>Ga0100378_1001568_pt1 | contig 23698 bp, 21 predicted proteins | sample CryGeymeta201502_FD_81535 | JGI IMG/M metagenome (GOLD analysis project Ga0100378, IMG submission 81535) | Groundwater microbial communities from Crystal Geyser aquifers in Utah, USA - Crystal Geyser metaG 2015-02 | ecosystem: Environmental > Aquatic > Deep subsurface > Groundwater | place: USA... | reverse complement strand
TATTACTATAGTTTTATTTGTATAAAGTTTCTATAATTAATTTATAATAACTTTTATTACAATATAAATCTTATTATCGATACTACAATATATTAAACAACTAAAATTTCGGATAACTTCCGTTTAATATCTTTATAAAATAATCATTATTAATATTACCACCTGACACAATACAGGCTATATTTTTAAACTCTTTAAGCTCATTTCTAAATTTTAAATAGCACGCTAAAGACCCAGCACCTGCTCCTTCAACTATTATTCGATGTCTCTCTGCAAGTATTTTAACGCTATCAGCAATATCCTGAAGTGTAACTACAAAACAGCCATCAATTAGTTTTTTAACCTTATCAAAATTCTCTGGGATAACACTAGAACCTCCCATTCCGTCAACAAATGATGGTTTGGAATTAATATTAATTGGTTTATTACTTTCTAAAGACCTTATTAAAGGAGAAGCAGTATCAACTTCACATGCAAATACTTTAATGTTTGGATTTAAATTTTTTAAAGCGGTTGTAATTCCGATAATGAGCCCACCACCTCCATATGGAACTAAAACACAGTCTAAATTTTTAACATTGTTAAATAATTCAATTCCAATTGATCCGTTACCTTCTATAACATCGTTATTAGATGTTGGTGATATGTAATAAGGTTTATTTTTATCATCTAAATTAAGAGAATTTAAACTTTCGTTTTTATCTGCATAATCAAGTGACTTATAATCAACTTTACTTGATGATACAATATCAAACCATTCCTTACGACTAGATAATTTAATAATTATAGTATTAGCATATATTCTTTTAACGGCGTCTAATTTAGTCTGCGAAGCATGATTTGGAACTATAATAATAAACTGACAATTTATTTTAAATATATTTAAAGCTTGGGCTATTCCTTGAGAGAAATTACCTGCGCTAGCAGTCACAATTCCATATTTTTTAATATAATCTAATTTAGATGGTACTGAAATTAATTTAGATAAGACATTAAGCGCTCCTCTTATTTTATATGAGCCGATAGTATGTAAATTTTCTAATTGGAGATATACTTTTTGATTTTGATTGATCTCTTGTAAATTATAATTATAATTGTAATTGTAATTTAGTGGAACTGTTGGTATATTAACAATATATTTAGAAATATTTTTTTCTGCTTCTTGAATATTTTTGAATGATATTAATCCTGATAAATATTCTTCTTTATCTTGGTTTTTATTTATATAAATATTTTTCTCCATTAAATAAAATAAAAGTTTAGTTTAAATGTTTATACGAGTTATATTTAAAGATTGATGATTTGTTTTAGACTAGTTAATATAATAATTTATAATATTAAATTATATTAAATTAATTAAGTTAGTTATATAATTTTGCAGAAGTATATATTTTATAATATATTATCTATTATTATATAAGGTATATAAGGTTAAAACTTTATAATAATTAAAACTAATAAGACAATAATTAAACTAAAATATAAATTTAAAACTAAATAAGCTTTATAAACTACTAATTAATGAAAGTTTAGAACAAGTGAAATTATTATCATATAGCCACTGACAAAAATTTTGAGTAATATCAATTACTTCTTCCTTTTGAAAATCAAAAAAGTCAATATCAGCTTCGAGATACTCAGTTACAAACTCATTTGAAATATCAGGTGCGTCTTCAGCATTATTTTCTTCTGTATAATTTCCCACACCTTCTTTTTTATTCAAGGAATTTAAGCATTCTCTAAATAGAGTTACAAAAACAACTATTCTTTCTAAAAAGAGTGGACAAGTCTGTTTTGCCACCTTGCAAATATAGTCAGCAAAGACCTCAGAACATTTAGCCTTTTCACAGTCTAATGGTTTTTGGTTTGAAAACCTTTCAATAACCTTTTGAAAGAATTCTTGCTCTTCAAATTTGGAATAAGTTCTTAATTTTCCGGTACCAACTCTAGAAGAATTTTCATATAGTTTAGTATAGACAATTTTGAGGACTTCTTCTATGTCTGTAGTTTCACCTGTTCTTTCTGGGTGTTTGAAAAAATCAGAATTACAAGGATTATACATAAGTTTTATTTGGTTGCTCTATACGTTGGTTATTGGAATTAATAATATAATTTCAATATTTAAAAATTATTTACTTACTGATTCTCCTGTATCCTTTTTAGGGCGACCTCTACCTCTTGAGGAATTAGTTCCATTTCCTGTATTAGTATGTTTGGTCTTCATATGAGTATAGAGAGCTGGATAAGAAAGGTAAGACTTGTTACAGACCTTACAGATATGGCTCCTACCGTCATTATCGTTTTTTGATCTTCGTTTACTTCTTGCTTTTCCATCTTTATATAATTTCTTTAATAATTACCTTCACCTATTTCCATTTGACTTCCATCAGCTTCTTGATCGTTTTCTATACTTTAATATAAATTTACCTTCTGAAACTCCTTTATTGTTACTATTATCAAAATTGTTATTATTTTGTGTATATAAATTTGAAAAGTCCATTATATTTATTTAAATAATTATAGAAATTAATAAAATACAAATTCCAAGAATTAGACTAAAAACCAAAATGAAACGAAAACAAGCACATATTGCTTATAACGAAACTGTCCTTATCAACTATACGAACTAGAAAAATTATTATACCTTAGTGTTACTTTTAACGGTTTTATCTATTCGTATTTATCAGACCTAATAGTTCTATTACCACTATTAACCTTATGAATAGCATATAATATATTTTTTTAAGTTTATAATAATATTATAATATTATAATAATATTATTATATAATATAATATTTCTATCACATTAATTGTTATATAAATTGTTATATAATAATATGGTTAATTTATTATAGCTTTAATTTTTGTCTAATATTTTATATAGTTTTGTATAATTTTTCTATTTAAAATTTATAGTCTTTAAATTCTTCATCGAGGTCTTCAACATTTTTTATTCCTTTATAAACGATGTCTAAGAATATTAATTAAGTAAATATGTATTAATTTAATTGATTTTCTAATTACTTTTTAAATTTTCAATTTCTAAAGCAGCTAAAACTCGTTCTTTGTCATTTAATTGTTTATTTATTGATTCTTCTGTGTTGTGTTTTCCTGGTTCTATTTTGATATCAATCTAAAATTAGTATTTTAATGTTAAATGTTTAATAAATTTATTAAAAGATTGTTTTATTTAATTGTTGTTGGTTTAATAATATATAGGATTGTTTACTTTGTATAATGGATTTACACAACTTAAAAGCTTTACTTTAATCATTAATCCAATCAATGTTGACATACCACAATTTGGTATAGTAGGTGTAAAGAAAATTTGAATTCTTTTTTTACTACTATCAACAAATATTTGCTGTGGAGAAACAATATTTAAATCCTCTAGAGTTAATGGATGTTCTGGATCAATAATATTTTTGATTATATCAAAAACTAATGATATTAAATTATAACTTATAATATGTAATATTACTTTCAAAATTATCTATTTCGTCTATTTCCTCGCTATCAATTTCTTTTTGATGTCTTTTATATAAAAGTTGTTCGTCGATACATTGTTTTTTAAATACTAAAGGATTTGGATTTTGTAATTCTTCTTGCATTTAATTTATATATAATATAATAAATTATATTGTTTATCAGTTTATAAATTCCTAATAGTTAAAGTTTTATTAAATTGTTATTGATTTGTTATTAAATTGTTATTGATTTGTTATTTATACATAATTTATTTTTATTTAATTTAATACGGTGACTTTTGGAATTATATAAATATTATTAGTAAAGTATTAAAAATAAATGGATGTAAAAGAAGGAAATAGTAATAATTTCAAAAGTAACAATAAGATAAAGATAAAAATGAATCAACATATACTTAAGAAAAATCCTTTTAATAAGAAAACAAATTTGGTGTTAAATACGTTAAATACATTAAACAATAATGATAATATTAGCAATAATTATATAATCAGTCCGATAAGTCAATCAACAAAATCAAATTCTAATTTCAATGCCAATAACTCATTAAGTCATAGAATTTCTTTAGGATTTTCTCATGGAATTTCTCCTACTAATCAAACAAACATTCAAAACAATAATTATAATACTAAAATTATATCTCCGAAATTCCATATTAACATGATAAAGGATGGATTTTTGCTTCAACATAGTAAATTAAATCAACAACTAATTAATAACAATCATATCATCAACAATGCAGAAATTAACACTAATAACACTAACAACACAAACAATACAGACATTTTCTGTCATAATAGCAGTTCTAACGTTAATGAACTAAAATCATCAGATATTTTCGAAAGAAACTTTATTGGAAATTTTAGTCCTCAGTTAGACAACAAACAAGACAATAATAAACAAGATCAAGACAAACTAGATGATGAAGATAATACTTTTAATGAAGAAAACGGAATAAGCTACGAAAAAATAATCTGCAATAAAGACCTTGAAATAGAAAAACTAACTAATGAACTTCAATCAGCAAAGAAATTAATAAATATGTTAGGTAAAGAAAATATAATAAGGAATAATAAAACCGAAACAAATTTAAAAGAAAATCCTATAAAAAATCATTTTTCTCCTGTAATTAAAGACATAAAATTTAAACATGATTTTAAACTTAACTTTGACAATGTTAATGATAAAATAACAACGAATAATCCACCATCTCAACTTCAATTTTCAAGTGGTTTTCCTATTCATAATCCTATAAATAATTTTGATAAATCAGAAAAGCATAGAATATCATTAGGAAGTAATTTTGGCAATGTTAAGTATAACACCTCGAGATATTTACCTAAACAATTATCTCAAAAGGTCTTTAATAATAAAATTCAACCAATTCAACAAATTCAACAGTCTGATGGAAAACAGAGTATTACTGTTAAAAATAAGAAGTCACTTAATAAAGTTAATAACTTTACAAATTATAGTAACTTTAATAAGTTTAAAAGCAATTATAATAATTATAAAACAAGTTACAAAAACTTAAATACTCAACAAAATTCTAATTTAGATTCTGATAGAAATATAACAGAAGTAAATGTCCCAAATCAAAGTTATAGTCTAAATACTGAGAATAATATATATTATAATCCTTTATTTACTGAAAGAAATGAAGAAAGTAAAAAATTGAATCATTTAGAATCTTCTGGAGATAATAATAAAAAAAGTCAAAATCTAAATGAGCAGTTAAAATCTATTAAAGATAGAGCAAAAAGATTATTAACAAAACTTGTGAAGGAAAAAACAAATTAAACAGCAAACATAATATTTTCTATATTTCATATATTGCTTAGTTTGTAATGTTACATTAAAAATATTGGTTAAATATTATAATAATGATTTAATAATATGTTGATGATTATTAATACTAATTTGTTTGTTTTTCTTATTAATTATTAAATATAATAAATAGATTTTATATTATTATCTTTACAAATATTACAATTTTATTTCTTATTTTTCTCATTTTATTTTAGGTTTCTTATAAATAAAATTAGAATTCGGATTCTCATATTTATTTTCTATTTTTTGTTTCTGTTCTTTATCTCTTGCATTAATCTTTTTAAAATATTTTTCATTAATATATTCAATTGTTTTATCTTTTTCATGACTTTTCTCCATTGCTTTAATTTTTCTATGATCAATACGTTTATTCTCATCAAAAAATATTAGTTTCGAAAAACTATCTACTAATTTATCCTTTTGATATTCATTTATATTTGAATAATCACAATAAAAAGTTGACTTATCCTCTTTATATTTTGATTTATTTGAATATAAACCTAACGATGATTTATTCTAAAATAAACAAAATAAGGATATAAAAATATAATTAATTTACCATCACTTTTTTATTATCAATACTTTTATCAATACTTTTATCAATACTTTTATCAATACTTTTATCAATACTTTTATCATAACTTTTATCATAACTTTTATCAATTAATTCTTTAGTCGGCGTTGCAGATTTTTTTAAATTACAAGGCCTATTACAAATTTTCTCTTCACGTTTAACTGGCCTACCGAAATTTTTATTCCCAGTTAACATATTTATACTTGTAAATTTCTTTTTATCTTTTATATTAGTGTCTTTATAAAAAATTCCTAGTCCATATTTGCTATTAAAAATATTTTTATTTATGTCTTCTTGATTCGAAGCTGTTTTAACAATATTTTTGTAGTTTTTATCTTCACTTGATAAGACTTTACTAACATATTGAGGGTCGATATAATTTATATTTCGTTTTCCGTTGTAGTAAGGAGATTTGACCTTTATTATAAGTTAAGTATATGTAAGTAATTTAAGTAAGTTAATATAGTAATTATAATAAGTCTATTTACTTTTTGTAGGTTATCAATGTTGGTTTCGGAAACTACTCTTGCGTTACAGTTACTGTGACTACGTTCAACCTTTTCTACTCCAAAAATATTATTGTCTCTTTTAATTTGAATATTAATGAATATCCCTTGCTTTTTCGGAAGTTCCATTTATACTTGTGTTTTATTAGTTTTATATTAAATTAATTGTTAAATATATTTATTACATATAGAAAATAACTTAAATATTTAATAATATAATAAACTCATAACAAATACGTATTATTAACTAATATTACGTATTCCAAATTATTAATTACCACTTACAATAAATATTAATAAAATTATCAATGTCCAAAACTCAACATCTAAAACGAAGAAACACAGAAGACGAAAAAACATTACAAAAACGAAGAAACTCAGACGACAATAAAATAAATACTAATAAAAACAAAGACGACTGTTCAGAAATTCTTGTTTCAACCAAAGATAAAGCATCAAATCTAGTTGGTGAAGCAATTGTAAATGATTTACTTGCAAAAGAGAATAATAAAATAAACAAGATTAACTTCGAAAATAGAAATAAGGTTGGCTTTATCAAAGAAGGTTACAATCATTTTAAAGGTATAAATCCCATAGATCGATACAATTTTGTAATCAACAGATATAATGAAGAATTTAATATGATTGATAATAAACGCTTAAGTAAAATTCCATTCCATAAAGTATTACGAAAATTATATGATCTTTATATTTGGCTTAGCAGAATGATATTATCAATTTACCTCATTATAACTTACTATGTTTTAATATGTAAATACAAAAAGGATGAAAGTCTATTAGAAAATAATGAAAAGAAAAAGGTAGACTTAATCCTTTATAAAAAGTATCTAATTAATGAGAATCAAGATTTTTACCCAAAAAAGCCTTCTTGTCGATGTAATTTTTTACTATGTGTATTAGGTATTATTTTTCTTATTGCTTCTTTGTATGTTGTGGTAATATTCTTATTTATGATGCTTATTCCAAATATTTTCTATACTTTTTATCTAATCATTTCTTTAATAATACATAAATCAAACCTGAAAAAAGTAGAAGACATATTTGCTAATATGATTTTGGAAAAAAGTTTAGACGAAAAAGATCAGCTGAATGATTATATTTATGTTGAGCCGAATACAGTTAAATTCTATGAGGAATGTACTTTTTATGAAAAGTTAAGAGAACTATATGAAAAGAGAGATCCAGCAGTTCCTCAAACATTTATGCTGTATGGAAGTTTATTTAAAAATGAGTATAATATAATATATAGTTCGATAAAAAAGCATTTGATTGGTGTAATCGGTTTTTTAATAATTGGGATTTACTATATTAATCAAAGTTAGAAGTTTTAGTATTAATTGTAGAGTTAAGTTAAATAGTTATATGTTAATTATTATTATATAGCTGTTGTTATGACTTATCGAGAACAAAATAAATAGTATATAGAAGTTAAATAAAATATATATGTAATTTGAATTATACTTACTTACTTTAACTTATTTTTTTATACTTATTATATTTATTTAATTATTTAATTATTTAATATTCAAAATTTCATATTTTTATATTATTAATGGATAACAATAATATATTTATAAATGAATCAAGTAACTCAAGCAAATCGAACTTTGGAGATTTTATTTTCGACCTTGTAAAAGATTTTTATTTTACTTTACCTGATAATCAAATAAAATTATTAGAACAAGAATGGAGTGTTCTATCAGCAATTATTTTACAAAACAATAATGATTTTAAAGTAATTACTTTTGCTCAAGGTAATAAAAGCTTGAGCAATAAAAATTACAATAATATGGAGAGTAAAATTTTAGACTGTCATGCAGAAGTATTAAGTTTACAAGCATTCAAAACATTTTTGATAAAGTGTATTAAGTTTAACATATTAACTTATTATGCTAAAACTAAAAATGATAATTGCGACAGAGTGAATAATGAGAATTTGAATATAAACGATAATGATTATAAGTTTCTTTCAGAAGAATTAGAAAAGAATGATTATATAAATTTTAACCAAAATTCAGAATTTTATCAAATATTTAACATAAACACTAATAAAAGCGAGATTAAAGATAAAATAAAACTAAAGGATAATGTTTATTTTCACTTATATATTAGTGAGTTTCCGTGTGGAGATTCGAGTATTCATACTAGTGAAGGACTTTTGAACACCAACTCCAATATTGAAACTAAAACTTATAATACTAACAGTAATACTATTGATAATTTTCTTTTGACTGGCTCTAAAACTATTGAAGAGGTTAATAAATTATTTACAATAATACACAAGGATATAAAATTTTTAGAACAAAACTCAAGAGATACAAGTAATTCAAATAATACAAATACAGTTAATACAAATAATACTAATACTAATTCTAATAAAGATACAAATAATTGTATAATAAATGTAATAAAAGATAACCTAGTCAATAAACTAGAAAATAAAAACATAACTAAAAACCCTAATCAAAACAATAAAATGAATCATAACAATAATTTAGGACAATTTCGAATTAAGTCTTGCAGAACTGATACAAAAAAAGAAAATATAAGTCTATCATTAAGTTGTAGTGATAAAATTATGTTTAAGAATATATTCGGAATTCAAGGTAAGCTAATCTTTGAAATTGCAGAGCCTATTTATCTTTCAAGTATAACAATATCGAACTCAACTAATTGTATAAAAAATAATTATGAAGATGATTTAATACGTGGACTTACTTTCGAAGGAAGGGCTAATTTCAACAAACAAGTTAAAGATACATTACATCAATATTCAATAAATAAAAGAGTATATAAAAGCTTTCAAAGTAATCATCCTCAAATGTTTATAACAAATAAGTTTTTAGTAGGCAATTCTAAAAGAAATAATAAAAATATAAATAATTGCAATATTGCGTTATATTGGTATTATCCCAAAAATAGTTTTACTAAAATTGAGCCATCATTAGGTCTAAAACAAGGTACAAATAAAAATGAGAAAAATTTAATTAAATGTAGGGTTGATATATGTAAGTATGAATTCTTTGTGTATTTTATGGAAGTTCTTAATGTTTATTCACAAACATCGAATAATATTAAGTATTTTAATGATATAATAAGTAAAATGAATAAGTATTTAAGTATTTTGGAAAAGAATGATAGTCAACTTATTGTGAAATTGATTGATATGTATCATAGTTATGATGATAATATTGATAATATGGATAATAAGGATAATATTGTAAATGATGTTCATATTAAGGCTTTTGGAAATAACTATATAATTTTTAAAAAAATATTAGTAAAGTATTTTGAGTTAGAAGAGTTTTATAAAACAAAATATAGAATAATTAAAGAGTTAAAAAGCTGATTGATTATTTAGATATAACATATATTGTAATGTTAAACATTTTTTGTGATAATTATTATATACAACTAAAACATAAATATTATTAATTCTTCAAAATATCAATTTTATATAAATATAATTAAACAAATTAACTGCACTTCAAAAAATTATTATAATTATTATTATATTATATTTTAAATAAAAGATGAACAAGAATAACAACACTGATCTGTCACAAGAAATGAGCAGATCTAATTCGATGAGCTCACTAAACAATCCAATAAATCAAGAAAAAAAATATACATTACAAGGATTAATTAGTAAGATTAAACAATCAGAATCAACAACAATCGGAAATACATTTGTTGATTTATCTGAAATGTTTCCTAACCCTTTAGATATGCAAAAGTAGATTTTATATATAATTTTGTAGTATGAAAAAGTCTGTTTCATTATTCAATAATGACGCTAGTGAAAAGCCGAGTAAAATCCCTAAGCATTACTTTTGTAAACCATTTTTGAAACCAACTCATTTCAATAAATTTACTCATCAAACCTTGTTTTATATCTTTTATTACATGCCGAGAGATACACTTCAAATTTTTGCAACAGAAGAACTGTAATGAATAAGATTAACAAATTAGGTATAAGAGAAAATGGAAATATAATGTAGAGTATAATATATGGCTAAGCACAGAAGGAGATATTAATACAGGCCAATTAGATAATCTTAGTAATACACAAAAATCTAATAACTATATTTTTTTCAATCCAACTGAATGGGAAATGCAAACTTTTATCTACGGGAATCTTGATACTAGACATTTCTTAAGTGAGACTGAGTTGCTAAGATGTATTAAAAACCTTAATTCAAATAATTAACATAGTAATATAAAGGACATAATATAAAAAAACATAAACAAATATATAAATATTTTTAATTAATTATAATTTAAATTTATACTTATTAATTATAATTAGTAATAATTATATTATTATTTTACTTAAATTTGCTTTAATGATATATTTCACTTATAAATAAAATAAATGGAAATTTGGAAATCTATTAGAGAACATTTCTTCCATGACTTTTTAAATCAAGTTGAATTAGCTGAAGAACATCCAAATTTAAAACATTCTGATAAATTTTTAAATAGACTTGGTTATGGTCCTTATCAAAAAAGATTATTGTTTTTCCTTATTATATTGTTTTTGGCTGACGGTTGTGAATTAATTATTATTTCAATTGTGCTTCCAAGCATGACAAAAGAATGGGCATTATCTTCTTTCCAACGTAGTTTAGTTGCATCAATTGTTTTCTTGGGGATTTTAATTGGCTCATTTATTTCTCCTTTATTAGCAGATAAATTCGGTAGAAAGAATTTAATGCTATTAGGAAGCTTCTCTATTGCATTTTTTGGTCTCACGTCTGCTTATGCTACAATTTTTAGTTTATTTTTATCTTTAAGATTTTTAGTAGGATTTGGAATAGGAATAATAACACCTGTAGCAACTAGTCTTACTATCGAAAGTATTCCGACATATTATAGAAGTTTTTATTTAAACAATTTATGGATTTGTTTTCCAGTTGGACATATATTTATTAGTGTAATAGGAATGTTAATTATGCCAAATTTAGAAGTAGAAAAATGGCAGACATTAGTTGCTTGGGCTGCAATTCCAGCTATTTTAGGTTTCATATTTATGTTTTTTATTTATGAATCTCCTCGTTTTCTTATTGCTAATAATAAAATTGAAGAAGGATTTGCAATATTTAACAAAATGGGAGCTGAAAGAAATATACAACTAACAGAGGAAGAAAAAGAAGGAATTTTACAGGACATGAAAGAAGCTGGACATGATGATTATTCATTAAGTTATGTTGAAATTTTTAAAGAGCCTTTTACTCAAATAACAATTATGACATGGTTATTATGGTATGGTGTAGCTTTAGTTTATTATGGTGCTTTATTTACATTCCCTCAAATATTAATGAGTAATGCAAAAGATAATAAAACTCAATCAGGAGTATCTGTATTTAAAGATATTATCATAACTTCATTAATTTATTCTCCATTTAGTTTAGTTTCTGGATATATTTCAGAATTAAAATTTTTTGGAAGAAAGTACTCAATGGCATTTGGTTTTGGTGCTGGAGTTATTTTTGCAATATTAGCTTATTCATTTCCAGCTAATTTACCTTTATTTAATGGTTTTATGGAATTCGGAGTATCAATGTCATATATTATACTTCCAGTGTATGGTGCAGAGGTATACCCAACAAAAATAAGAACATTAGGAATAGGCTCTGGTTATACAGTTACTAGATTAGGTGGAATTACTGCTCCTTATATATGTGAATTCTTTTTTGCTTATTTTAATATGTATACTTCTTACATATTATTCTTTTTAGTTGCTGCAGCATGTTCATTTATTTGTCATAAATTACCATATGAGACCCATCAAACTACACTAGACAATGTTGATAATATGTCAAAAGAAATGGGATTATTGAAAAGCTCTGATTTTGCTGAGTAAATTATAAATATAAACTATTACTATAAATATAATTTAATATTAATATTAATTTATTAATATAATAAATGAATTATTTATTTTTTAAGTATTATTAAAAGTATTATATTAATATTTATTATTAAATATGAGTTTACATAATGCTAGCTTAAAAGAATTGCAAGTTGAAATAGCTAGAAGAGAAAGTTGTTTAAAAATGCCAAAAAATAATATTATACTTCTCGGACCCCCAGGAGCTGGAAAAGGAACTCAATCTAATTTTATTATTGAAAAGTTTTGTTATTGTCAAATATCAACTGGTGATTTACTAAGAGATAACATTTCTAGAAAAACTTCAGTTGGACTTAAAGCAAAAGAATTTATGGATAAAGGCGCATTAGTCCCAGATGACGTTGTAAACGAATTAATTTTAAACGCTGTAAACTCCCCTTCATGCGAGAGAGGTGTAATATTCGATGGCTACCCACGAAACCAAGCCCAAGCCGAGAACTTGGATGTTTTACTTGGTTCAGTAGGACGAAAATTAGACAAAGTAGTTGAATTAAAAGTAGATGAAGAAGCGCTATTCGAAAGAATTTCAGGAAGAAGAATCCATCAAGCTAGTGGAAGAAGTTATCATATTAAGTTTAACCCTCCTAAAGTCCCTGACGTTGATGACGTCACAGGAGAGCCATTGGTTCAAAGACCAGATGACAAGGTTGAAACATTAAAAGCTAGAATTGACGTCTATAACCAAAAGACTGCCCCAATTGCAAGTTATTACCAAAAAAAACACTTATTAAAATCAATTGATGCAATGCAAAAGATTAATCAAATTCAAGACCAAATTAAAAATATCCTATTACATTAAAAGAGAAGATAAGATTAAAACAAAAATCATTAAACTTTAAACATTAAATAAGTTTTGCTAGTAAAGAATATAAAATTCTTATTATCGTTTATTTAAATTAAATTAAAATTCATTTTACTAAAACTTTAAATTTTATTATGAAAATTATTAATAAGTTTAATATTATTAAGTCTAATTTAGATAAAAATTGTTGTTTTAATCCAATTCTAAACTAAACTTAACTAATAAAATTATTCATATTTCTTAAAATCGTTCAAATAGTAAACTGATTTCATAGTAGTATACTCATGAATTGCCTCTGGTCCGTTATCTCTTCCAAATCCACTTTGTTTAAAACCTCCAAATGGAATGTTATAGCTGGTGTTATTGTAATTATTAACCCAGATAGTACCAGCATCAACACTTCTTACGAATAGCTCGCATGCACTTTGGTCTCTACTAAATATACCAGCTGCAAGACCGTAGTCAGTGTCTTTTGCTCTTGCAATTCCTTCTTTTAAAGTTTTGAATGGAGTCATGAATAACATAACAGGTCCGAATATTTCTTCACGAGCAAGTTTGGAGTTATCGGGGACTTCGCTGAAAATTGTAGGCTCTACGTAGTATCCTTTGTCGAACATTCTTTTTCCACCATGTTGTACTCTCATTTTTTCAACTTGAATGCCGTGTTCAATGAAACCTAATACTCTTTTAAATTGTCTCTCATTAATAAGAGGACCAAAATAAGTATTTTCATTAAAAGAATCTCCAAATTTAAGATGTCCTACTTTCTCTAAAACTATTTTCAATAATTTATCATAAACACCTTCTTGAACATAAATTCTTGAACCAGCACAGCAATTTTGAGCTGTATTTCTAAATGAGGCATCAATTATCCAATGGGCAGCTAAGTCTAAGTCAGCATCATCACATACAACAATTGGTGATTTACCTCCAAGTTCAAGTGTTACTTGTTTTAAATTAGATTCAGCACTATTTTTCATAACCATTCTTCCAACACCAGTTGAGCCAGTAAAGGAAACTTTCAAAATGTCTTTATGGTTTGTTAATCTATCTCCAGCTAAATGTCCATATCCTGGGACAACGTTTATAACTCCTTTTGGGAATCCTACTTCTCTGAATAAACTACATATTTTAAGAATAGTTAATGGAGTTTCTTCTGAAGGTTTTAATACGACTGTATTTCCTGCTGCTAGTGCTGGGAAAACTTTCCAAGCACACATTAATAAAGGATAATTCCAAGGAGCGATTAATCCACAAGGACCAAAGGGAACTCTTCTGCTTTGGATTGTATAATCGTCATAAGTAGTAAAAGTTGTTCCAGTTATTTTATCTGACCATCCTCCATAATATCTAATAACATTAATGACCTCGCTTATGTCTCCGACGGCATCACTATAAATTTTTCCGTTATCGACACATTCTAAAAATGCATACTCTTCTTTTTGAGCCTCCAATCTATCAGCTAATGTAAAAAATAATTTAGCTTTTTGATCAATAGGTAAATTAGCCCAAGCAGGGAAAGCTACTTTTGCAGCTTCTACTGCTAAATCAATATCATCTTGTCTTCCTTCTTGAACATGGCAAATTACAGTTTCATTACAAGGGTTAATAACTGGAATTGATGTTTTTGAAAGACTATCAACAAAACAATTATTTATAAATAATTGTGTATAATAAGTTGTAGTGACATTTGTGTTTGTGTTTATGGTATGAGTTTTTTCAGTGCTGTTTTCCTTATTCATTAAATAAATATATAATATAAAATAATATTAGATTAATATAAGTATCTGAATTATATAAATTGCTTTATACAAAATAAGAGAATTATAATTAATTTAAGTATACTTCAAACAAAAATAAAATTTTCAATTACACGTAATAAAGTCATATAAAATAAATAATTTATTTATTATTTAATTAAAACATGTTGACATTTCAAATTTACAACATTCTAACAATAATAATAAGCTCTTACTTCTTCGTTACATTATACCTAAAAGAAAATCAGTTCTTTATATTTACAATTTATGTTGTTAAATCTAAATTTTATTTTTGTTTGATGCTTAATCTAATAGCAATGGTTTCTGTAAACCTCGGGAAGATTTTTATCAAACTATTTTTCGGAGAAATAAGACTTAGTGAACTCATAGTAAATACAATTTATATACTTAAACATTTTATATAATCTAATTACTTAATTTACTTAGCAAGTCGTAGAAAAAATAAGAGTGAAAATATTTACATTTTTGCTTATATTCCTCACTTTAAGACCTAAAATAGATTTAGGGAAGATAATATTGATTTCATTATATTTATTCATGTCTTTTTTAAGTTATCTATCTTGCAAGCGAGCTGATTATGTAAATATAATAAAGTTTAATACACCAATTTTATTTATTAGATAGTTACTCTTATGGATTCTTCAAAGGGAAAACACTTAAAAATATTATTCCTTTTTATTGCTTTTAGTTATATTAACTTTGCTATTTATAACCAAGTTCAATCTCTATCTGACTCATATATTAAAAATAATGAAGGTTCCAGTATTAAATCAAGTATGGCACAATCTTTAGATTCTTTGATTTACTATATATTCAGTTGTGAATTTATATTCCTATTAATTAAACTATTCTCAAAAATATTAAAGTTTATAATAGAGGTTACTCAAATTTATATGCAAAAATCATGGGAATTAAAAGGAATAACATTTAATATTATAAATTTAATTAAATATGCAGTCAAATTAGCAATCGAAATCGTAATAATAACATTGAATAATATATATTTAGAAATTCTGCATGAAATTAGTTAAAGCAGGAGTAATTCCTCTATTCTTCATGATGGATGTATTCTACTCTGCATGGAGTTTATTCAAAATGTTCCATAAAATTTATCAGACTTATAAAGTTAACTTATACATCAATGGGTAAGAAACAAATTATAATGTTAATACATTACATTATAACATTATAACCTTATAATATAGTCTTCCTGATTACGTTCCAGAAATAATCGAAGACATTACTCCTAAACCATCAGAGAATAACATCAACAACGAAAGTAACAACGAAACAACAGAAATCAAACCAAAAGAAAATAATAATAAAATATGCATCATCTGTCTTAACGAAATGGAAAACGGAAAGTTATTATCTTGTGGTCATGTCTTCCATTTACATTGTATTAAAGAATGGGTTGCAACAAATACTATTTGTCCAACTTGTAAATGTAATCTAATCGAAAATAAAGATGAAACTAAAAAAATAAATCAACAAAGAATAAGACATTTAGAAGAAGAGAGACATAATCAACATGCTAATTCAGTAATGAATAAAAAAATGAATGAAACAACAGGCCTACCGTTTATTCCTACTAGTAAGATTGTGTCGAATTATCTAAATATTAAAAAAATAGCTGACATAAAAAGAGTATTTAGAGAAAGTACAAATAGAGGACATGGACAAAAAGATCTTTCAAGTAAGATGGAAAGATTAGAAGAAAAGAATTGTAATATTAATAAATATTATATGTGATATTAAATAATTTTACATTATTATAGCTGGTGCAATTAGTTTTTCGTTACCGTGTTCTGCGTTGATGAATAGAGACTTAGAGGTAATTTAGTGTTAATAATATATAAGATTATAATAATTTTTATATGTTTATAATTTTTCTTACTTTTAATAATATTTAGAATGAGTTACTTAGACTTGAGATAGAAAATTATAATTCAAAAATATTAGAAATGTATGAAACTCCAAAACAGGTTATGGACCAATTTGATCTAAATATGGAATATAAGTAAATAGCATCGGAAATTTCATTTTTGCAATCAATAAAATAATTAAATAATTATATAAATAATAAATATAAATCTAATAAGTAATAAATTTCAATAAATTTAACTAATTAATAATGAAAATTTATAATACTCTTATATTAATTATAATTATTTAAAAATTTACTCAATTCTATAAAGTCCATTCTTACTGTTTCATTCAACTCTAGTAATTTCGACATCAAATTAATAAACTTATCACTATATCTCGTTTTAAAATATTTATTAAGTATATTAATAACTGTTTTATTATTGTTACACTGTCTCAAATCATATATTGGATTATACATCAAAGCAGCCGCATACAACATACTAAGACCTAACGAATACACATCTGACTTATAACAGTTATGCTTAATATCGAACTGAGCATTCTGCAGTGCATAAAATAGGACCGGACTCATAAAAAGTTCTGTTCCTCTTAGTGTGTCAGTTTGATTTCTTTGTCTGCGCACAAGTTCCTTGGCTTCTCCAAAGTCAGCAATTTTATATTTCATATTATCAAATACTAATATATTCTGTGGTTTAATATCACGATGGGATATATTATTGTATTGTAGAAAAGATAGTGAAGATGTAATTTGTGTTAGTATATTCATTAGATCGTCTTCACTAAAATACTTTTTTGAATTTTGTCTACTTTTTATTTCTTTATCCCAGTCATAGATTGCTAAGTCCATTAAAACATATAGAGCAAATGTTGTGGAATCTAGTTTTTTATAACATGTAGCAAGGATTTTTAATATTCCTGGGTGTGAGACAGAATTAACTAATTCGTATTCTTGATAAATTTGATCGATTTCGAATTGCTCTGATGCTATTATTTTCTTCATGGAGTATTTTCTTTGTGTTTTGGTATTGACGACTAAGTAAATTTTACCGTACGAACCTTCTCCGATTTGATTTAGTATTTGGAAGTCGTCAAGATCAAATTCGCCTAAGTCGGATTTATTGAAGTCGTCTTTGTTATCTTTGTAATCTTTGTCGATTGTCTTATCTTTGTAGATGTCTTTGTAATCTTTGACCTCTTGTTGATATTTATTACTTTTGTTTTTGGGTTTGGATGGAAGGTCTATTTCGATTTGTTGAATAATATTATTACTACTAGTACTAGTACTGTTACTATTATTGTTAAATTTTTTTATATTTTTGTCTGATTTGTCAGATTTATTTAATTTTTGATTCTTTAATTCTTCCATTTGTTTGAGTATGGCTTTTTGATTGTCGATCTCTTCTTGTTTTTTAATTTTATCTTTTCTTCTTCGTATTTCTTCGTTTTTAATTCGAACTTCTTCCTCTTGTTTTTCTAATTTCTCTTGTTGTATTCTTAACTCCTGTTGTTTTCTAAGCTCTTGTTGTTCTCGTTCCTTTTCTTTTTTAATTCGGTCCTCTTCTTGTTTTAACATTTTTATTCGTTCTCTTTCTTCCTTTTCAGCTTTTTCTTTTATAGCCTTTTCTTCTTTTTCCTTTTCTTTTTTGATTCGTTCTTCTTCTTGCTTTTTAAACTCTGCTTCTTGTTTTAACCTTTCCTTTTCTATTCTTTCCTTTTCTATTCTTTCCTTTTCTAGTCTTTCCTTTTCTAGTCTTTCCTTTTCTAGTCTTTCCTTTTCTAGTCTTTCATTTTCTAATTTAGCTATCCTTTCATTTTCTAATTTTTCACTTCTTATTCTCTCCCTTTCTTTCTCCTTTTCCCTTTCTTCTTCTTGTCTTTTTAATTCTGTTTCCTTTTGTAATCTTTCTTCTTCTGCTTTTATTCTTAGTTCTTCTTCACGTTTTAATCGTTTTTCTTCTGCTTGTATTTTTATCTTTTCGGCCTTTATTCTTTCTTCCTCTTCGGCTTTTCTTTGTTCTTCTTCTCGTTTTAATCTTTTTTCTTCAATTCTTTTTAATTTGTCCGCTTTGATTCTTTCTTCCTTTTCTCGTTTTTTTAATTCCTCCTCTTCTTTTTTTATTCTTTTTTCTTCAATTCTTTTTAATTTTTCTGCTTTTTGTATGGCAATTTTTTCTTCCTCTGCTTGTTTTCGTAATTCTTCTTGTTTTTCAGTTTCAACTTTTTCTTGTTCCTTTTTTAGTCTGATCTCTTCAATTTGTTTAATTTTTTCAGCCTTTTCTTTCTCAAGTTTTTCTTGTTTAATTTTTTCAGCTTTTTCAGCTTTTTCGTCCTTTTCAGCTTTTTCAGCTTTTTCAGCTTTTTCTCTTTCTAATTTTTCTTGTTTTAGTTTTTCTTCTTCGGTTATTTTTCTTAATTCTTCGTTTTTATTCTTTTCTAATTTATCATCCACAACATTGCTATTACTATTATTAGTATTAGTCTTTTCTGTGCCTACAAGAAACTTACTTTTTTCTGACCTATTTTTATCACTTGTATCAGTACGAGTACAAATCAAATTTGCTTCATTCTCTATAAGCTTTAATAAATTTATTCCATTAAATAAAGACTTTTTTTCTGTCTTTTTATCATGACTACTATTACTATTACTAAAATCTTTATTCAAATCTTTTACACTGTAACTTGTACTTAAACTGTTATGGTGATTTTTTGGAGTTCTTTGATTTTCAAATTCTTTTTTAACCTTTTGAACTGGTTGTGAAGGGCTTTCTGAATTATTTAAATTACTTATTAAATCAGATCGAAATTTGTGTGCTTCAGGTTTTGCCATAGAAAAAGGAGATATACCTAATTTGTTTTTTTCTAATTTATTACTAGACATGTCTAAGTTTTCATATCTTAAATTAGAAGTACTTTGACTATTAATAATTAAATCTTTATCTTTATTTTTATTATCAAGATTTACTAAATCAGTCATACTTTTTCTATACACTCTACTATTGTCGTCAATCCCATTTACCAGCTTTTGTTTAAATCTTTTCATACAAAATGGACACGTCCACACAAACTTATTATAATCATTCATCATCTTACATTTCTCACAAACAACAATTTTTCTACCTTTAATAAGATCTGACTGATATAAAATACCATTACAATCCTTCTTATGAGGAAAACTAACAGTTTCAACATCTTTATTGCAACAAGGTAACAAATTAGGCTTTGATTCCTGCTTATTTAGTAATGCTTCTTTAATTGCCATCTTAATTAGCTTATACTCTAATTTATTATATGGTTTAGCATCTGATTTAAATTCTCCATTGCATAGCATACAAATCCATACTATTGTTTTAGGGTCAGCTTCGAAGTTACATCTCTGGCATATTAAGTTATTTTTCTTTAGATTTAAGTATAAGTAGTCTTTGCATTTAATACATCGCATTTGATCATTTATAAGAGCAGAGCAGTGATATTTATCCCATGTTGCCGGTACTATATTTAAACTCTCGTTGTTTTTTAAAATAGAAGTATAGTATTCGCAATCACATGTTTCGCAGCACATAAGAACTGAGCTAGAGAGATAGGTCTTTTCGCAGCTTAGGCAAACTACGTATAAAATTTCTTTATTGTCATTTAAAATTGGATAAAATAACCCTTTGCAAGTATGCAAAGCTAAATCTGAACTATTTTTACAATGCTTATTAAACCTTATTTTTACTTTTGAAGTACTATTCTTGTCACTTTTATCATTAGGATTATAATTATCCTTAACATAATTATAGTGGAACTTATACTCTTTTTGTATTTTAACTAAAGTATTCTTCATTAAATTTAGAAATGTTTTATTTTCAAATGCTTTTTTTGAATACAAATCTTCGATTATTAATTTGATGGTTTCTTCATAAGATTGCATAAACTCTTTTTCATTTTGTAGTATTAAATTTTCTAACTTATCTTCAAGTTCTATTAGAAATATGTCAAAAAGTTTTGCTTCAAATTTTACTAAATTTCCTAGTTCTTTGTCTAATTGATTTAGTTTATTATGCTCGATAAAGTTAGACTCTTCCATATTTTTTAATTTAAACAAAATTAAATAAATATAATTAAAACAAGTATAAAGTATATAGAATTTATAATATTAAGTAAAAATAATTAAAATTACTAATATAAGTATTAAATATATAGAACAAAAGAACAAAACATATATTAATATATTTTATATTTGTATATTATATAAACATTATACAATTAATAAAAACTTATATTGTTTTATCTTGACTTCTTTTTCAACATGGATTCATAATTTTTTTGAAGACTATTAGGAATTGATTTATTATTTGCAATTTTTGATATAATTGGCGAGCTTATCATTGGAAGTATACTCGGACCAGAGTCTCTCCTAGCATGAGAACTGTTATTTGAACTATTTGTGTTTATTTGCTCATTTTGGATGATTGCTGTATTGAGTGTAGTCTTTTTCATTATCTCTTTTAATAATTCCTTTTCTTTTTCTCTGTCTTTGTCCTTTTCTTTCACTTCTTTTATTGTTTTTTTGCTGAAGTTTGAGTTTTGTCTTACTCTTATTTTAATAGGTGATAAAACAGGCTTATTTGGATTACTGCTCGCCTGATTAAGGATAAAATCGTTATTGTCTAGTACTTGACTTTCGAATGGTTTTATTTTAATATTTGGTTTGCCGAGTGGGTTTAGTCCATAATTTCTATTATTAAATAAGAGTTAAATAAATATGAAATTAAGATATTATATTTTTAAGTTAAGTATAATTTACTTGTCGACTTTATTGCTTTTCAGCTTGTTATTAGAAACTATATTGTTACTGAGTCCACTAATAGAATTATTATGTTTCGTGATTTTCTGAACGAATTTATTATCACCCTTTTTATTATTTGTTAGGGATGAATCTTTATTTATCATTTTATGATTAAGTTGCAATTCCTCTCCAAACTTAGAACCATTTTTTGTAACTTGCTCAGAATAGTCTTTCTTTCTCTTCAGCCATCTATCACAATAAGCAATTGATGCTAATAACTCCTTATCTTTTGATGTTCTATTTTCATTCAGTTTAGCAAGAATAAAATTATTTATCTCACTATCTTCCTGTAATAAATAGTAAAATTTGTCTAAATTCCTTATGATTAAATTCCTATTTATTATGCATACATCACTAAAAAAAGCTAGTGCATTATCAAGGATCTTATATTCTTTCAGGTAAGAGATTGAAAACAAAGCTAAAGCTTCTTCAAAAAAATAATAGTATATTCGTCTTAAGTAAAAGTTATTTTGATTGAAATAAAAATAACTCATGTGTTTTAATATATCTTCACGTTGTAGATAGTTTGTGACATATCTTAATACTTTTACTAATAGCTTTAATGTTAACTTTTGTATTTGTAAATTATCATTTTTAATAAAGTCATAACATGTATCTTTTAGAATAACAATATGTTCATCTTTTATCCAGTTATTTAATAAATTTATTCTAATAATTTAAATGAATCAAATTGTATTGTTTATTGTTTTACCTCAAAAGAGAGTTTATTAATTTTTCTTTACTTCTCCAGTTGAGATTCTTTATAAGATCTTTAAGTTTGTTTATCTTAATGAAGAATGTATTAAAAAACTCAACCTATATAATATTGTTAGAATTAGTATAAAGATAATAAATACATTGTCAATTGTTTCTTCGACCTGGATTATCTCTTCTAGATTATTGATAATTATATCACGTATTACTATACTAAATGGGTTTATAATTTTTATAGCCTTTAAAGCCTCAAATAATTTTGGTATTATTGTTTTATTTTGATTTTCAACAGGAATAAACTCTAAAACCTAACGAAAATAAATATATTAATTTTTATAATGATTATAATTATAAGTTAATTAGTTTGTTTTACTTTTGGAAGACATTTAAATAGTGACACTTTAACCTTTTCTGTATTACTATTTATACTTTCTTTATCAATTTTTTCAAACTTGAACATTTCAAATAATCTTTCAATATGTATTACAATATCGTTAAATATAGGCTGTTCATTTTCGTTTTGAAAACACTTGCAAATACTAGCAGCATTATCAAAGAAAAAACAATATATTTCCGTTAAAAAGGCATTTTCCTTTTCGTTTTTGTCATTATATAAGCTAAAACTGTTTAAACTTATAATTTTTTTAACAAATATTTTAAGTGAGGGAACTATTAACTTTAATGGAAACTTTTCCTTTTTTGATTGATCAACTATTGATTTGATAAGTCTAAAGTAAAGTAATAAGTTAGCGTTATTCAATGTGGATAGATTTAAACTTTCAATGACTTCACATAAGTTTTCGTTTAGAATACGTTTAGTTTCTTCGCTATTTACTTTATGTATTACGTTTAGTAAAGAATTCATTGATTCGCACTTAACTAAAAAGTTATTTTTTTTATCTGATACTAAAGTCTCTATCTAAAATCAATTTATCATTAGTACATTACATTCTTTATTAATTTATCGACAATATATTCACTATTAATTTCAAGACAAACAAGTTTAATCTGAAAAGATGTCTCAATCTGTATCTCTTCATCTAAATCCGTACTCAGAATAAGAAATCTTGTTATCAATTCTTCAACGGGTTTTTTCATCATCTGATATTACATTCTTATCATACTTGCATTAAACAAGAACATATAAATGTTGAATATCTTCTACACGTTACATTTTTTCCGTAGCCTCCTAAGTCGACTACAACTTGTATTAAATCTTTATTTAAATCTACTTTTCCGTTATCTTTGTAAAAATCAGTTATAGATTGCAATGAGTTAACGTAATGACTAACTTTCTATAAGTTTTACGTTTGTTTATTTTACATTTTCATCCCCGATAGAAATGACCTTA
>Ga0100378_1001565_pt1 | contig 23757 bp, 28 predicted proteins | sample CryGeymeta201502_FD_81535 | JGI IMG/M metagenome (GOLD analysis project Ga0100378, IMG submission 81535) | Groundwater microbial communities from Crystal Geyser aquifers in Utah, USA - Crystal Geyser metaG 2015-02 | ecosystem: Environmental > Aquatic > Deep subsurface > Groundwater | place: USA... | reverse complement strand
TACTCCTACCCTCAGTATCAAAATGAACCCATGCAACAGACCTATGTCTATTGATTTGTCGATAGATAATCATTCAGATGAGAGGCTATTCTTCTTTTTTGACCTAAGATCACCACAAATAGATTGAAGAGGGCAGTTGCTGAAACTTTGCTCGTTGCAATAGCTGGGAAGGGCAAATGTGCCATCGGGGAAGGGAATTGTTTGGTTTTCATATGAATGAACGTCATAGTCGACGATTAGTGTATGGTTGGCAAGATCTGTTCTTCTGGGAATTTGATTGGAGTCAGCAGTAGCCCAGAAAAATTGAGTCTGTTGATCTAATTTTAAAACATAGCTTACTGTCGAGTGCCCATTTGTCCATAAGAACATCATCCTGATCGAGTCTTTCTCTGCCAACATAAACAGCATTTTTCAGTGCATCTGGAGTCGACATTCTGCATCCGTGTGAAGCATCACAGCAAAAGCAGCAAACTTGTTTGGCTGGGAAGGTGATCCATAATTTATCATTTGTGAAAAATTGCTGGCAAGGTGTGGTCTGATCAGAAAGGATTGTGCCACAGAAAGGATTGTATCTGCCGTTGGCTCGATCAACTCTACTCTTCTGGTTGATAGGATCGTAAAACATCTTGCCATTAACATGATATTTCGTTTTGTTCTGAACAATGGTTTCGTCGAAACTTATTCTGAAAGGTTGGTCATAGATGGGAGGGTCAACATCAGATACAGCAAGACTGAGGATGGTCAGAAGGAGAACAATCTTCATATGATTAGATCAAATTATAAATCTATTTTGGCTACAACAAGTCGATAAAAAATAAGTTTTAAAAATCAGAGCTAAAGGGAATTCAGCTCAATGACTAAACTTTTACTTAGTTTACGATGTCGCTTCATGTGATGTGAAGGCATGTCATCGTCAGAATCAAAGCAATGATATTATGCTCCGTTTATTTTTCTCACAAATGATAGATCGTCCATCATTTTCAGGGTGGGACTTCTGAGACAATCAAGTTCTTATTCATTGTTCATTTATTCCGATTCATCGCTGTAGTGAACTGTACAGGGAAGGTTGTAACCTGGATTGGCGAAGAACCAAACTTCTCTAAGGCATTCAAGTGCTGAGGGGCGTTCTTTTGGATTTTTGTGGAGCATTTTTGTCAGAAGACTCTTGAGTGCTGGTGAATAGTTATTGAAAACTGAGGGGAAAGAAACTTCCTGGTTGAGAATGTTGTTGATGGTCTTGTTGTGATATTCAGACTCAAAGGGAGTTCTTCCAGTAACTAGTTTATAAATGGTGATAGCAGTGGCCCAGATGTCGATCTTCTCATTGTAGCCACCTCCGCTAAACATCTCAGGTGCCCGATAAAAAAGAGTTCCAGTAATCGTCAGCATATCGATCCGGCATCCTCTTCTTTTGAATTTTCGACAAATGCCAAAGTCGATCAATTTAAATTTTTTAGTCGAAGGATCGTATAGGATATTTTAAGGCTTTATATCCCGATGAGTAACAGAACGTTGGTGCATATAATGAAGGGTTTATAGCAATTGTTGGATTATATCTCTGAGTTAACTCTCGGAGCTGATGATAGTCCGAAGCAAGTTTGGTGAGGGGCAAAATTCCATCACAAGCCAGCATGAATGTTTTTTTAAGTCTAGATAGAGGGCCTCGTAGTTGACGATATTTTTATGATGAAGGCCTTTCATAAGCATGAAGTTGTAGCGGAGTAGAGGCACATGCTAATCTTCAAACATGATTGCCTTAGCTGCATAGAGCTTGCCAGTTTTCTTTTTGATGCATTTGTGAACAACTCCATCAGAACCTTCACCCAATTTTCCGACAGTCTCGTATTTTTAAGCAAACAACTCAGTATGTTAGAAGGGAGAGTTATTGTGGGCATCCTCTCCCTAGATGCTGAAACCGTCATTGGAGGAGGTCTAGGAATAGCTGTCACATTGCAGATTGAGTTTCTTCTCAACCATGGTCTTATTTTTGCTGATGAGGGCGAAGTCTTTCAGGGATTCCTTGATTTTTTAGATGTGTAATTTTCTACTATGCCCATGAGTATGAGTGTTGTTGTTCTGGTCCCGCATTTCTTTTTCCTTTCAAATTATTTTTATTTGTTGTAGTAATTACACCAGAATGTTATATACTATGCCCTACTGATAATGCATCAAAAACACCAGAATTAATTAAATGCTTTTGCCATGTTATATCAATCAGGGCTTAAATTGACTTTGATAATTTTTGGATGCTAGTCAGACAAACAAAAAGAGCTGTCTACGATCAATAGGGAGGATTACATAAGTAAAGCAAATAAAATATCTAGAGTTGACATCTTGCACACTGTCAGGAGAAAAGATGCACCAGAGTCGACAATTAAAGACAAAGATTAGCCTCTTGGCATTGAGGATGATAAAGAGAATAAAGGAAAAAGTAAATGCAATTGGAACGTTTTGAGCTGGCTGCTGGTTGCAGGGATCGTGCTGCTTGTTCTCTATGGAGGTTGGAGTGTCATTGAGATACGGCGATCAAGCCTTGAGACTTTTGAACCCAGTCAGTATTTGGCGCCTTAAGCAAAGGTATATAATTTCTGAAGCAGAATACCCATAGGTGGGGTCAGCTACTCGAGTAATTCAGCCAATTGTAGTCAGTAGACCTCCCTGAGTCCTTGGCCAAGAGCACCCAATGCCATATTTTGCCAGACAAAACTCTCAGTTGCACCTTCTTACTCCCTCCCTTGGTCGTCGAAGTTAAATGAATTTATCAAATTGATTTATACTCTTCATTTGGATATTTGATGAATCGGGATCAATAGATTAAATATTGGCATTATTTCAATCATATGCACTAATCGGATTAGACCTCTGTCAAGCTATACATTCTACTCACCCTGGTCTTCTTGATTTGCTATATTGTACTTTCTGCCATGTTGGAGCACAAGGAATATCCGGTGCATCGCAGCACTGTTGCAATTCTTGTCGGCATTGTCGCAGGATTCATTCTGCATGTCAGCTCCCCATCATCCTATAACACTCTGGTAACTCTAGCATAATTTAGGGTAAATTAGACGAAGTGCTCATCTCAGAGATATTGCTGCCACCCATGTTGTTCAACACGGGTTATACTTTGCACAAAAGTGTCTTTTTCAAAAACATCAAGTACATTCTAACATTCGGCTTGTTGGGTACCTTTTTGTCCTTTCTGGTCAGTTGGGGTCTGATCTACTCTGCTAACAATTTGGGTAAATTTGCCTTAAGATAGACCTAGTGAGGGATGCTGGGGATATTGGAAATTTCAGGACATTGTCCGACTGGTAAATCCTCTTACTGGCTGCCTGTCTGTGCAGTATTGACCCTTGTGCCTCTGAGGAAGCAGTCTCATAGTATAAATACCCTCGCCTTTATTCTGTTATATTCGGCTAAGATGTCATCAAGGATACAGTCACGATCGTCCTTTTCGACTCAGTAATGAAACTTGAAGTTGCATAGAACCCTGAAAAACTGGTGGTGTACTGGTACACTTTCTTCCAAATGCTTCTCAATTTCATCGTGCTGATCCTTGGTTCAGTGGCAATCGCCTTGGTGAGTTCATTTCTGACAATATACCTATCGAAAAAGTTGAGATTTTTGACAGAAGATAAGGGTGTTAGCTAAACTGGTTTTTTGTTTTTGATTGGGTTCTTTACCTACATCGGAACATAATTGGTAGGTTTCTCGGGGTCAATTAGTATGCTGCTTTATGGAGTTTTTCTCAATCACTATAACATCTACAACATGTCCTAGTAAAGCCGACACTCCTCTGTCACCACCTTCACTCTTCTCAGCAACATCTGCGAGGGCTTACTCTTCTTAGTCATGGGTCTACTAGTTTGGCAAGGGGAGTGGGACTCTCCAAAGGCGGACAATCAAAAGATGACTCATTCTTACATATTTTTCTTCATAGTGTTGATAATCCTCGTTGTTGCCAGATTTGTCAATATCTATGTGCTCGGCTGGCTGGGGAGAAAAATCGGCAAGAATAAATTCACCTTTGGGAAAGAGGAGATGCATATATTATTTTTGGGAGGAATAGTGAGAGGAGCCATTCCTTTTGTTTTGTTCTCTAGTGTTAGTTTTAGCAATAACAACAAATACGTCAAGAATCAAGGACTGGTGCTAAAGACGACTGTCATCTTTGTTATTATCTTCACCTCGGTAATTCTGAATACTATTATTCCAATTTTCTATAAGAAAAGAGTCAAAAAACTCAAAGCTGAGTACCAACGGATCACCCTTGAGGAGAAAGAGTCTAAAAGAGGGAAAGTGAAAAAGCCAAAGGGCAGGCTGAAGGATATTGAGTAGAAGTACATAAAGAACTGGCTGATTGTAGACTACTAAGAGAGGAAGGAGTAAATAGAAGAGGAGAAGAGAAGAAAGATTGAGGCGACAGCTGCTGCTGCCAGGGAGGAAGAAGATGAATAAATGCTGACCGAGGAAGACCACAGCTAAAGACTCTTAAATTGATCTCTATTACTTTAATCTCGAATGATTGAAGGTAAGATATAGTCTGATGATGCTTACTTTATTGTCCTCTCCGACGATTAATAATGCTGATTGTAGTTTTGATAATGTTCAATTTAGTACTCAGTTTTTTAGTTAAATGGACATCTCAGGGCCATTCACAATAAATCATTTTATTAGATAGATTCCCACAATGTTCAAGTGGTAACTCCTTCTCTCTCTCCTTCTTGTCTGCTGTTCTCCTTGGTGCCTCAAAACTACGGTCAATCTTACCTCTACCGTAGTCTCAGTGGACTACTCCTATGACGGCAATTACATGGTAGTCGTCACTGGGGCCAACACAGTTGTTGTCTACGACACCATCAACTACTTCACTCAGGTGACCTACACTCCTGCACCTGGAACTGCTAAGGTTGCTAGGTTCAGTCGCAACAATACCATCATTGCTGTTGGACAAACCAATGGATTAGTTGTCCTTTTGAGTGGTCAGCCACCATTCAACGCCATACCTTTGACATCCTTCACCCCTAAAACTGGAACAGATCAAATAAGTGACCTAGATTTCAGCTACGATGGTAGCAAGATGGTGGTCTGTTACAGCAACAATAACAATTTCCAGATCATCGACAATTGGGGCCTGACATCCAGAACCACAAGAGATAGAGCAACAGGCCAGAAGCAGAAGGCTTGTCAGTGGAGTCCCATCGATGATGTGTGTGTTGTCAACGATAACAAAGAAGTAAGTATCTTTGCTATTCCTACCTCACCTACAGCCATACCCAGCTCTACATCAAAAATAACCAGTGCTTCAGCAGACTTCACAGATTGCTCAATCAGGCCTACAACAACCCCACCTATCAAAATAGTGGTAACAGGCGGGAATAACGCTCAAAAAGATTCCTCTTACTTCCTCAACACAGGTGGAACACTAAACTAGGTCCAGCATGCCTTTTCAACACCTCCTACATCGGCAGTCAACACAGCTTGCTTCTCAGGTGATGCTCTTTACTATGCTGTCGGAGGCAATGACAAAAAAATATGGATGGTCGAAGAAAGTACCAACGCACAGTATCAAGTTTTGGCTGACGGGATCAATGATATCAGTGATTGTGATTTCACTGAAAATGGATAGTACATGGCTGCTGCCACTACTTTGGCAAATGCTAAGGCTTTTGTGCTGATTTACACTAAAACTTGCTTCTTCTGCAGCCCCGGGTTCTATCAGACAGGTATCACCTCATGTGCAGCCTGCAATGCGGCAGTAACTGCATGTTCGATGTGTACAAACTCCACTTTTTGCGTCTCTTGCTTCCAAGGATATTACCTCTTAAACTCCAGCATATGTTCCACATGCAACTCAGTACTACCTGGTTGCTCCACCTGCTAAGATGGAACAGTCTGCATCTAGTGTAATCACGGTTACTACCTCTTATCGGGTAGTTGTCTCACTTGCACCACTATTTTCCCAGGTTGTCTGACCTGCAACAGCACCAGTTGTTTCCTGTGCTAACATGATTACTACAAAAATGCTCTAAATTGCAGCTAATGTTCAGGTGCCATCCCAAATTGCCTGAGGTGTAATGCCAACAATAACTGCCTGCAATGTGCACAAGGATATTACGTGACTGGAGGAGGAACATCATGTACGGCTTGTGATCCCTAATGTTTGGCTTGCTTTGCCACAAGTACCAACTGCACCCTCTGTTCAAGAGGATACTACCTCAGTGGAAATACTTGTACAGCTTGCTCTTCCAATTGCCTGGAATGCAACTCTACTATATGTCTTGATTGTGCAGTCGGCTACTACACTACTGCTACTACTTGCACAGCCTGTTCATCCCCTTGTGTCAGTTGTTCGAGTTTACCCACTACCTGTCTGTCATGTTCAACGGGCTACTATCTCTCTGGAAATGCATGTAACACGTGCTAAGGCAATTGTTCTCTCTGTCGATCGGCCACCAACTGTACTGGTTGTAATATTGGCTATTATCTCACAACCACCGATACTTGCTTGTCCTGTGCCTAGCAGTATGTCGGCTGTGAGGTATGTCAGTTAGGTGTTTGTATGGCATGCGACCAGACCAGGTATTTATCTAGTGCCATTGCCTGTACTATTTGCAATGTCAATATGGCTGGTTGTCAATACTGCAGTAGTGGTAGTGTTTGTACTGCTTGCGGAGTTGGTTACTATCATACTGGGGCTACGGGAGCTACTTCTTGTGCTAGATGTGCTGCTAAGTGCCAAAAGTGTACCTCTCTGGTTTCTTGTGACGCCTGTGCGACTGGCTATTTCTTGTCAGGAAATACCTGCTCAGCCTGCACTTCTCCATGTGTGACATGCACAACAGTAGCAACTACATGTTTATCATGTGAGGGTCAATACTATTTCGATGGTGCAAACTGTGTGGCTTGCTCTACTCTAAGTAACTGTTTGAATTGTCTGAGCAGTACCAATTGTATTGATTGCATGATCGGCTTCTATTCCAGTTCAGGCAGTTGTACTCCATGTTCTTCCAACTGCCTTAACTGCAATGCCACCAACTGCCATGCCTGCAATTTAGGATACTATTTATCAGCTGTGAATACTTGTTCATCTTGTGGCTTGAACTGTTCAACTTGCAACTCCACCACAGATTGTCTAAGTTGCAATGTGGGCTTCTACTATGATTCTGCCTTGTCAAGCGATCAGTGTGTCACCTGCAGCACTTTCAACAGTTATTGCCTGACATGTATCAAAACTGCCTGCTTCTCCTGTGCTAATGGCTACTACCTTGATGCCTCTAACAATTGCAGCTCATGTGGCTCTTCTGTCACCCATTGCTCAACATGCACAGGTGTATCGGTTTGCACAAGATGTCAAAATGGTTATTATCTGAATTCACCCACCTCCTGTTTGTCTTGTAGTTCACTGACGGGATGTTTGGCTTGTTCTGGAGCTTTAACTTGTACTCTATGCGCAAGCGGGTATTACCTCAACATTGGATCATGCTTACCCTGTCCTTCAGGTTGTTCGACTTGCACTTCGCCAACAGTCTGCACTATTTGTGATTCATCCTCCTACCTATCCAACACCACCTGCTTGGCCTGCGAGGATGTTTTGGTAGGTTGCTCATCTTGCATTACTTCAAGCGCTTGTTTGAGTTGTGGTGGTGGATATCTTCTGAACAGTGGTTCATGTCAGCCTTGTTCAGTGACGATACCAGCCTGTTCGCTTTGTGATTATGCTGGAGTATGTCAATCTTGTCAGCAAGGATATTTCCTGAATAGCACTAGTAATTGTCAATTATGTTCCTCTTCGAGTGTATTGGCTGGCTGTCTGCTGTGCAACTCTTCCTCTTAGTGCCAGTACTGTTCAAGTGGTTACTATCTCTCAGCTAGCACTTGCCATCTCTGCTCGCCTTCACTGCCTGGATGCTAGCAATGTGCCAGTGCCAGTGTGTGTCTCGACTGCGCCAGTGGATATTACCTCAACGGAACATCCGATGCTTGTCTGCTTTGTCAGAGCAATTTACCAGGCTGCATTTTCTGCTCCTCGCCTGCAGTTTGCATTCAATGTCAAGGAGGGTACTATCTTTCTGCTGGCAGTTGCTCTCCATGTGCTCAACCTGGCTGCTAGATCTGTAACGCCACCACCCCAACAAATTGCATAACTTGCAACTCAGGTTACTATCTTTCTGGAAATACATGCAATTTCTGCGCGCAAACGGGCTGCCTAGATTGCGATTCAACAAATTGTCTTTCTTGCCAATCTGGATACTACCTTTCTGGAGGTAATTGCATGCTGTGCTCATCGGCTATGGCAGGCTGTAGCAAATGCTCCTCTGTTAGCGTATGTCTCTAGTGTGAATCATTGTTCTATTTATCTGGTGGCAGTTGTCATGTCTGCTCTTCAGCCATGGTGGGATGTTCATTTTGCACATCAGGCACCAGTTGTTTAGCATGCGATGGTGGATACTACCTTAGCTCAACCTCTTGTGCAGCCTGCTCTACAATCACTGGATGTCTCATCTGTAACGGCAGTAGTTCATGCCTGACCTGTACTGCTGGATACTATAATGTTAATTTAACCTGCTCACAATGTAGCTCAGTCATCGAACATTGCTTCCAATGCCATAATGACTCCAGTTGCATTGCCTGTGAAAGCGGATACATTATAACTGCTTCGGGCGGCTGCCAGGCGATGCAAGCATCGTCATCAGGTAGCACGACTACTTCTGGACCTGCTAAGTTGCTCTTTAGAACTGCCTATGTCAATGCTTCGGTGCTCAGGCATTCCCTCTCTGTTTCTGATAAATCAGCTGCATACGAGAATGTTGACAGTGTGGACTGGATCAACGTGGCCAAAATATACATATAGACTAAGGCTGGAGCCACTCTGCTGACTATCCTCAGCTACGTTCTTTCTGCTGACCAATCCACCCTGTACTTCTACACCAACAACCCAACAGAAGTAAGCACTTCGGGTTTGCCGATCGCCAACAAGGGCAGAATACTGGCTGGCCAATCGATGAGCCAACTTAACATGCAGACCAGTCTATCTCTTCCAAAAAGTGTAATCAACAGTGTCCTTCCATCCATCCTGATTTCTCAAGATTTGTCAATGAGTTACAATCTAAACGATTCCACCTTCTATGTCACCTATGTGCAGGAGCAGTACGCCTACTATTTCTTCATCTTTGGAGTGACTGTTGTTGGTTTCTGTCTTGTTTATGGGTTCTGCAGGGCCACCTGTCTTGGTTTGTACAGTCGGAACATCGAGTTGTTGGCTCACGCTGTAGCTCTCAAAAGCATGTCTCTGGTGGTCTATCCCACCTACGCATAATACGTCAACTTCTGCCTAGGATTTATGGCCATCGACCTCCCTTGGCTCAATAACCTGCTACCAGCTTCCTTTGCTAACGAGCTAGATGTGGCACCAACAGGCTATTACTTTTATTTCCACAACATGAACCTAGCAGCTATGCACTTCATAACTACCCTGATATTCGTCATTCTTCTGGTGCTGGCTTACTGTTTGCTAAGCGATAACAAAGCCAACGAGGTGAGAATAAACAACCAGAAGAAGACTATGGTGAATTTGAAGTTCAAAGCCTTCAAATAATTTTTGCTCAACTACTTTGGATTCGGGATGGCCTTTGCTGGATTTTCCTCTGTCATTGGAGCGTTTCTTAACTACTCCTCTACCTTAAGTATAAATGGAGTGTTCTATATCCTAGGGGTCATTGTTTATGGGACCATCTTCAGTTAAGCCTTCGCCTGCCTTATCCTCAACAACAGAATATGCAGAATCAGAATGGTCCTTAAGGCTACATTTTTGGCAGCAGCAGGGCTGAATCCTCTTTACTTAGCTTCAATCGCACTTGTAGTCGACATCATTCTCATCTTGGTCGAGTACAATCTCAGAAAGAAGCACTTGGTATGTCCACGGGCCTGGCTTGTCAGCAGTATTCTAATGTGGGCTGCATTGATCAGCTATTTCTTCATTCCTGACTCGTACCTCACCATCGGCATTGTCATTACTTTGGTTATATTAGCGTTTGTTTTCGAAATTTATCAGTTCTGCAAGGAAAAAGAGTTGGAAGAGCAGAAGCATGTTCATTTGTTTGAGCAGGAGCAGAATATTTCCAGCGATGGCCATTTCTGGAAACTGGAGCATAAAAATGAAAATCAGAGCTAGGTGGAGATCAATGAGAAGTTCCAGGTCAAGGATACACCCAACAAGGAATTGGTCTTTGAGGTCAACAACCTATAAGATGATATGGGTGAGTCACATCTAGGACAAACAAAAGGTAACCAGTTTGAAGCAAACTAAACTCGAACAAGCAAATTTTCAGCAAACCCATTCCAGCCTAAACGTCGCACAAGAAAGTTTAAGCAATCAAATGCAGGCAACAGCAGTACTTTAAAAATGACAGTCAGCAGCGGTCACAAGGGTAGCGAGGACCTATCCGACGACTTCTACATCGAAGGATGATCTCATTCCATATATCCATCTATTCATCTACAGCACCCTATTTGATCATATCAACCAACATGATAAAGAATTAAATCTGATTAATTCATATCGGAAAACATTATAAGTCTGGACAATACTAGCTCAGCCTCATAATACAAAATGAGATAAGTCATCAACCTACACATCGGACAAGGAGGAGTCCAAGTCGGAAATGCCTGCTGGGAGCTCTTTTGTCTATAACATGGGATCAGCCCTGATGGAACCATGGAAAGGCCAACATAAGACAATGACCGGCTTGGTACTTTCTTCAGCTAAACTGGAGCAGGCAAGTTTGTCCCTAGAAACCTTTTTCTGGATTTATAGCCAACAGTCATTGATGAGGTGAGGACAGGAGCATACCGACATCTGTACCATCCCAGTCAGCTAATTTCTGGCAAAGAAGACGCAGCTAACAACTTCGCAAGAGGGCACTACACAATCGGCAAGGAGATAATTGACCATGCGCTGGATAGAATAAGAAAATTAGCAGACAATTGCACAGGATTGCAAGGATTTTTCATCTACAATGCTATCGGAGGAGGAACAGGGTCAGGATTGGGTTCTCTCTTGCTCTAAAGATTATCAGTGGACTATGGTAAAAAGACAAAAATAGGATTTAATGTTTTTCCTTCCCCTCAAATCTCCAACGCCTGTGTCTAGCCATACAACTCTGTTTTGTCGACTCACAGTTTGGTGGAGCAGGAGGATGTATCAGTGGTTCTGGACAACGAAGCTATCTACGACATCTGCAGAAGGAATCTTGCCATTGAAAGACCAACTTTCACCAATTTGAACAGATTGATTGCTCAGGTTATATCGTCTCTCACTGCTTCACTCCGCTTCGATGGAGCTCTTAACACTGACATTTGTGAGTTCCAGACTAACTTAGTCCCATATCCTAGAATCCACTTCGCCTTATCCTCCTACTCACCAATCATCAACGCATAGAGAGCCTACCATGAAAAAATGTCAGTGCCTGAGCTAACAAATGCTGTATTTGAGCCTGCAAATCAAATGGCAAAATGCGACCCACGTCATGGAAAGTACATGGCCTGTTCATTATCCTACAGAGGAGACATCGTCCCCAAAGATATTTGTGGGTCAATTTGCAACATCAAAACAAAAAGGACCATCCAATTTGTTGACTGGTGCCCCACAGGGTTCAAGGTTGGCATCAACTATCAACCTCCGACAGCCGTTCCTGGCGGGGATATGGCCAAAGTAATGAGAGCTTGCTGTATGATCAGCAACACGACAGCCATAGCCTAGGTATTTTCAAGGATCAATCATAAATTCGACCTGATGTATGCCAAGAGAGCCTTTGTTCACTGGTACGTCGGAGAAGGCATGTAGTAAGGAGAATTCTCGGAAGCTAGATAAGATCTGGCAGCTCTTTAGAAAGACTATGATGAGGTGGGTGCCTAGACAGTCGAGGAGTGATATTTTACTACTTAGCTTTGTGTCATATTCCATTATAGTCATTATCGACCGATATAGTAACTCCATTTAAATGGAAGGGGAGCACGTACAGCTGAGTTACTCCCTCTACAAAAAATACATACTCATAATGGTGGTCAGCGTGCTTGTTTTCTGCGTGCCTCTCGTCAGCATAAATCATCTTTTCCTCCTTGCTGATAAAGAATACATGCAGCATCCTTTCAACGCCAATGCAAAGCTAAATAACATAATCAATGAGGGAAAATTGGTAGGCAATAATATAGTTGCTGTTATTGAGCAGCAAAATGGAGTCAATTCTTTGACGAGTGGAAGCTTCTGCAAGAGTAGCATTACCTATGCCGAATGTGTGACGCAGATGGGACAATCAGAAGTCAACAATGCTATCAAGGATGAAACAGGCACTTCTACTTCGTTTCGATGTATTGCTGGTGATTGCTTGGCTGTGGGGCATCTGAGTGATTATTTCTGGGCATACAAAATCAGATACAGCTTCATTGATTACATTCATATCAAATACAGCAATAGTTCCACCCTGCTGATCCCTGCCGTAGCTGTGGAGAGTGTTCAGACTAATTCGTTGTCTTTTCTGTCAACCTGGAAGCTGACTTATGTTAATACTACTATAGCTCTTTCTTTAGGATATTCAGGCACGATGGCTATTGATATTGCCATTGTGTTAGACTCTGCAGTAATGAAGTCTAAATATGGACTTGACCTGGCTTAATCCGATTTCGCCCAGTCAACCTAGCCTCTCTCCCATCAAAAATAGCTGCACTACTAATTTTAAAGAGTCCCCTACCTTATTCTTTACTTAATAATGCTAATCGTGAGTTGTGTAGTGGTGGCATTAAGAGGTAAAGCTCTGATCAACTAGTGGGTCGATGCTAGCTTCACCAATTTACATGCTTTGGACAGCTTATATCGATACCAACTTGATTGCATGTTTACCGGAAAACAACCTGACAATTCCACCATTTTGTGCGAGTCAGCCATGTCCAACTTCTATTAAGATTTATCCGATCTCATCGACAAGAGCTATGAAACTTTGACTGTGAGAAGTGTCGAGGTGGAGAGATAAGAGCCCTTTAAGTTTGGGCCTCTGCTGGAGAGAGTGATCCAGAAGTACGATGAACAGATGAGAAGACAGCAAGAGTAAAGAAACAGAGAGCTAGCCGATCTCAAGTATCAAATCAAAGGGGCAGTATCATAAATTGTTTAAAATGTTGCCAAAAAATTAAAGGATAGTTTCAGCAAAGCCAAATAGCTCAGGATCGGAAATGTATTTTTCTATCATGCCTACCTATCTCTTCTTGAGACTAATGCGCGTTATGAACTCCGGCTAAGGTAATAAGATAGTGCCTTACCCGAATCATTAATTTCTCTATTTCGGTACATGAACAGCACAATAAATTCTGACAATATAAAATTTCCGTTCAAATTTGCAGGGATATTCACAAAAACGATAGAGGAGGAGCTCACGATGAAGTTACAATTCCACTTGCAGCAGAAGTATCTTTCACAGCTCAAGGAGCTCGATTTCGGGCTGATTTATTGCAAAAAGCTAGGCTTGGAGAAGGAGATCAAATATTTGCAGGAAAGTATAGACAACAAAAAGTATATCTTTACTACATACCTCAAATGATTAGCTTGAGTTTTTGCAGTATAAACAATCATATCGTATATCATGATGGGGCCGATTGTTAACTGTAGTGTTCGCTGATGAAAGAAAAGGATTGTTACAACCATTTTCGTATGGCTATTAATTGCTACACGGTCAATGTGTGCTCGAGATCTAGGTATTATTGGTAATCCACAAGCTATGAGCCTTCTATAAGTTTAGCGTAGGAAGATTTGGCTTAGCCCTGCAAAATGGTCTTGTCTTGCTTCCCGTGCATCAGCAAGATAGGTAATTTACCGAGATTTGTCAGCATTGTGTATTTGAGTAGGTGCCCGCTGGCTGCTATCACTCCTGCTGGAACTTGTTCTGTGGATAGGGCATAGTGGAGAGCTGCGATTGCTCCTTGGCTGAATCCGCCAACATAGACCCTGTGCTGAGGATTGATAGTACTACCTTGTTCTTTTTACTGCCAATATTGCTCTTCTTCTCTGCACTGAGAAGCAAGCATTTGTGAAGTTTGCTAAAGTTGCTGAAGATCATAGACTTGAGGCTCAGGTGCTGCAAATCTTTTAGTTGACCTCATATCAAACCAAATATTAGCTGAGGTTTATCTGAGTGAAAAGTACTGTGATGGAGCCTGAAGAAGCACAATTTTGGTGTTGGTGTACAGAGGTGACTGAAGATGAGTGAAAAAGGGAAGGTATGTATCTGCCTCATCAGCTGCTCCATGCAACCAAATGAGTGTCTTTTTTGGCTTGTGAAAAGAGAGGGTGATGGAGTGATTTTGGGGATGCCGGAAGATTTAAGGTACTTTGGTTCCTCGCATGTTGTTATTATAATTGTGATATTGGCAAGCCCAATATTATTAAGATTATGAAACAAAATGATTAAAAGAAGGTCTGATCATCCTCCTTGATACATAAAACAATAAAAAATAAAATCCTGAAGCTCTTGTTGTGTTCTTGGTTAGCAAAAGAATTAATGTTTTTTATTGTAATTTAATTAGATGAGGGATTTGTAAAACCTGAAACTGAAAACAGATATCAGCCTAGCTCATCACCAAAAAACTCCAAAAATGGAATTCAGGTCTAAATCTCAGAAAAATCCTTTACAGGATTACACTCTACGTTCGTTTCTTTTTATTTAGATGAGCAAATCGGATAAGGAGGATTTGCCAATGTTTACAGAGCCACTCACAAACCTACAGGAGAGGAAGTGGCTGTCAAAATAATGACTATTAGCCACTTCAATTCTGAACAGATGGAGTTCATTGAGCTAGAGATCCGTCTGCAGCAGTGCATTGCACATCCGAATATTGCACAGCTATTTGAAGTTGTGAAAACTCCCAACAAAATCTACATGGTGATGGAGTACTGTCCCGGAGGATAGCTATTTGACAAAATCTCCAAAAATGGAACCCTTCCTGAAAAAGAAGCTGCTAAGGTTTTTCAACAAATCCTGGCAGCTCTGTTATATCTGAAGACCATGCACATCAGCCACAGAGACATCAAACCTGAGAACATTCTTTTTGATCAGAAGAACAATGTCAAATTGATTGACTTTGGACTCGGATGCAGACAAACTGGAGACTAGGATATCTTCCGAAGGACCTTTTGTGGTACTCCCTCATACTCGCCTCCTTAAATTATTCTGAAATAGTAATATGATCCTGAACTTATGGATGTTTGGGGACTCGGAGTTACTCTCTATGCTATGTTAGCTGGTGAATTCCCTTTCTCAGGAAAAACCAGAGAAGAATAGAGAAATGCTCTCATAAACTACAGATGGACACCTAAATTCTACTTCAGTAGAAAAGTAAACAAACTTTTCTATTCTATCTTTACTGAAGCCTCAAAAAGAGTGAATCTATAAGACTTACTCTGCAGCAGCTTCATAACCAGCTACAAACTTGGCAACTTTGAGCAGTCAATTCCCAGAAAGGATATTATTCAAACTGAAATTCTCGAAATGACTGAAGTTGAGTGCCAAGTTGAGGATTCTAAGTTCATAGTTAGCAGTATCAAAAATAATCGCCTGGACAGGTATCATGCTATTTACTTCCTTCTGCTCAAGAGAGAAGAAAGGAATGCCAAGAGTCTCCAAAATTCTTTCTTATTCAAGGTCAAGAAGCTAAGACACCATATGCTGAAGCTCGACAAGACAAATGACTCTCCAATCCACAAGAGAAAGCAAGCAGTAAATGTGCCTTAGCCCAGGCCCCTCAAAAAACAATCAGGTTTGGAACATGCTGCTCAAGGAAGAGGAAGGACTCTCGACTTCACTAACCTTAAGGTTACAAGACGAGCAGCCACTCCCGAATCTCCCAGAGTCGCACTCTCAAGCTTGGTGAATTCTAGGGTCATCAGACCCCCCTTTCTATCTTGATTACAATCAAAATATTCTATCTCCTCACTGAGGCCCACATTCTCTGTATATTCACTTCATATTTATTGAAAAACTACCCTTCTCAAAGGTTTTATTTTTGAAATATTAAGAATATTAATCCGCTGCATTTAATAGGGAGTTATCAAATAAGATGTGGGGAAATCATTCCTTGAGTTGTCTTGTGACAATTTGGTAGAACTCATCTTAAGAGACAAGACCGTCGTGGTCGAGATCGGCTCTCTGGATCAGCTCATCGATTTCTTCGTTATTGATGTTTTCTCCCAACTCCTGAGCAACTCTTCTCAGGTTCTTGGCCGAAATGAAGCCACTTCTTTCATCGTCATAAAGAGCAAAAATTTTGTTAATGTTTGCTCTAGTATCTTTGTCGTTGACTCTCTTGGTCATGAGGGTCAACCACTCTCCGAAGTCAATAGTTCCGTTGCCGTCAGCATCGAGATCAGAGATCATCTGGAAGATAGCTGCACTCTTAGTTTCGAATCCAAGGGAAGTCATGGCAGCTTTGAGCTCTGCATAAGTGAGATAATACCTTTGATGTCAATGCTTCCTCCCTGATCTGTGTCGAAGAGATCGAAGGCCTGCTTGATGTTGGCAACTTCTTCCTCGGAAACGCCATTTCCTGCCCAAGCCTTGGCATCAAATGCACCTCCTTTGGCTGGAACGGGGGCCTTGGCTCCTTTGGCTTTGCTCATGGATATAAATAGATGGAAATAAAATATAATTGCTTCTATGTCGCCGAATTTATATAGTTTTCCTTTATTCACTTTTCACATGTCTATGATCAGTGATTTATCTTTTCAGCATTTTTAGCTTCAATCTTGAAAAAGACTATCAGAAGCATCCGAATTGAGATTGTTGGCATATAATATCAATGCATCACAAATTGAAGCAGAAGCATATAGAACAGTTCCTTCAGGACATTGACGATTTCGAGTTTGGCTAAAAAAGCAAAATCAACTTGGAACAACATATGACACCTCCTCTCATGGCAGCTCAGCTACTTTTTCACGTCTACCAGAATGAGCCGATCGAATAGATGGTAGTGGCTGATCTGGGGGCAGGAACAGGCATGCTCATGGCGGGGCTGGTATACATTGGAGCTTTGCATTGTATTGGAGTAGAACTTGACGAAAAATATGTAAGAGTAGCTGAGAAGCAGCTTGAAGATAAACTAGAAGGTGGCAGCTTTTAATTCATAAATGCAGATGCCACCAGACTGAAACTGCGAGGTAAGCAAGTTGACCTAGTTGTTATGAACCCTCCCTTTGGAACCAAATAGGAGGGAGTCGATACCAAATTTTTAGAGCAAGCGATGGAGATCTGCAAAGGACCAATTTATTCAATGCACAAGAGTTCAACAAGACCTTACCTGCGCAAGCTAGCATAGCTCAAAGGATATTAATTCATGCTGGTGATGTAAGTGGACTTCCCTCTGAAGAAAAGGTTCAAAGGTTACCACAAGAAGGACCTAGCCTTCACCAAGGTCGATATCATCAAATTATCTCCTAAACCCGTCTTGGAAGAAAAAAAGGAAAAGGTGGAATCGACCGATGTTAAACTTTGATATTTTGAACGTGTATATTTTTATCTACAAATCCGAAAATGGCTATGGGGGAAAAAATCAAACAACTTCTGCTGTTCGTGACAGTCTATTCCTTCTTCATCTGCTTCCTATTTGTACCTTATGAAATAATCGTAGAACGTATTCGGATGGGTGCTAAGCTACAGTCAAATGACTTTCGAGTGGAAAGTTCTCAACCTTCGCTAAGCCAAAAGAGCAGTTTTCAACACGGCTCTCATTCACTTTATCATCTTTGGTTTCTGCTGTTTTTGCTACTTCCAGAGATCAGGTGACGATCGCAATAGATTCATATCTGTCAGAAGCTCAGACCATGAATAACATTAGTTGGAGAGGCATTCTTCTTCGATATCTTAATGATTGATAATCCTTGCATTGGCTATCTGCTGATAATTTATGTTTTACGCTTCTATGCTATAAAGGTAGAATAACCAAGATAGTAAAATATCATATGATCACCCTCGAACCCGATCCGTTTTTGCTCTGCTTTTACCCCGGCTCTCAAGCCTCTTTCTTAACTTCTATTCTTGAGTATTGATATTTTCATTGACCATTTTGTTGGTCCTCTGCATCTTGATGTCCGAACCTTCCATCATGCTCTTCACCAGAACATTGGACTATGCGTTAAATTTGTTTATTTGAAGGTTGAGATTATGACTGTAGTTGGCTGCTATTTTTGCTTCTCTTTCTTTGGCTGGCTATGGTTTATTCTAAATGGCTTGCAAGGTGCGAGGGTGAGTCAGCAGCAACTGCAATTTTCTTTGGAAATGATGGACCTTTCGCTAGTCCTGACATCCGACATAGTGTTCGATAGCCACCTAAATAAGCACAGTGAATACTCTATACAGTTAGTTGAGTTGTTGGACAACCTCAAGAGTGCAAGACTATTCGAATTCCATTTGCATTTCGAGCTCGAGGACTGATTGGGCGAAGTTGCGAGGAAGAGATGGGACTGTTTATTCTAAAGGTTGATGTGTCATTCTGTAATTTCTATAATTCAGCAGTTGATAGTCTAATTAAATAACCACTGGGAGCGTTTAATTTGCAAGTCGTTGCATCTCAGTAATGAACAGTCCTATTGGAAATATTTCTGTCCACTGCAGTAGAGACTCTGGCTAGGCAAGTAAAGAAATGGCGATAATCGCCAGAATTAGTTGTATACTATGAATGGTGAAAAATTCTGTCAATTTCATTTAATCATAAACAATTCTTTTTTATTGAGATGGGTAGCTCAGACTCGAAAGCTGATAATCTACAGGAACAGTAGTTTAGTCCCCTTACCCCGACATTACTCTAACAGGCTCAGAAGACTAGTCCAAGACTTCACAAAATTGCCTAAAACATCATCCAACACTGCAAGTCCGAGGTTTGCAATCAGATTGAAAGCTAAGTCAAAAATATCCACTACGATCTGCCCAAAGCTCCTCTTCCTCTATGCCTTAAATACATTGATGACTGTACATTCTTTGTTACTTAGACTACTAATGCCAAACTTGTTACGGCGAGGGAATCATTCTATGTCACAGCTGTTTTGAGCCGAGCCAACACGAAGGTCATAGTTATGCTCTGATTGATTCGAAAGGCAAAAATATTTGCAGTTGTGGAAATAAAGAGCTAACTGATAAGCCTTTTTCATGCAAGAATCATGTCTTCGTGGCGCCAATGGAATCATAAGAAACGATGATTCTTTTTAAAACAGAGATGAAATTTTTGTTCGACTTGGTATTGATCCTAAGAGATCGACCTTTAGATCCTAAAATATCGAAGGAAAAACTGGCCTCCATTGCTAGGCTCTTGCTGGAGCACAGTTCAAACCTGATCAAGAATAATCATGTAGGCGCAAAGCTCATGTATTAAATTTTGATGGAGTACCCCAACACAATGGAAGGCTAGATCAAGAAAAATCAAAAGACTATTTTTGAGGAAATAGTGTATTACAGCCAAGATGCTGTCTTGTTGCCTCATTTGAACACAATAGTCAGCAATATAGTAAGAAGTGATGCCAATAAGGCAGGACTTCTTCATCTTTACTATACCTTTTTGATTAGAGGAGATCCATAAAGTCAGTAAGTGGTCAACATGTTCCTAAAATAACCAATTAATCCGATAGTTTTTCCGATCTCCTACCAGAGGCATTTCGACAGTCACACTGCACCTCTACAGATTGCGTCCATCGACTCGAATGATCTCGATTTGGTCATAAGTAAATACAACAGTTTACTCAAAGAGCTCACTCAACTATCTTCTCATACTAACAGATAGAACATTTTCATGCGAATTTTCCAACAAACCTCAATCTGCCAAATGCTCAACTACGAACTGTACTATCTCAATAATAATGAGGCCAAGGAGTAAATTTTGGAACTGGGGAACAAGTACACCCTTTTTGTAAGCAAAGTTATCAGGATCATGAAACAGCACTAAAAAGGACATTTCTTATTCCAGAAAATGATCATTGAATGCTTTGGATAAATCAACAGCAGAAAGAGCCAGACTTTCAACCGCAGCTATGAGCGTATCTTTGCTCGCCTGGTCTTTGAAATATATTAGCATAAATTGCCCACTAAACAGCAACTCATTGACCTTTTGGGAATCCATTCTCATGAAACAGCCATCAACATCATTCTTCATTTTGTATAGTTCAGGACTCTTTTCCACGAGGAATATCGAACTCTCATATTTGAAAAGAATTCCAAAAATGGAGAGGCGATCCTTGAACTTGTGGCTATGGATTAATTTTTCATAAAAATCATGAGCAACATCATCGAACCAAACGAAATTGAAAAAATGTACTCGATGTACATTGAACAGAAATTCAAAGCTAACTTGGGCATAGTCCAGCCTAATATGGACAATGTCCTGAACTATCTTAAAAAAGTTGCATAATTTATATAAATACTCTAAGTCAGTCTGCCTTCTCCCATCGACGAGCTTATTCTGGACTCAAACAGTCAAAAGTAGGGAAAAGAAGGTTATATAATCCTGAGTAATTTGGCTTGGATTTTGGATAATACTGACGCCATAGGTTTCAAGGCAACTGCTGAAAAGTTCATCTAAAATGAAGAGGTGATTATCGACTTCATCAAAAGTTAGACTGCTGTTGAGAATAAAAAAATCAAATTCAAGGAACAAGAGCTACAGTTTCCGATTCATTTTTCCCCAGATTCAGATTATCTGGGCCAATAACTGTAGCCTGAGGTTTATGAAAAAATTGTCAACAGAAAGCAAAAACCAAGAAGAAATTAACAGTTTGATATTTTCTTCCACTAAAAAATACTGCACGAGTTTATCAAAATATGGGAACAGTGCTCATAAATCATCCTTCAACCTTAGATGGACAAGAAAAAATGCCAGAAGGAAGTTGCACATACCCTCGAAACTTTATGCAACTTATATTTGCTGACTGAAGCTCCAGTTATTATGAATTTGATTGAGAAGTATAATCAAAAACTCGTCTCACCTTCTCCCAAACTTCAGGTCTTTTTGAAAACCCTGCTGAGTCAGACTGTTGATGAAAAGCAGAAAAAAATGGAGCTTTTGAGAGATAAGAAAAAGAGGAAAAATGATCAACTAAAAGCCAAGCAAAAGGCTGTGTTGAATACTCACAAAGTTTAAGAGAACATCAAGATCGATCTTGAATGCATTTTCTGCAAAAATTCAGAAGAAGGAGAACCATACTTGCTTGGACATTTCAAATACAACAATTTTTACTCCAAAAAGATCCTGCAAATGGACGTTCCTTTCATGGAGTTCACAACCTGTGGTCACTCGGCTCATGAGAAATGCCTCAGATAAATGCACAAAGGATAATTCAGAATCTGGTATCCCTGCATCTTCTGTAAGTCCATCACCAATATCCTTCTTCCCTGGGCAACCTCTGAACTGTCAAATGATCGAAGGTTTGAGAAAATTCTCGAATTCCTCAAGAATTTTGCAGCCACCTATACTTTCTTCTTTCAGGAACAAAAAGAGCTTGTTGAATTTGGAACCAACGATGTTTCAGGTGTGTACCGAATGCTGATCAAAACTTTAGTGTACTCTCTTACAATTTATCCCATCGTGAACAGGGAATACTTCCAACAGAAACAATTCCCAATTCTCAAGTTTATTTATGACTTGTTGGTCTTCACACAAAAGCGTCTGAAAAATTTATCCTTCAGCGACAACTATCACTTCAAAGCTAAAAATGAGCTGACTGATGTTTTTTACTACCATCACTATCAGCTTGAGTTTTACATCATGAACAATTACAGCAATATTGCTCTGCAGAAAAAGATTGATCAGTATCGAGACAAATTCTCGGAATAAATGACTGAGTTATATGACGAAATTTACTAAAATTTAAGCGGAAATAAATAAGTTTTCACCTTTCAGCTAAAAGACACTTCTCTAGAAGATTTGGTCAAAAGACACATCTACAAACCTCCTCAAGATTTGAGTGACCTCAGGCAGCTTAAGATGAAATGCAAAACTTGTGCGACTGAGAGTGAAAAATTCTAAGTTTGTTTGCTTTGCGAATGGTCCTGTTGTCACTCATGCTTGGATGTTCGCAAAGTGCATGCTGTTGAGGAGCATCTTGGTGAGTCGGTGTTCTTGAATGGCTATACAGGATCTTACAGTTATCTTCATGAGGGACTGACCGGTTAATTCAGCTCTATTTATGTTGACTACCTAGGAAACGAGGCCAACAATAAGAAAACAATAAAGTCAGGATAATTCACAATAAACGATTCAAAATGGGCGAAAGTCGTGAATGACATAGTATGCGACAGACTACACAAGGAAGTTTACAGGCTCAAGGGCTGAGTGATTATGTGAATCAGTATAATAGAATACTATAGAAATCAACTAAGGTGATTTAGATATGTTTGTAATTCGAATGCTTCTCCCATTGACACTCTTTATACCTACGTTTTTAATATTGAATCTTCGGGGCCGAATAGAATGAGTTTGGTGAGACTGCTGGCCTCCTCTTAATTATTTTCCTCTCTGAAAGTCATTTAATTTTGTTCGGTTTTCGTTAACTGTCGTATTTTCTATTTACTGGTGAAAATTCTCGGAGATTCCATCGTGAGTAGCTCATAAGTGTTGTCGCTAAACTTTCTTATCTTCAGGTTCGGAGACCGGATCGAGTTTTTTTTGTAATTTGAGCCACTGGAAGTTGGGAGGTACGTTTGTCTCGGATCATTCGAATCAACTTCTCTAGCTTTTTTGAGTAGGGCCCGGCAGGACATCACCGAATACATGTGCTTCCTCTGTAAGGGTCTGTTGGAAAGGCCCAGCTCATTTTAGTTGTTGTTTGTTGAAGTAGGTTTATTTGTGTGAGAATCGATGTTGACACGAGAAGATTGATTTGTGATGTCGGAGTTCCGTTTCCTAGACGATTTTGCTGGAGGACGAGGGGGGAGGAGAGGAATATGACGGAGAGTGAGTGGCATTACCAAATTTAAAAGTTAAAGGTAGAAATTTAGTATTTGAATATAAGCCAGTATTAGATAATCATTTCAGGCAGAGAAGGTAAGCTTGTCTGCAATTATATATCTCCATCAAATCCCTGCATATAGCTCGATTTTTCTAAGCCTATTCCTTTATCTGAATTTCAGTACGGAAACCTAATTTTTCAAAAACAGTTGACAAAGTATTTATATGTTTTTCCAGAATAAACAGCACCTATTAAACAGTTAGTGTTATCTCATCCCTGGTAAACATATCGGTAAACTTTTATCTGGCTTATTTATGCAAAAAACAGCTTTCAAGCAAGGCTATAAGTTCATGGATTTTTTATATATCTCCTGTGCTCCTGAACAAGCTAATGTTCAGCTGCTTGACGAACTTTGATAGTGCCACTTGATTGATTGGCCTTTTTTTCTTTTTCAATGCCCCCAATCTTTTTTAGAGGGTTCCATTTAAGAATTTTTCGTTTTTTTTCAGTATTTCACAGCTGATATTGCCATGGTAAGATCCGCAGCAGGCTAGGCAAACATACTTATAGCAATGATGGCAATAGATCAGTCTATTTCCTTCCTAAGTCTTCACCTACTTGATCCCTTCGATGTGTTTTTAGGTGTTAATGGTCGAAAGGGACATGATATTGTATTTAAGATCTAAGCTGGAGAGAGAACCAATTCCATTGTTCTTTATCTTTGTTTGAACCTAGTCATACTGTCTTTGAGTATTATGACATAACTAAGGTATTGTCCAGGTTTT
>Ga0100378_1001563_pt1 | contig 23796 bp, 30 predicted proteins | sample CryGeymeta201502_FD_81535 | JGI IMG/M metagenome (GOLD analysis project Ga0100378, IMG submission 81535) | Groundwater microbial communities from Crystal Geyser aquifers in Utah, USA - Crystal Geyser metaG 2015-02 | ecosystem: Environmental > Aquatic > Deep subsurface > Groundwater | place: USA... | reverse complement strand
GTACTATCTTTCTTTTCAGCAATATACTTGATGTACTAGTCCAAAAAATATAAGAAGGAATTTCTCAGCTTAATATTTTTCGATCGTGATGTTGTTGTGATTATGTGAAAATTGTCCATATTGCTATTTTTTATCTTTTGGAAGAATTTTTTAAAAGTTATGTAGGGAGAGGTTCTGATTAGAATCTTCAGGATTGAAAATATCCCTATTTTACGAATATCTTTGGTGTTGCTGTTGTCGAGGATGGAAAGGCATGATACAAGGTTACTTTCAATTGCTGAATCATTCCTATTGCCCCCAATTTCCATCACTATTTCATACGCCTTTTAAATGTAGGGAATCAGTTGCTCGTCAGTGTTGGTTTCCATTAGTTTGAAAACAGGAGAATGAAACTTGTTGACGAAGATGGAGCGAGCAGTCCCTTGCATTTTGCTGGCAATAGAAGCAAGTGTTATCAACCCTATCTTTTTTTCTTATTTGTCGTTGGACTCAGAAATAAACTTAATGATTCTTGTGAAGATCTACGGTAATATATATTGGTACTCCATAGGAATATTATTCATTCGTCTCGTACATAGTGGATATCTATTCAGCGAGAAGCTCTTTATCAGAATCACGAGAAGACTTCCGCATGGCTGTGAATTGCTGCTGAACTTCAGCATCTCTTATATCTATGCTTGCCATCTATAATAATTAAGCAATGTTGACAAAGCGAGTAAATAATCACAAACCATCTATTTACACAACTAGAGCTTTATTAAAGAGCCCAAAGAAAGGAACGAGTATTTGTGTTAACAATTATTAATGCATAAAGTATATGATAAGGATATTTCTCCAGGTAGCCTGAATAAGCAATAGCTTGTTTGTTCGGATAATAATCATTTCAGTCATTATTTTCAAAAAAATAAGCAGTTGATGGAAAGGACAAATTAAACTCATATTGAAAAATCTAAAAAATGGTTTTTTCTGAGCTAAGCTCGGCTGATTGAATATTAGTTAGATCTCTGAACTTTGTTTTTATCATGGCATTATTTATCTTTTGCGTTGAGGAAAGTTCAGTGCATTTGTTGTATTTTTTTGTTTATATTGATCGATTATTCATAATCACAAAATGTCATTCACATCAATTACTGAAAAAGGAAAGCTTAGTGTTTACGATCAGAACTATAGAAGCGAGAAAAAATTGACAGACCATAAAACTATGGTCTCTTCTAATTATTCATATATCAATGTTGAATAGTAAGAAAAAAACGACTTGTTGAGATAGAATAGGCGATAGTTGAAAAGCAAAGACACAAAGATCACATCTTTGCGATAAAAGCTCAAGCATACTGAGGACACAGCATAGTTCTACAAAGCTCAGATATCTAGCCTTGAATATAGTGTCAACTTTTACAAGACCAAACTTCACGAAGAATGTAAAGAAAGAGGAGAACTTGAAGAATAGATAGTTGACATTGAACAAGCTCTAAAAAAACTGATAGTGAGAATATAAAATGCTATATACAAAGGGAAAGAGGATAATTAAAGGATGATGTCCCTGACAAACATCCATAGTTAGGCCTCAGTAATAGGATAAGTATCTGTGCTTTGGAGATTTATAAAAAGACTGGATGAAGATATCAACATTACAGAGAAAGCATTGGCTAGTACAAGGATATCCTCACTAGAGTTCAATAAAAATATGATGTCCAAAATATAGCTTTAAAATGCCGAATTAGAAAATATACTTAACTTAGAAAAAGAAAACTATTTGAGGAGGATTTCGGAGCTTTAAAGGATGATAGAAGATCAAAAATAAATTATTGAAGAGAAAGATAGATAAATATCCAAAGTAAGATATCAAGGATAATTTCATAAAAATATGCTGGTTACAAGTGAAAAAGAACGACTTAAATTGCTCAATGACATTTACAGGATCGGAAGAGATAAATATGAAGCAGATTTGGCTAGCATGACTAAAGCTTAAGTTAGTAAAATTTGCTTAATGCTTTATTCAAAAATCGAAGAACTGTAAAAGGTAAAATCAAATCTAGAAAAACGAAATAAAAAACTATAACTTGATTGTAATGATCAATACTAAGATCTTTTAGTCGAAGTTAAGAATCTAAAAGTTGTGAAAAAAGAGGAAAAATTGAAATAAAGGCCTAAAAAAAGAATGCTGAAGAAGCTAGAGAGTTTACCAGTGCATTGATTATCATGTAACTTCTATCTATTGATTTATTGTATCATGAGAAGGACAAATTCTCCGACAAAGTTTGACAGGAGGAGCAACACAAAAGGATCTGCTGGTAAGCAGCCAGCGGCAGGAGCGAAGAAGGAGCCATCTTTGAAAGAGCCGAAAGGGCAGAAGGGCAGCAAGTATAAGATGGACTTCATCAAGAAGGACAACTTTGACACGATGAGCGCCAAGTTCAACATCACATAAATTGCAGAGCTGCAGGTCAAGTACGTGCTCAATTGCATTGAGGGAATCTTCAAAAATCGCTTTCTCTACATCACGACTCACAAAGATGGATAGATTCTTGGTTCAGGCGATGCAAAGCTGTACGGACTGACTCTGCAGATAGAAGGAGCAGGTTTGGCCTCCAAGCATGCTCAGCTCAAGTTCGACGGATTCAAAAATTTTGACGTTCTTGACTATGGCAGCGATAGCGGAACTTGGATGAATATTCCAAAGGAAGGAGTGGACATCAGGAACGGAGAACATTTTACAGTGGGCCCTTTTGTCGTCCGATTCGATACTGCTGAGCCTGTCAATGAGATTGAGTAGATATGCATGGTTTACCATATCTCTTATCTGAGCGATGTGCTTGAGTACAATGGAATCCGCACACTTCCCCAGCTTTTTGCAGGAGAATACTCTGGTTTCAAATAATTTCCCTTTGATGAGAAAGATAAGGAAAAATTGATGAGAGTCAGCGGGTAAGCCAAGAAGTGGTACAATTAGAACAAGGTTTATCGAAGACTCAATCTGACCTTCCTCAGTGAGCCTCTTACAGACTTTTCTGTGGAAATTGGCTGGGAGCCTTACTACTTTAGCAACGATCCTGATCGCATATTCAGCGTTAAGCATCCAGTCGCTCAGGTTGTCAGGGAGAGGCTCATTCCACATTAAATGGTTTTCAGCAAAATTGAGGCAACTAAAATTTATCCACTCTCGCTTCACAGTCAGCTAAAAATAGGAAACCTCCTCTTTGAATTAAAGAGATATAACAGTGGCGCAGGGCTTGACATCGGTTATCGGCCGACTCAATAGGATGGTTTAGTGATTGAAGAAGATATAGGAGGAAGCGAATGGAAATTGATCAGCCTTTTCGCAGTACTCGATGGTCATGGAGGAGTATAGTGCATGGAATATGTGAGAGACAATCTTGTCGATAAGATCAAGGGATGGACTCAACTACTTGACGAAGCTGGTGACCTCAATGAAATGATTAAGATTCTGATGAACAAGACCTTTTTCGAGCTGGATTATGAGTTTATGCAGAAGTATCCAGACATCGCACAGACCTGTGGAGCCACATGCATTGTGATGCTGATCATCTAAAGCAAGGTATACGTCTTTTCTTTGGGAGACTGCAAAGGCTATACTTTTCGCAATGATGTCCTTTTTCAGCTGAATTTGGATCACCTTCCGGTAAATTTACTGTTATTCAGAGTCGAGGCGATGAACGGCTGAGAATCGAGAACGCTGGAGGTTTTATCCAGTACGATCGACTGATGGGAAAGTGCACTCTTTCACGTTGCTTTGGACAATTTGAGTACAAGGTAAAATGTGAGCTAGATAGAATGTCGAAGACTACGAAAATAATATGAAGGGGAAGCCGAAATCCTTCCTGAGCTGCATTCCCGACGTTGTCTCCTACGACATGGACCCAACCCGCGATGATTTCATTTTGCTGTCAACTGACGGCATCTTTCAGTCAATGTCGATCAACTAAGTTGTAAACATCATTCTATTCAGACTGACTTCATTGCCGAAAGATATAACAAGCTTGAAGCAGAAGAAAGTCCCAACAAGATCATCAGCAGCATAGTCGAAAACTGCAAAATCATCTCACCAGACAGTGACAACATGGCAGCCATCCTCATCATCATCCGAAAAGGGCTCGTTGGTGCCAATAAACCTTGGTGATTTTTTGTAGTATTTACTTTGTTGTTTAATATATGTAACTCCATATATTTCCACCTCATCGAACACAATTATCTTTCTTATTTATTTATTAGGTTTAATTAAAAGAATTTACCATTTTCCATATGGGCAGTTCACCTTCAAGTGGAACTTTTACATCGTCAAAGCGTCGAAACTATATCAAGCAGAGCTAACAATAGCGCCAAGAGGAACAGATGCGAAGATACATTCAATAATAGTTACCTTTAGAACCTGAGGATTTTCGAACTATAAAAGACATGATGAAAAAGCATTGCTTATTTTGCCATCTGTCTAAATAGCTAAAGGATACATTCCTTACTAAAGTCAAAAAATGGAAATATCATAGTGGTCGCTATATATATCGTCAAAACGATGTGTCAGCTAGTCTTTACTTCATCAAAGATGGAGGAGTCTACTTTGAAGTGTACTGTGACATCATTACTACACTAAGCTAGGGAGAATACTTCGGCCATGATTCTCTTTGTTTCGATGACCCCAGAAGTGAATCCATCAGAGTGGCAAGTAAGGAGGTTATACTATATGAGCTAAAGAAAGAGCATGTGACTGAAAATTTTAAGAGATACATGAAAACATATCGTCAGTAAATTGACTTTATTCTTGAAAAGGTCCACTTCTTTAATTACTTGACAAATAAGGAAAAATAAATAATTATTGAGAATACTTTTTTGTTTAGGATGAGCAAGGATGAAAAAATATTTGAGAAAGATCAAAATGCCAACTCTTTCTATATTATTAAAAAGGGAACTGTCCGTATTTAAATTCCGGGGAAATAAGGATTGATAATGAAATAGGGAGACTACTTTGGTGAGTCAGCCTTTTTTACCCTTGATAGAAATAAAAGCAAAAGCCAAAGAATGGGGAGGGCTTTAGCCAATTCCTAGGGCACTGAACTTTATGGAATTGGCTTAAGCAAAGTCAGAGAAGATCTTGATGGGTAGATTAGAAGCATTATATTCTTTAATCAGGAAAAATGGGCTCTATATCGAGATCCTGTTCTGGCAACATTTAAAACCTTCGATTGCAACTATTTACTTCAGCTATTTAATGTGCGAGAAGCAAAAAAATTTACGATATTAGCAAAAAAGCAGACAAAACCTAAATATTTGTTCATACCTTTGTAGGCATAGATCAACACAAATAGGGCGCTTAAACTGTATTGTTCATAATTTTTGAAGGATGAGAATGAGAATGATTTAACAACTGAGGATATTGTGTTGACGCAAGATGGTTACTACGCCTATGCGTTGATATCTGAATTCAAGTAGGTTCTCAAAAAAAACACTTTAACTTTAAAACAAAAACGATAGAGTAATTCATACCTGTCAAAAGACCCTCTCTACAAAGTTTTAAGCCTAAATTTGAGAAACATCAGTCAATATTCAAAGAAATTACCCTCAAGTGTATACTCAACTGTCCTCATTGTTCAAGACATGAAATTTGGAAACTAGATTGTTGTAAAAATATACAAGAGAAAGAAAAGAGGAGAGCGCAAGCATAGTTTGAACTAGGAACAGTTCAACAATTAGAATATCTTATATCCTCGATCTCTAAAAAATTCAAAAACATTCGCTTCAAGAAACGACCTTGTCACAGTCAAATCGACTTTGAAATCAATAAACACTCGAAGAAATTTAGATAAAAAAGCTAATGATCTTGATGGTGAGCTATCTAAAATGTAAGTTGACGATTCTTTGGTCTTGAGATAAAAGTAAATTGTTTCTAGTTTGAATTGTCGATTGATTTGTGGGTACTATAAGGCTCAGCAAGATGAAAATCATTTTTATTTATTCCTTGAGTATGTCAAAGGACTCAACCTCGACGAAATTATGATCGACTTTGGAATGATTCCTCAAAGCATCATAAAATACATCCTCGCATCGGTAGTTTTATTTTTGGATCATCTACACTCAAAAAATATTGTCTATCGAAATCTCAATCCTTCCAACATCCTAATCAAAAACAGTGGCTATTTGGTCATGACTGATTTCAGCTGTGCTAAAAGACTCGAGCCTTTAGGGAGAACCAATACTGTAGCTGGAGTTCCTTACTATATGGCTCCATAGGTGGTTAGACAGGAATAGTATGGTTTGAATGTTGATATGTGGTCCTTGGGAGTTGTCCTCTATGAAATGCTGTCGGGTTCTTTACCTTTTGGAGAAAAAGCAAAGTAAATTTTATAAATATATGATTCTATTATGAACGATGAGCTTAATTTTAGCAAAATACGCAGCAAAAGTGAAAAGATCTTGATCAAGGCTCTTTTGGATAAGAACCCTGCAACAAGAGTACAAACTGCAATGTCTGTCCGCAATTTTTCGTACATAAACGATATCGAGTTCGATTGGCCCTAATTAATAACTAATCGTATGAAACCATTTTACTACCCCATCAAAAAATCAATGAATTATAAAAATTTCAACAACTACGAGATTTTTGACGCCAGTGCTGTGGTGGACTGGGACTGATGGTTCATAACGATGTTAGATGATAATTGTAATTATTTGATTAGAGATGAATAATTAGAAGAAGTTAACCGTGGCGGTCAAAAATTTCGTTGATAAGGTGTTCTTACCCGGCCTAAAGAGAAACGATCAGCAGCTGACTTAGTGGAATAAGTTCAATCAGTTCCTTAACTCAGAGTACATCAATTACTAAGAACTGTATCAATATGTCGAATCCATCAGCATCAACCCCACTCATACCTTTTAAAAGAGATAACTGCCTTTCAAAAAAAGAAACTAGGAGGGAGGGTTCCATCGTGGAGGATCATAAGATACATCAGGAGGTGGTTTCAATCCCAGTAAAACCTTTGGCGGGGAAAGAGCAAGGATGATGTTCATGAAGCAAGATATGGATGATTTTGGAGAAAAGAATGCAGGGGGCTTTGGAAGCATGAGATCATTTCAGCAAAGCCCTGCCCAGCAGTATGTACCAGGTTTGGAAAAAATGTGTAAAATGTTCATTGAAAACCACCAGAGGATTGAAAAAATGCTTGGAGGAAGTCAACATCTGAGTTCCCCCAACAAATATGGATGATTAAAGGTTATCAATATCCAATAAATTTATGAGTAAGCATCTATTACTATTTCCAACATAAAGTTATTAAGAGATGAGTTCGATCGATAGCGATTATCTTAAATCCTCTACTGGCCTCAGTCCCATCTCTGACGAATTTTCTCCTCTGTTTCCCCTGTCAAGATTGAGTAACATGAAGAATAGCGACCAATTTATGTTCACTGAGCCTGGATTCATGAAACCTATTAATGTCGAGCAAGTAGAGGATGTTAAAGATATTCCTTAGAAGGTCATGAATGTTGTAGCAAAACCATATCAGGATCGTTCAGTCAGCTAAAACATGCTCGTAGGAAGATTCTTGCTCCAACTAAACATTTTTAAGCAACTTACCAACAAATTGTCTCCAGAAGCAGTCAAGCAGATGGTAAAAAATGGCAAGCTTAAGCTGTATCAATATGGCGATATTATCACGACACATGGCTAAAAGATGAGATGCTTGAGGATATTGGTCAATGGATAAGTCGGCATTCTTATGAAGTAGGAAAAGGAAGAATAGGACAAAGGCCCTTGGGAAGTTCTGCAGGAGTTAGTTGAAAAATTGGGAAAGGAAAGTAGAAATTTCAAAACAAAGACTACTCTTCATCGTATGAGTATATACGAAGAAGTACCGATGAATAAATCTTTTCTTTCGAGGCAGTAAACAAATAGACAGGATGATGTCATTCATTAGTAAGACCTATAAACATTGACTGGGTAAAGGTTTTTAGATTACCAAAATTTACTAGAATATGAACCCTAGAATAGCCAATCTCTCATTGTTACTGTCGATAGTACTCTCATTTTCACCTTGAGTTTAGAGGAATTCTATTAAAGCTTACTTCGATTCAATACTATCAAACAAAATAATGTTCTTAAGTTGTTCAGGACAGTAAGCTTCTTTAACCTTTTCTAAAATTCAAAGCTCCAACAACTGGTTGAAAAAATGAAAAATATCGAGCTTAAAAAAGGGTAATATCTTTACAAAGAGGGAGACCACTCGAATTGTTTTTATCTTCTGACTGAAGGAGAGGTGGAAATTACAAAAACCATCGGAATTTTTGAAGAAAATCCAAATAATCTATACAAAAATAGAATCAAAATGAGTCGGTAAAAAATCGATCTGAACATTGGTATGCTCCCATATGCAGATTTTAAAAGGGTTTATAACTATCACCAGCAAGAAAAACTCATTACTTTGTCTATAATAAACCCAATCAGCATATTTGGGGAATAAGAGCTGTTATAAGCCAAACCTAGATAAGTAAATGCAAAAGTTCTAAGTCTAAAAGCTAAAATGTATCAAATTAACATATCTTTGATTGAAGACTTCATCAACAAAATGACTGGAAACCAAAATGAAAAGAAAGTTACCCTTGTTGATTTTTTTGGAATGATTGAAGAGAGTGTCACCCTGAAGAAAATTCTTTTTCGGCAAAAACAATTATCTGATATGGTTGATCATCAAAATAAAACCAAGTACCAATAGATGTTCGAAGAATCAAATCAGAAACGAGCCAACTCAAGTTTGAAATCAAACTACAATACTCGAAGAAGCTCAACAGGAAATATATTCATCAGAAAATAAGAAGATGAGGCACCTCCAACTTTCAACAATTTCAACTATACTGACTTTATGAATCAAAATTAGCCTGAAAGATAGTAGAATCCTTCAAACCCTTCAAAGTGCTATACTGAAAAGGAAGCGAAAGTTGTTGAACTGACACATCAAAAGTATAGCAATCACAAAAAGGCTCAGAAAAATAGAGATAAAACGTTCAGGCTACGCAATTATTCGGGGACTAAAGTGTCAAGCGACAAAGTGACTATTGACAATATGGCAACAAAGGAATCTTTGAGCTCTTCGGCAGTCAAAGTAAGATAAAGAAGCTACGATGCTATTCGATCGCATAAATCAATGTATCTACTTCTGTATTCAGTACCCTAGACGAACCTTTATTCACAGTGAAATACTTCCGCAGTCAGCAGCAGAAGGAAAGAAAACTGGTTGTCGTTGCAAGGAAGAAAAAATTATAGAGCATTTATCAAAATGCTGAGAGGGCACAGTCTAAAAGCTGATTTTTGTTTTGACTTTGAATATTATGAACATGATACAGTAATATCAAATGGATGACATTTGTGAGACGGTGAAAGCAGTCCTAAACAAGAATTGATGTCAAAGTAGATTTAACTGTTAATTGAGGAATGAGTTTAATGTTAGTATTTAGAGGATTCTTCTATATTATTAATGGAATACCAAATAAAGAAGGAACAAATTTTGAGCTCGGTGTAGTACTCGAACCTCCTGAGTTTCAATCTCGTCTAGAATAAGCTAGAGAGAAATTTCAAGTCAATTGTCGAGGCGCTGCTGCTTAACCAAACCAAAACAGATGAGTTGATCTCCAAAACTGATCAGTTAGAAGATAAAGTTAATGGAGACAGCAAAAAATCCAACAACGACATATAAGGAGTCAAAAGAATGATGAAGCTATTCAATGATAGGCTTTCTAAGCTTTAAAACTCAGCACCATCAACTTCGCTACCTTCAGAAAGTAACATGTAGAGACTTCCTTCTTCCAAAAAGGTCTATGAGTCAGAAAAAAAAGGAACTTAAAAATAAGTACCTTCTCTCCCAGCTCCAGTCTCCAATGAAGATAGACAAATTAGTGAAAAATAATTGTCTGATATCAAGCACTAAATTTCAAGAATCAAAGACAAGCTGCCAACTGTCCAGTTGCTTTAAGATCAGCTTGAGGCAATGAAGAGGGAGTTCACTGCTATGAAGGGTGAATTGATGACCTTTGGGAAATCTAATAAGTCAATGAGGAGATAGTCTATCGGAAATAACCTCAGTACTAATAACTTGAAAAGAGAAAGCGTGAGACCTAGTAGCAAGCAAAGCATATTGGGACGATCAGGCTCAAATGTTGTGCTTCCTAATGACATCAGAAACAAATAAAATTAACCCAGTGAAGCAGTTGATAAGGACAACGTTATCAACCGAATCGAGTTCGGCGAAAGCAAGAAGGACATTAGAAATAGCAAAATGGATATAAATGAAGGTAAATAGGCACTCAACTATGATAAAGAAATAGAAGGTCTTCATGTTTAAGTAAACACTTTGAATCTTTGCTACGAAGAGGTCAAGACGTTGGTGGAAGACTTAAGAAAGAGAGATGCAAGGCACCATGCTACTTTGATTGAAGTAGAAGATAAGCAGAAAAGGATGCAGGATTAGATGAGAAAGGATTCTGAGACATTTGAGAAGAAGCTCAAGGTTATTCAGGTTGGACTGCTGAATACTCCTTCTGTTCCATCAAAGGAATCAGATGCTGACATTAAAGATAAGAAAGAAGACACAAATATCGAAGGTCAGTAGAAGGAAAAGAAAAGCCCTAAAAAGAACGAAAAAGTGTCTATTGGCAGTGTTCGTTAGGATATAACAATCAACTTCAAGGATCAAATCAATGATAGGCTGTCTAAAATCCAAAACTCCCTCCAAGGATTTGTTACTGAGACTGAATTCAACAGATTCAAGACTGAAACTAGAGACAAGGCAGAATAGTTGGAAAAGAAGCATGATAAATTTGAACACGAAATGGAAGAAGAGCTAAAGAAGATTTATGACATGTTCATCAACAAGGATATTTAGATGAATAGATTAGGATAGCAAATACTGGCAAATACAGATATCATCAAATAGAATAATGCTCAAGCGGAGAGAAAGCACAATATTGCCATGGCCAGGATTGAGGAGTTGAAAAAAGGTCTTCAGAATTTAAGAGAAGATGTTGAATTTTATCAATCTCTGAATGCTGAAAGCAAGGAAAAGAAGCCTACTGAAGGCCAGAATGGCGACATGAACGAAACAACCATCAAATAAAAAATGGTCGATGGAAAGGCAATAGAAGATCTGAAGAGATATTTCAACAACAAAATGCATGACCAAAGAGCTTACTTGGTTGGCCTGGTCAGAGATCTGGAAAAGAAGCAGAATGCTGGCCACAACATCAACCAATAAATTGCTAACATATGGGACAAGCTAAATGAATTAGGCGTCTTTTTGAACAAAAAAGCTGATGGCGAGGACATCAAGAAGAGTCTAATCTATCTGGAGAAAAAGATCAACAAATTGGCAGCTCAACTGTTGAAAACTGACGATAACACAGAAGATGCCAGAGTTGCCAAGACTAGCTGGTTCTGCTTGAGCTGCGATAAGAATCTTCTAGGATATCAAGGCAAAATCGGAAGGCACGTGGTCTGGGATCAAATTCCTCTGAAGGGGACCCTAAAGAGTACAATATAAAAGAAAGGGCTTCCATCCTTGAAGGGCAGCAAGTGAGTTGTATGATTTTACTATACTATATGCTTAGATTCATAATGGAATATGATATTCCAAAGAGGTTATATTTTAATTTCTTTATTAAATGAGTCGTGAAAAATTATTTCCCCTCAGAGTAATAACTCTCCTATCCCAGCTGCCTCAGAATTACCATGGTAATCTCAAGCACTTCGAACGACCGACTGAAAAGTACATCAAAAAATTATCCAATAAGGAGGAGTTTGATGCTCCTAGCACTAAGATAGTGAAGTGGCAGAGGAAGATCAAAGACAGTGATATTATCCAAGAAAAAAAAGAGTTCTTAGTTCATCCAGCGTATCGCATGCCATATTTAGTAAAATAAGCCAAGATAACCCTGACTGGCTCAAAAATACCACCCACTATTTTCATCGCAGCTAGTTTCTGCCCTTCAGAAAAGAGTCCAATGCTGATCGTAAGCAATTTGATGTCCTCGGAAATCGAAAAGTCAGCCATATTGCTTCTAAGTCTGAAGCCATCTTCGAGCCGAAATAATTCAGAAGATATAGGGAGGTGACTCCGAAGATCGGCCATAAGACGACATCTTTGTATAAATACAAGTAGACTGCTTTTGATGTTCCACAAAAAATTGGGCATACAGACCTGAGGAATATCGTGGTGAAGAAGCCACAGTTAAAGGTGGGATCATCCCAGGCAAACAATTTTATCGATACTTACACAGTGAATTGATAGGCATATAATAATATCAGCATATGAGCAATCCACCCAGGTATTAACCTTCATCGCTCACAATCGAGCACCATTCTTCGTGAAGGCATTCTAAAACAATCGGGTCAGGCTCTTCTTCGAAACAAATTTACACCCTGTAGCTGAATTTCCTGTCTAGTTGAGACAGGCTGAACTCGATATTTCTGCTTTGATTGGAGCTCTTATGGCTGTAGTACTATTTTTGGCTTGGCTAATCAACAGATTTAATAGTTTTGCTGATATCCTAGTAGGGGTGTTCTTGGTCAGGCAAGGACTATTTGTTTGATTCGTACTGCTTTGCTGAGATTCGTTGATTTGAGGGTTGTGAATGTGAGAAGTAATTTGATATTGGTATTTGAGAAAGGTTTATGGGTTGACTATCAATCGTGATAGCAGTGAGAAAATATTTCAAATGAGTTAAAACTACCCTCGGATGTTTGGTATTTTCCTGGCTACTTTGATGGTTGATAGGAGATATGGGTAGCTATCTGATATTGTTGGCCAAAGATTCAACCATATGCTAGTCTTATTCATTTTCAAGGACAGGTTTGTATAATTCTGGTGCATGGAGGTAGCCAAAAGTAGGAGATTTTGTTATTGTCAGCTTGTTGTCTAGTCCATTTATATTTTATTTTTTCTCATCTTAATGTTGCTTCACAGGCTTTGTTTACCGAGATTGATGTTCAAAATCATTCTTTCTAATCATTTTTCCTAACCTTCCTTGAGCACGAAGATGCTACTCCAGGTTGATCAACTCCCATTGACTCAGCATAATTTATTCTTCCTGCAAAAGATTCAATATTTCCCGATAAGTATAGGTCATAATTTCAGGCTCAATACTGACAAGCACTTAGCATAAATGCTCGTATATTAAAGCAGACATTTTCCCTGGCCGCACTTATTCTCCGATCGTTGTCTCATAGACTTCGAATCGTCGAAGAATATCACAAAATTCAGATCCTGATACATTTTTCGTTTGAATTTTTGAGTGTTAATAGTGGTCTCTGATAGCTTATACGATGTTGATGTTTTAGCCTTTGCTGAATGAGAGGAAATTGTTTATCTTATTCCATATATTTTTATTGCTTTTGAGTTAATATTCGAGATCATTGATGCTGATTCCCACCTTGTCCAAAATAGACAAAAATTATTTGAGAATGCTGTCTCTCTCCTAAACCAGTTATTCATAGTAAGTGCTAAAGGCTTCATAGCTGTCTCTGAACTGAGCAACATTGAATTTGTTAACAAAGTTTGTTTACTGGGTATTGAAAATATGCTTGGAGATTAGTAAATTAAGTTACTTGTAAGTGATAACATTCTTCTTTGTGATGGGTTCCAATATGTTTAAAAGTTATGTAATCTTGACAGAGTTCAGCTCGTCAAGAGGAGCCATAAGGATTGGATTTTAGTGGAGGTAAGTAAATAGTTTGCTGCAAATCTAAAGCTACGATAAATTACGCTAAAATATAACTTCTTTGTGTTTCTTTTAGGTTGATTCAATCTGAGTTTCAGCAAAATATTTTACAGCTGTTTGTATCTACTTTGGCAATTCAATATCATCCCTGTGTGAATGCTATTTTTCTGTCGATTCTATTGAACTGATGTCATGCTACAAACTTTGCTGCTAAGAGTACTGGATCGCTTGGGCTTGGGTGTGGATAGGAGCAGGATTTGCGCCTGTTTGATTGAACACATTTATCATCTTTGTGACACTGTTTAGACCATTTTTGACATAATCAAGTGTTATATATCCAACTACCAGCTTCTTTCCTAAATATGCAGTCGCGATTGGAACTTAGAGATTGATTCCGATCGGGTGCTCAATATGAATCAACCCCTAGCCAAGTTTAATGTCATTTTTTTGTCGGTCGAAAAGATGCAAAATAAGTGCATTTTTTCTGGTCTGGCAAGTCACATTGTCGTTCAAATTAAAATCATTTTAGCCATTCCATAGAGTTTTAGTTTATCCAAGTACCTATGTCCCATTCTATTCACATATTTTGATGAATAGATTTATTTTTCTGCCTATATTTTCAACAGGATTGTATCTCTTGATATATAACAAAGCATAGAAGATAGGCGTTTCAATTTCTTTTTTATATTCCTTTTATTGCTACACTTCCACCTCTTTCTCGGGTTGTTGCTGTGGAGGAATAGCTTTGATATAGATGATCCCTTTCTGCCTTACTTTGCCTTCTTTCTTGTCACGATGCATCAACAGAACCTCGATTATTTATCCATTTTTTGATAGAATTTTTGACAGTTTTATCGACCCGTAGTACTTTCCCATACATTTAAATTATACATCGCAATTTTTCAAATATTGTAAGAGTTGCTATCTGTTGTTTGTTGAGTCAATGCAGACCTTAACAAAACCTCTTACATTTATTTTATACTCATTTATCTGGCTGTTCATAAGAGGAAGGCTCACTTCAATTTGCTGAGGTCTTTCTTCAGTATTTAGTTCGACTTTCACAATTTGTAGGTCGATCATGTTTTAAGATTCATGGCGTATGTCATTAAGGAGATCTTTCTTCTGGAAAAGAAGGTTGTAATCCTCAGCTAGCCGAACTAGTTCAGTTTAGTATTGGTTCAAGTTATGTTGCTCGTAGATGTGTTGATAAACTTCCTGTTATTGCTGATATTGGTCAAGCATTTTTATTTCCCTCTCTTCAGTAGTATTTCTCTGATAAAGAGGTAAGTTTGGCGCTTTCAATGACTGATTTTACTCTGAGGATCTTCGGTGATGTTATCTGTTATTATTCTCTTCCATGATCCTGTTGTTGTCAGATACTTATTATGTGTTAAACCTACTTTTGTGTATACTTTCATGTCGACCTCCCTGCCTTTCCTCTTTGCTCATGGAATTATTCCTGAATCTTTCTTTTTTAGGTTCTATATTCAAGAATGGATTGCTGGTCTTGACTATTTACATTGAGTAAGTCAGCTCTCCAATTTTTTTCTTATTGTTCTTGATGTCTATATATCCCTCGAATCGTTATCCCTTCCAACCTTTCAGAACCAAAAAATTCAAGTAAGCCTTCCCCACATTCCTATTACCACTGTTGAAATCGATACTCAATACTTTTGTGTCAGTGAAGTATGAAAGTAGTCCTTAAATGGGGCTGCAGATTATGTACTTTGCAGTCTTTTCCAAAGAATTAACTGTGTCGAACACCATCAGATGAGGCTGCTTCATGCCCCACCACTCTAAGCTAAGATGCAATGGAGTTTGAACTTTGCTTTGCTAAAGGTAGATGAGGGAGTGAAATGTTAGCTGGAAGGAGTTGACTTGTGGAGTTCCAGGAAGGGGCAAATTCGGTGGTAGTTGATTCCATTCAGCATAGAGGAGTTGGTTATAGTTATTGCGAGACATTCGAAGCTGCTGACTATCCATATTTAAATATGAGTTATAACAATAAAGATAGTGGATAGTAGGGAGCTCTATTAGTCAATTTAACAGCTATAATTTCTAAATAATTGATTTAAATGAACGCGTATAAAAGGCAGAACATTCAAAAATTAATAATCGACCAGGCAGGCACAGAAAGACTCGTCCTTAACGATCTCATCCTTGGCAGAGATGGAGCCTAGATCCTTGCTCAACTGATTCCTGAGTACCACTCCAACCTCATGCATATCTAAATCAAAGGCAACAATATCGACTCGGAAGGATTGGAAATGGTCTTTGTGGCTCTCATGCATTGCCCTAACATTACCACCATTCAAGCCTAGTGGAATAATATAGGGTCTTCTCCTTCTGGATTGTTGGCTTTGCTGTATTTGGTACAGAATTTGAGGTTTATCGAATTGATCGATTTGAAAAATAACAAGATTTCTCACCAGTCTGCAGAGATAATTGCTGAAATCATCAAAGTCAACAGTCGTAGTCTCAGTGTGCTAGATTTAAGATGGAATGATTTGGGTGAAGTAGGAGCACAAATTATCTATCCTTCTTTGGCTTTTAATTCTGCTCTTAGAGTAATTGGACTTGATGATAACAGAATTTCCAGCCAGACCTTAGTGCAAATAGCATAATATCTCAAAAATCCAACCAGAGGCAATATCAATCTGAACAGCACCCTGCCCAAAGGAAACAAGTTTCAGACCGCAACAGACTACTTTCCTATCACAGATGATGCCTATCCCAGCATGGATGTTCAGATGAAGACTGGTCAGCTTCGGACCAAGATATAAAACTAGCAGCAGGAGTCAATTATTCAACAGGAAAGAGTTCAGCTGTAGATTCAGAAAGTAATTCAAAAAATTAGAATCAAAGGCTCACAAATTCATGAGGCTCAGCTAAAGTATGACTCTCTCTCCAACGAAAACAATAACCTGATCAATAGCGTGAGAGAAGCTGAGAGAGTGTTTGGGATCGTAAAGGAAAAGTATTTCGGAATCGACAGGAGTTTGACGACTGACAAGAGTAGCATAAGGGCTGAAAAATATCATACCAATGAAAAGATGCAGATTGCCATAGAGAAGATAGTACAACGCCAGCAAAGATAGCTATAAGACTTGACTGCTGTTCTGAAACAAAAATACGAAAGATTAGCAACCTATCTGAAGTAAAGAGTAAACGAGAAGAGAGTCAACAGAGAAAAACTTGCAGATCTCAAAGAAGACATTGCCAAATTCAAGTTGAGCAAATAGTCTATATGGGACAAAATTACCCTATCTACAACTTCAGCCACAAAGAATCACTGGGAAGAATAATGTTTGGCCTTGGAATAAATGATCGGCAAAGCAGAGTCTCACGTGAAGGCTGAACGAAAGAAAGGATAGTATCTAAGTGAATAACTTACAAATTTTGTTATGAGAGGCCTCAGAAAAGAATAGAAATACGAACAGGATATTTTTGAGATCCAAAACAGGATCAAAGATCTTCACAAAGATATGACAATGGCAAATGTGGACATTGAGTAAAGCCAGTGTAAAATCATGCTCAAGGAATCCGAAATCATCGAGAAAGAAGCCAATGTAGATCTCAACCGAAGATACGTGAAGTACATTCAGTCCCAGACAAGCGTCAATCTCGACATCGAAAGGCTAAAAAGTGATGAGGATACCAAAGCAGACAGGTACAGCTAGCAGAACATCTAAATGAGAATAGCTGATTTGGAGAGAGCATTGAGACAGCAGCAAGCCCAAAACAAAATGATCAAAAATCACTACGAGAAAATTTTAGCTCAGCTATAAGTTATGACCAAAAGTACTATTCACGAAGTTTTATTCGAAGCTTGATATTTCCATCATTAAAGAATAGAAAATCAGGAATATTTTTTAACGATTTGCTCGTTCTCTTTTTTCATTTGACTTACCTTCCTCGAAAGCATCTAAAATTCATACTTAAAGTCTTGAATACGGTTACGACTACTGCTTTCTGGGGTGGCTGAAAATTGAGATAGATTTGCAGTAGAGCTCACAGGCTGATATTCCCTTTGGACAGTGAGCTATGGTTGGTCTCGTGACATCAACTTGGGTGTGGGGTAGTATGGAACATTACTCATCGCAATCGAAGTCTTGTGTTTGATTGGTTCAGGATTGTTTTTGAGGTAGCTAGCTGATCTTTTGGGAGTATAACTTCGTTCTATCTTTTAGTTTTTCTCGTTGATATCCTTGGCTCTCCTGGGAAAATAGCTTTGACTTTCTTCTCTTTAGAGTTATTTTCGTTTATCAAAATCTTTTTTTCCCTATATTTTGAACATCCGGTGCAGACAATGAACCAAGGATGTTGTGAACTAGCTGTTGAGCTCCATCTTGGGACTATAGTTTTCATTAGTCTGTGTTACAATTTGAATACTTCTAGATATGTCGAAAGGTTATTATGAAGAGTTGCAGACTCTCCCTCCTTTTCTTTTAGAAATAAAATAGCATGGCCCAAATATTTTTGGCCTTTTAGTCCTTAGTGGATTTCGTACAATTCATTTATCGTATCGTTCAGCTCTTCCTCATATTTTTTAGCTTTGTCTAAGCAGTAGATTCCTGTTTCTTAATGGAGGCTATTCAACTTGTTAGTGATTTTTGTTTCAAGTTCTTTGAAGGTCTATTCTACAATTTCGTAAACTAATAGCTTCGTATTTGATAATTTTTGCTGAACCAAAGTTGAGATCGAATTTATAGTCTTTGAGAGACCTTCCTTCATAAAATGAAATTTACTATGCGAGCTCTGTCAGCTTCCAGTCCACAAATGGATTGATAGAGTTTTTGTTCGACTTCAGAAAGCATTTAATAGATGCTATGATACAATGGTTTGGTTTTTGTCTGCTCATGGTATAGAGTGTGCTCACCTATGCAGTTGGGACATAGAGGCATGAGGCATTTTTCTACTTTAGATCAGAATTACTATCTCTGCAAAAATTGGTGATTATTTATTCTTTGTGATAGAAGCAAACAGTTTTTGGGGTATTCATTTCGTTATTTTTAATATCAATATTACAAGACGAATCATACGAAGCATCAAGGAGTGTATTTGGTGCCACCGATCAGTAGTAAATTCTTGTTAGTGAATTTACAGTAAGTAAAGCGCAACTCATCGAAGGACATCAACACTGTAGAGGGAGATATGAGCTTTTAGGGGATTGCGCTGTCATATTGCGCATCTTCTAGTGAAGTATCGATGGCTAGGTTGAGAGCTGAAAGGTTGTAGAAAAGAATATGCTTGTTAGTGAGACACACAATGTCTTTCTCGTCTTCTGAAAAACAGACTTAATGAATGTTCTGCTTCTTGCTGCATGGGTCCTTGCTGGTCTGAAAGTGGAAATAAAATGATCCCAATGTTAGCCCTTGCTGAATGTTGTGGACAATAACCTTACCTTCAGTTGTGATAATGGCAATATAAATACCTGAATGTCCAAGATTGAAATTGAATATAGAAGTTCCCAAGTGGATCTGTTTTTCAACTGTAGCATGAACCAAATTGTATATAAATAGAATGCCTTCCTCACCTGCTGCAAAGGCAAACTCAGGATTCTTTGCAAACTGAACTTTGTAAATATCTCTCTGGTGATTGAAAATTCTTTGAGGTTTAGGATTGTCGGTTTTCCAGAGGACAACCATTCCATCAGCTCCACCCGAAAGAAAATAAAGTCCGGAAGGATTGAAATGTACATCCCAGACAGGCATTGTGTGTCCCTTGAAGGTAGCAAGTAAGATATTCATTCTTAGGCACCAAAGTTTAACTGTTCGGTCAGCACTTCCAGTTACTATGAAAAACTAATCAGATGTGAAAGAAGCACAAAGAACTTTGCCAGTATGCCCTACAAATTTGAAAGATCGATCGAGATCAAAGACAGGTTTTATTATTTCATGATATGTTTACTCTTCATCCGATCTCTCATCATCTGAAGGAACTCTAAACTCATCAGGAATGTGTTTGAGGTTATAAGCAAGTTGCCTTCCAAATGGAAAAGGATAGTCGAAGGAAGTCTTTTGCCATATTTCAAAGCAGTTTTCCTTGGCAATTGCGTAGACTCTGTCTCCTAAAATGAAATTCCCGCTATATTACAGCATAGCAATAGACCCCTTATGTTTGCCATTTTCCCTCATATGAACCAGGGAAGCTAGCTTTTCTATGAATCTTGGCTCTTTATACAACCGACTCTTCATAGTATCTTTTTACTTGAACCTTTTACCAATATCATTTTGACCTTCATGTTTGGCCATCATTTCGATCAGAAAGTATTCAGGGTGACAAACTTTAGGAAATTTTAGCTTAGACAAAAGTTAAAGCCCAGGTTTGTTGACATTTTCATGGTGTATATTAGAGTAGTCATTGAGTGAATATATTTTTTCTTCCTTCAGCAAAGTTTCAAAGAAAAGTTTGAGATCAAAAATTTGAACAAAACTCCAGAAAATATTAGACCAACTCTCTGTAATTTTGGTCTTTTTCATCAAATCAACTTTAGAGCGAAGCTGATCACATAGCAAAATGATTGTTTTCGAGTAACAAAACACCTTAGAAGCAACTGAAGTCACATAAGGAACGAGTGTCTCCTGATAGTCTTTTGGAGATTTTTCCAGAAGCCCCAGGAATCTCAGGAAGCGAGAAGCAAATTGGTCTGCAAACATGATTTCCTATTTCGACAGCTCTTAGACTTGAGATATCTATACTTGGGACAATTATTTGTTCAGCTACCTGCTAGCTTGGATCTTGACCTTTGATTTTGACTGAGATTTTTTTGTCTATGGTGGCATTACGAACGGCAATATTTTATAATTGAATCAGATAAAAGCCTGAAAGAACGATCTGAAATATCATATCTTATTTGTTATACTTGAAATATGGAAAAACAAAGTTTTGACGTTGAGAAATGCAAAGCCTTTGTGGAGAAGCAGTTTATGGAATCTGCCTTGCCTTCCTTAGTGGACTATGTCAAAATATAAAACCAGAGTAAAGCCTATCACTCAGAATAGGATTGGAGCAAAAATGGATGGGACAATCTTGTTAAAGCAGCTGAGCATATCAAGAAGTGGGTTGAAAGTATCAACCTTAAAGGTGCCACAATTGAACTCATTTCTGATCGAGAAAAAAATTTGACTCCTCTGATTTTCATAGAAGTCAAGGGATCGATTGATGAAACTTTCTTGTATTATGGTCATTATGACAAGCAACCTCCTTTTACTGGATGGAGCGAGGGTCTTGGAGCCTATGAGCCTGTTCTAAAGCCCTCGAATGAACAACCAGAAAAATTATACGGGCGTGGTGGAGCTGACGATGGATATTCAACCTACGGCTCGATGCTTGCAATCAAAGCCTTACAAGAACAAGGAATTGATACTCCTCGTAATTTAAATGTTATTCAGGCTGTGTGATGATTGTCGAGGGTGATGAAGAATCAGGAACTGGAGATGTAGAAAAGCACGTGGAGAATTTGAAAGAAAGAATCGGAAAGCCCAAAATTATATTTTGTTTGGACAGTGGAACTCTTGACTATGAAAGAATGTGGTTGACAACAAGCTTGAGAGGATTTCTCGCTGTTTAGGTCAAGATTGATGTTCTAAGCTAGGGAGTTCATAGTGGAGCTTCATCTGGCATTGTTCCCAACTGCTTTAGAATTTTGAGGCAACTGCTTGAACGACTGGAAAATCAAGAAACAGGAACCATGATCAAACAACTTGACGTTGACATTCCTCCCAATAGATACAAGGAGGCTTATGATGTAGCTCAAGAACTAGGAGAAAAGGCCATCAGATAATTCCCTCTCCTCGACAATGTCCAAACAGTGAGCCCTAATCCTATGGAGAGTCTTCTTTTAGGAGGATGGAAACCTCAACTTGCAATTATTGGCATTGATGGACTTCCTGCAGTGGCGAATGCTGGAAATGTCAATTTGCCTTCAATAACTGCTAAGCTTTCAATCAGACTGCCGCCCACTAAAAATAGGCATGATGCGGAGAAGTTCCTTGTCAGGACTTTGCTAGAAAACCCTCCTTACAATGCCAAAGTTCATGTATCTGTCAAAGGTTCAGGAGACGGGTTCAATGCTCCTCCTCTTCCGGAAGCTTTAGATAAGGCAATTGCGGAAGCAAGCCAGATCTACTATGGAAACAAGATGCTGACAATCGCTGAGGGAGGATCAATTCCTTTTATGGGATTTTTGAGTGAAAAATGGCCTAATGCAAGATTCGTAGTAACTGGAGTTCTCGGTCCAGCTTCCAATGCTCATGGTCCCAATGAGTTCTTGCACATTCCATATGTGAAGAAACTTATTTGCTGCATGGCTCACATCTTAGCAAAAGCATCACAGTGATTTGTATTCGTAAATTGTTAATAATAAACACATACTAAATTCAAATATCAATGGAGGCTAACTCAGCAAAGGTAAACTACATTCTACTCAGTATCACTTCAGAAGGAGGGACTACGCTAAGATTAAAAGTTGGTACGATTTTGCCAAGCAACAGTATGTGCCTGAGGATTTTCAAAAACACTTATCAATAATCTGAAAGCTAACCATCACAAAAGGGAGAATGGCATTATCGGCTTGCCTTTCGATGGTTGAATCTTACAGAACTGTACGTGAACTAAAACATCAAAAGACTGATGAACCTGAAACAGCTTATATTTTTACCGAGTCTCTATCACAAAAAAAGGTAGTGCATATTGTCCAATGGAAGACAACTTCAAGCTGAGTGTGATTTCGATATTAGCACTTTGACTCTCACTCTCAAGGAGGAAATATTGCTATACTTTTACATTGAGGATAAAAAGTCTGATTATCACTAACTTTGTCTGGAAATTCAGGGAATCGACAATGACGGATATCTTTTCAAAGTAGGAGCATGTCGGTATGATCTTGTTGTCAGAAAAGACGGTTACAAAATAAACTCAATGGTCATTTTTAATCATTTGTTCACCAATCGATAACACCAGAAAGAAATATAGGTATTGTCTCAAAGCAATATCAAACCTAAGGCCCTTGGTAAAGGATAAAAAACAAATCCTTTGTAGTCATTGGAAAACTTTGTTGGAAAAATTGAAATTGAGCTAGATCTGGAAGCAGTCAAAGATATCAAGAGATATATTCCTCCCTTTAAGATCATAGACAAAAATTCAAAGATAGCTCCCACTTCCTTCAACCTTAAAAAAAAAAAGGAGCAGTTGATTGTAGATGCTCACTATGGGCTAACTCTTACAGATATGCTTTTACGCATAGATAATGTGAATACCTTCAAAACTCAGATAATATCCAACAATCCATTCACGTTAAGCCACAAGGAGCTTGTTGAGTATGATATAAAAGAGTTTAGAGTGGTGATTGATAATCACAATGGCTGGAAATTTTTCAGGCAAGGAAGAAATGAGATCAACCTTGAGCTTGTTGTTTAAAAAGGATAATAAATTTATCTGTCCTCCAATAAGATCAAAAATATTTCAATCAACTACTATGAAAGTTAGCTGTTAGTTCTCGTTATTTTACTAATCTGTAAGGTATAGTTCAAACTCAAAGGGGTGATTGATGAAAAAAGGTGCTGTGATTTCTTAGTTGGATGGCTACCTTTGCCTTTGGATCTATCGCTGAGGTAGAACAAGGTTGACCTTATCATGGTCAATGATATGATTTTTCCAACATCAACCAACTCACTACTTGGCGTTCAATCTACTATTGATGCTACATTCGTCCATCCCAACTTCTCGAAATACAAGTCAAAGCATGATTAAAAGAATTTTTTTGCTGAGCAGCTACTTCAGGATAATATGAATGTCTCTGTTTCTGAGAAATATATGAGACTGAGATCAAAAAGGATGATAACAGAGTCCTTCTCATCTGAGTTTCAGATTCAACAAGAAAGTCAAGTAGATTCCAGTATCAATAATATCAAAATTAAAATAAAATAAAGTAAATTTTCATTAATTTAGATTAGTAAAAAATTCGTTCTGACAGATGCATTAGGGTGACAGGCAAAGCTAACCTAGGATAATTTCATATGGAGCACACCAGTCTTCTTCCGCTTGAGGCAACAGTAGGAAAAGTACTCTTGTTGCTATTCAGAT
>Ga0100378_1001558_pt1 | contig 23847 bp, 16 predicted proteins | sample CryGeymeta201502_FD_81535 | JGI IMG/M metagenome (GOLD analysis project Ga0100378, IMG submission 81535) | Groundwater microbial communities from Crystal Geyser aquifers in Utah, USA - Crystal Geyser metaG 2015-02 | ecosystem: Environmental > Aquatic > Deep subsurface > Groundwater | place: USA... | reverse complement strand
TCAAATTATTATTCATATCATTTCAATAGTTCGTCCATTCTAAAAGATAAGTTAACTTCCATAATGCTCTGCACCCTCTTCTTGCCTTTTGTGTTCTTGGCATAAATTAAAAACGGTTCATCTTTTCCATTGCTAACTAACTGTTAGGACCCAGAAATTGATTTTTTCTATTTTGACTCAGCTTTCTGTTATTTATGAACCAAAGAAGACTCGAAACTTTATTAATGGTCCTGCTCGGCGAAAGATTAGTCCAAACTATATTAACTCTAATTCGATGATAAAGGTTGCCTCGCATTTTGTTGAATGGTATTATCTACCTTCTTCACGGTGGCAATTATGTTTCCAACAAATTATTCTGTTTTTCCGGTATATAATTATTTCACAGCTGTATCTAGCTGCCCTACAAGATAGAGCTGGCAGGCCAGTAGTGCTTTGGCGATTAAATCTTCTGGTCTTTTGTTTGCTACTTTTAGGCCCCTTATTTACAGTTGTTGGTTGAGGAGCTTTTGATATAAGACAAGACTAGTGTGGGATCTCCATTTGGCAAAAGACATGACGATGATAATGTACAGTCTTTGGTCTTTGATCGACTAATATTGCTCGATGAAACTTTCTTTCTATTTATCACTTAAAACACAAAAGAGGGCCATCCTTTGAGCTTCAATGAAGTCAATTATCTTCTGATGTTCTTCTTTTGACTCAATTGGAGCACGAGGATATTTTTTGGGAATTTTGAAACAGGGATACCACTGGACAGGTGGGTAGGCATCAGAGTCGTACTACAGTTTGACGTATTCTGGAGGATACTTGAAATTGTGGAATGGAAGATAGTCTAGGACTTCTTCCTTCACCTAAGAATTTTTCTATTACATTATCGTGATTAAATTATTATTTATTATAACTCTGAAAATGTATTTAAAGTATTAATCATTATGAACGTTCTTCACAAAATTGAATCGGGGTTTTGCTCCAGGTCATCAGACAAATGAAATCTCCGTCACGGTTGAAGTTGCCAGTGTTCGCCAGACCACCTACCTTGCCCCTGCTCTTGTAGAAACTCATCCCATCTATGCTATCTGCTACCACCAGTATTGTCTCAGTGTGGATATTGAGATACTCCGCTTGTGGCCAATAAAAGTCAGCCCCTTGGGCTATGCTTCCCTGACTAAATAGCAACTCAGCCACTTTGCTTACTAGCTCGCTTTGACTTGAATCATAAGGGATCAAACTTTGTGAAAAAATATTCCTGACAATAGGATAGTTAGCCAACACAATCTATCGGCCTTCAAGAGAAATTCTAGCAGGATTGGTCAGGATTGTAGCTCCAGGGACTCTAGTTTTCATCAGAGGTAGCTTTGGGAGAAACTTGGGCCCTTCGGATGAAATATGAGGAATTAAATATATTTTGCACTTGAACCATACTCCTAGGTCAATAGATTCATGCCCCTCGGCTGAAAGCATCAGAATGATGCAGGAAACACCTGTTCTATAAGCATCGACAAGTCTCTTTATCCTTTCAACAGTTATATTGTTGATTGTGACATTCCCAAACAAAAGTGTAGGATTGAGATGCTCAGGAGCTGGAGTATGCACACAGTCGTATTTGATAAAATCCTGACGAACATATCCGATTGTTTCCTTGGCTGCAGCGATGTTGTTGCACATCTGTCTGAATTTCTGCTTCAAAAAAGAAAATTTCTCCTCCTGAGGAGCAATTGGAAGGGATAGTTTGCTAACCTTTATAGATAAATCTTTTCCTTCCTGACGACCTTCAGCGATATAGACGGCCCCCGGAACTATCAGGCAGTCTGGAGTATAATCTTTTTGAAAAGTCAGTTCGAATTCATTGGCTTCATTCTGCAGCATGACTTTTGGCTTTCCTTAACTATTCAGTAAAGTGTAGTTTTCATAAATCACCCCGATAATGGTATCCTTTGGAAGTTCTTTGTAGCTCGAGCAAACTCTCTTGAAGTGCTGCTGACTGATCTTAAGTTTTTCCTCTGGTTTAAATTAAAAAAAGGAAGGTCTTGGCCTTTCGCAGAACCCTTGATAGCAAGTTTAGTACATGAGTCGCTATCGACTTAATAAGGTGAAATGGCATATATGGACCTTTTTCTGGTTTATTCTAGGAGATCGTCGTAGCTGTTGAGTCCTTTACCTTTCCTCGACAATATCTCAAGAGCATGCTGGAGATTTTATTAAGGATTCCTATTGTCAATAGCTAGTTGATTGAGCTTTTTCAGAAGAGCATCGAGAGAATGTTCTGAACTTTCCTTAAGCCAGCTAATGGTTCTATCAAGCGACTTGCGATTGATGGGGTGTCCGTGTCGCTTGAACTTAGTGACAACAAGCTCTTCTTCTTCGCTTTGCATGGCGCCAATTAATGATAATAATGAGCCTAACAAACCATCATTGATTTCAGTTATCCCAATAGACCCTGTGAGTCATAATGTTGTAAAAATCGTCGGCAGTCACAAAACCATCGTCGTCCAGGTCAGCCTTCACGAACATTTTTTATATCTCTTCGTCGTTCATGTCCTCTCCCAAATCTTGAGCTACCCTCTTCAGATCAGCCACTGTGATTTTTCCTGACTTTGTGAGGTCAAATGAAGCAAATACTTTATTTATTTCAGCCCGACTGTCTTTATCACTTAGTTTAGCAGTTGCAAGCTTCAAGAACTCTGGAAAGTCAATTCCTCCAGACTAATCCTCATCCAGCTCCGCCAGAATTTGATAGACAAACTTGTTCTGTCCTCCGAAGCCGAGGTTGATGAAGGCCTCCTTCAATTATTGTGGATCGATCATTCCAGATCCATCGCCATCGAAAATGTCAAAAGCCTGCTTGATATCCTTGACTTCTTCAAGAGGGATGGTCATAGTCACATAATCTTCTGGGTGAAATCCTGTTTTTTCATGGCCTTTAGGTTGGCTTTTGCTGGGGGTGATACTTTATCTTCTACTCATTTGAAATTAACTGCCAAAGTCTATATTTACTATAAATATCATCTGAGGATTCCGGCTCTTTTATTCTTTCTCTTGACACGCTTTTTCAAAGTACAGAAAACTTTAAATGCCAAGTTTATTTCATAGAGGGAGTATTTACTCACATTACATTTATAATTTTCAGTTCTTCCATGCTAATACGGTATTGTTTATTGGTGGTTTATCTATATTTGATGAGTCGGTAGGGTATCTTGTTTTCCAAAACTCATCGTATCGCTTAGACTCAGTTCTAACTCCAGAGAATCATCGATTATGTATGGCTTTGTGAATGTTTTACTTTCTGTATTGAGTGTGGCTTGCTTTGTTGGGTCTTTCATTTAATTTATTGAGTTTTCGAGCAAAAGAATGTCTGCCGTTCGATCAAGGATCAGCTATGTAATGACTTCAAGATATTCTTTGCAGAAAATGAAGACAGGAACTTTCTCGTACAGATAATCAGCTTACTCTTATTGTTTCACCTCTTCATAAATTTTATGAAACTTTGTTTACTCCCAAGGAATCAAAGTTTTGTATTCAGGACATTCCCAGTTGGCCATTTTATTCATTGGGTGATTGATCAATGACTCCTTTTGTATTTTCTTGATCGATTTAGCAGGGTTGTCAGTCAACAGAGGACTTTTATTTCCTCCAGCTGACATTGATGCTTAGATCATTGGAGTTTGTGCCTCCTCAAATACACCAACACGAGCGAATGCGTGAATGAGATTACTGTCTTAGCTTTTCTTGATTTGATGTAGATGATTTATCAAACTTTTATCGTGCCTAGCTGAAAATTTTACCAGAATAGATTCAAAAATCTATTGATAGCCCTTGTTGCAAAGATCGACATATTCGTCAGATGTCGTTTTCTATAAAGAAACATCGATGACACTTTTTACAATTTCCGAAGAAGTAGTGAGTAACTGAGTGATACTCATATTTCTCAAGGTTTCCTAAGTTGGAAAGATGAATGTTTTTTTTAGTCCAAGGATCATTGCAGACAGTGCATTTTATATTGTTTGATCCTTTCGACGGCTTGTGACTTGATTGCTTCTATTATTTTGGTTCTATTTGTCTTAATTTGTTGACAAAGTTCTGATGATTAATTAACTTTTTGTATAGAAGCAAAGTATATTTGAGCTGATAAACTTTCTCATGATGAACTGAAGCTCTTGATTTTCTTTTGTAAGCTTGATGTCTTCGAATGTTTGGAGTTCCCTGAAAATGGAAACAAAATAGTCTTCATAGCCGTAAGGAAGAGGATTCATCCTAATTTTTAGGTGTTTGAGTATCTGTGGGCTATGTATTCTTCTGAGCTCCTGAGCTCGAGCAATGCAGTTATAACTGAGGTTGATTGACTACAGATTTATAAATGCTTCAATTCCCTCCAGGGTAGATATTCTGTTATGTGAGAGATAGAGCTGTCGGATGCAGTTTGGAAAGGCTACCACAGGAATAGTGCAAATATTTTTGTGGTTTTGCTGGATTCTCGATTGAGAAATTTGTTTGGGTAGAGATCTTGGTTCGCTTTCCAGAGTTTATTCTGTAAGAGCCTTACTGGATAGCTGTTTGCTTTTCATTATTTGATTTGAATTATAAAGAGCAACATAAGAACTTAACTCATACTATCAGTGATTTCGAGCTATTGAATTATTTGACCTCAACAAACCGGGCCATTGATTCTAAAGCCGAACTCTTTTCACGAATGTGTTGAGGCTTGGAACTTTTCCTCCTGGTTGCTGTATTGAATTTTTTTTGTGTTTGATTCTTGTGAAGGATCAGAGATAAACTTGGGGTGCTGTCGGATGGAAGACTGATGGTCAATTGATGTTTTTTGTTTCTCAAGCAAGGTTTTTTGAACGATCGTTGGCTGATTTACTAGGGAGGATCTTAGGCAACAATAGATATCGCAAACTGAGCTGAAACAAAGAATCTTTTGGAATTATTATTTTTTTTTTCATTCACAGTGAGTATACCTGACCTTTGATGATTTTATTTATGGGGCATAACTCGGAAAGTTGACTTTGGTTTGCTGGCCTGACTTTGGCTGTAGCAATATGAACAGTCAGGACTGACTTCTTAGCACAAATTCATTTAGGAATGGGTAATCTGATGTGAAAAAGCAGGATTGAAGGTTGATTTTACTTAATTCCCGTTATGATGGGCATTGTTTTATTTGAACTGAGATATGGAGACTGATGATTGTATTTATAGGTTTGCAAAACTGGGGTGCAAATTGGCTGAGTGATACCTATGATGCTGTCTGACTTGGTTTGTTTTCTTAGTATTTTTACCCCTGATCATTGCACTCTGTAAATTTTGCGGTATATGATAGTCTCTCTTATGTTCTTCAACAGTATGGATAATCTCTCGATTTAGAATTTACTAGTTCTGATGGTGCTGGTAAACAATATTGAGTAAGCTTTATTTCAGCTGTCCGTTTTCGCTAGTCCAGAGAAGGCCTTTTCCCTTGAAGAGATTGCTGACTAGCTCTAATATTTTAGCTATTGCCTTCACATAATTATCAACATGTTCAGCTGACATTTAACGAGCTGTCTAATTGAACACGAACACCTTGCCCTTATGATTGACTTTACAAAGCTTGTCACTGATACACACTTCTACTTTGTTGCCTATCAGCAAAAAATATTGCTGTATTAAGGTTGTGAGGACATACATACATTCTTCTGAAGATAGCCTTTACCTGAATTATGAAAGTTCCTTGCCTTGATTAACTGCCAGCTGCATTCTAGAGAGAGTATTGTTTCTGTGGGTCTAAAATTAAGCTTGGAGAAAGTGAGCAGGTGAGGAATGGGGATCAGAAGAAGACACTCCCATCAATAGAAAATAATCTGGAACTAATTGATAATTGATCGGATAGATTACAATAATAATGTCCCTCATACGCCCTTCAGATTTTGTGACATCTTCGGTTGTCATCAACCCTTACTGGACATAGCTGCTTAACACAGTCGATGAGTTCGACCAACTCATGGAGCTATGTAACTCTTGTACAACTCAGAAAAGAGATAGATCGCCACATGCGTCAAATAATTCAATCAAAAGCGCATCGAGCTTGTCAGGCAATTTAGCTAGTTCAAGGATAGTTTAAGATTTTAAGGAGAAGTTCCCAAGCAGCAGTTTTACTTTGTTTAGATGGACTAGTTCAATACCATTTTCAAGGGGTATTACAGTACAATTGTGGACCTTATTGAAAAAGTCGTTCTCGAGCCTAAAATGTTGGCAGAGCTTCTGGGAACCTATGTGGATACCAAAAGGCTTCGATTTGACGACTTCTTTCAGAATGTGGTCTTCAATATATATCCTTACTATCTGCCGAGTAGTAAAAAGGCTCCCACCATGGCATTTGTAAGAGAACTGTTCAGCCAATGGGCCTATAGTGTATAACTGGTTAGACCCACACAGTATTCTCTTATCGATCAGGCAATAGGAGGGCTCATGAAGGCTCCCTCCATTGTCTGCTACATTGAAAAAATAGTTAGCTATTTCCTCCAGGAAGTTGGAAAATGCCACATGTAGGCCTTTGCCTTCGATTAGGAAGCGTAACTATTTTTTAAAGCAGAATTTCTAATGAATTAAATGTGAAGAAGAATGTAAATGCTACATTTTCACATACTGAATAAAGACCAACTTCCTTCCGAGATAAGATCAAAGGGTTTTTTGGCAGGACACCTAAAGCACCATCCAGTGACTTACTGTTACAGTCCAGAATTAGCGTCAGCAATGATATGTCAACAAATGAGTTTAGCTTTCTCAGCCAAGATCAGGGAATCAAAAATGAAGGAAGGACAGATATTAACTTCATAATGAGGAAAAGACAGGAACGATTTTTCGAATTATTTGAGAACACTGCCAAGTTCATTCTCAACCAGGAGGTGCCCCTATTTCTCTGTCGCATTTTGGTATGCTTCGATGACTATTTGGATACGATGTGTGGGAAGGGGGATCACAGGCTCAAGCACTATTGCTACTTCTTGATGACTAACCTCATCCTTTCAGAGTTACATAATAAGTTCACAAGTAAGATCTTATTAACCCAAGTTTCACACCAGGAATCAGGAATGACACCAGCTGACCTTCAGAACATATCCGAAGTCATCAAGTTCCTTAATGGGCTGTTCCAAGGAGTTATTATCTAATCTGATAAGTATAGAATCAGAGTTCACTAATACTTCGAGGGATATCAATCAAAAATAAAACAATTCTACGAAAACGTTTTAGCTCGAGGGAGAATGGCTCCCAATGACGAAGGAGAGCTTCTCTAAAATTTGCTGGTTCACTATGAAAAATCAGTGGTGCTCTCCATTAATGACTTAGTGTTGATTCATACTATGCTTAAAAGCGCAGGGGGCAAGCTAGAAACGCCAGAAATAACTAAACTCGGGTAGTTTAATCAAAGCAAAGAGATGAGAGAGTTGACTGAAGGTGCATGTACTTACTAACTTATACAGTGGTCAACAGGACAATTAAGTACAAAGGAGGCAACAGATCTAGTGAGCATGTTTATTTAGTGTACGACACCAAAAGGCCTTCGATTCGTTAAATAATAGACTACTACCTGAGAGTTGACTAGCCGATAACTGACATTCCTTTCATCCGATAAATTTTGTTGGGATAAAGTCACATGGAAATTCAGCAGACTTTGGAGATAGAAAACGATCTCAAGTTGATCCAGAAGCTACCTATAAAATAGCTGAAAGGATATCTCAGTAAATTAGCCCATAAGCATCGAGAGCTGAAGGTCAGAGATAGTCGAGTTCTCCAATTAAAATTTCAGGAATCTTTCAAGTCAACTTTGACAAGATCTCTCCATCGAAAAGAGTGGCTTTTGTATTACAAATCTGAACTTAATCATAGCCTGAGTCGAGAAAGTGAGCTGATGAACTACTTTTCAAGGGAGCTCAACAGTGCTCAGTTTTATCTGAGAATGGCCAACTCCTTCTGTGACAGTGTCAGATTAAAAATATACCTCAACATCGAAGACAACCTTTTCAAGGTTCATGAAAATGCTCAAGATCTTAAGAAAATTCAAATCAGCACATTGATGGGTATTGCTTCCTTAACTTAGTGGCCAAGGACGACTCAAAAAGTACCAGCAGCAATGACAACTATATTCTCAGAAATTCCTTCAAAATATTTGAAAACTACAAGGAAATCATCAAATGCTTTGCCAAAAATGAAATCACGATGATGGCATTGAACAAGGGAAGGAAGGTTGATGAGTTCAACGAGGTGTTCCAAAAGGTGGCTGACATCATTGTGAGCAGAGTCAAAGATTTTGTCTCCAAAAAGCACATTCTACAGGTGCTAAGCGAATAAAAGTTAGGGCTCATAATAGTCAAGCAAATGCAAGACACCATCATGAAATAGTAAATTTCAATCTATTCAGCTTTCGCCATAAAAGCTTGAAGAACGATAAGGATAGTGAGCTTTTCGAGAGTAGTAGAAGAATCAACAAGTTATAATTTTGGAAGAGGGATTTGGAAGAATATGGTCTTGATAGATAGTTTATTGTTTCTCAGGGAGTCTAAAAATTCAGAGAAATGATAGATGAAACTAATGTCGGAAATAGACTCAAGCATTTTGAAGAATTTTTCAAAATAATTTTCACGATTCTGGGATTCACGATGGCGAAAAATAAAATATCAGCTGAAATCGTGAACCCTCTGGTACAATATATCATTCTTGAATGCGCTGATTTCAAGCACCATGACTGCCTCTAGTAAAATTTAAGTCTATATAGTTCCATCCAGGCTCTTAAGTGGAGATAGACCCCAGAAGATATTTACCACTTGACACTGTACCAATCTTCCTTGACGTACATTCGTGAACTGATGCCAAATGACTACCCACTTTGATATTGAGATTAGCTTCTACACATTAAGCTTCACTTTCATACTTTATTGATAGGTATATAATCAATTAATTGATGACCCATTTGTTTAGGATCGCATTCTACGGAGCAGGAGTTTTCTATGCCTTATTCATTGACCAAAGAGCTCTCATTCCATTCTTCGCAATTGTGGTTGCATACTTTGTCGGCTCAGCTCTTTTGCCAGGAGCAAAGACTCTCTCGATCAGGAAAAAAATCATGCAGGCGACGTGGACACCCCCAAGCGAGGGAAATATCCAATGTAGAGTTCCTGTCCGGGTCGAGAAAGTCCTCAAGGCAATTTAAAATATTCCAAAAGAGAACAGACCCAGCATGACCCATTTTTGCATCAAGGCTGTAGGGCAAGTTCTCTCAACCCAGTCATTGCTCAACGGTACCATCAGCCTTGGCAAAGTACATATAGTTTGACTTAGTTCGTTCCTTACAAGACAGTGGATGTCAGCTGCCTTGTGAATATTGATGGAGGCAAAGACTTGGCCATGTTATGTCTGAGAGGAGTTGACAAATTGTCAATAAATGATATTTTCACCAAAATCAAAGAAAAAACTAGCAAGATGAGGAAATCAGGAGGTGGAGAAGATCACAAAAAACAAACAGGCTTTGCCAAACTTTTTCCCACCTGTGTCGTCAGTGTCATTATTGAAGTTATGTCCTTCATCAGCAACAAACTGGGAATTGCTGTTCCCTCTCTCAAAGTGGAAAGTCACGCATTGGGTGCTGCCTGTGTCACATCTCTGGGAGGTCTCGGCTTTGTAGATGCCTTCGCACCATTCACAGGATTTGCCAATAATACTGTGCTCCTGGCAGCAAACGCTATTGTTGACCAGCCAGTTGTCGAAGATGGAAAGATCGTGGTTGGGAAAGTAATGAATTGCAACTTCGTGGTGGATCACAGGTATGTAGATGGAGGAAATGTGGCAGGAATGTAAAACATTTTTAAAGATGTCTTTGAGAATCCATAGAAATATCTGGACAAAGTTGAGGAAAAGAAGACAGAGTGATTGTGATTCTTGATTCGATTACTTTGAACCCTTGAATTAAATATTGTAACTCTCTAGTAATCGGCTAATTGTGGTGACCTCTGCAAAGAAAGTGGTTTAGAGATAATTTTATTGTAACATGAGATCGTAAAAGAAAAATAGCAAATTGAAATCACTTGTTGAGCTCCCCAAGCACAAATAGCTTCACATCAACCCATAGTTTGATTTCGGGATCCGACACTCTTGCCACCCACAGTCAGTTCCAAGGAAAAATGGCATCAGAACAATCGAGTGTCGAACTGAAGAGTCTTCTCCTATTCACTGTCGAGTCTAACAAATAGCTCCCCTTCCTCAGTTGCATATAACAAAAAGTAGTCACTTTCTCCCGACTGGCAAAGTAGTGGGATCAAAAACAGTTAGTTTTTTAGACAATCTGATAGGTACATGTCAAATAATGTAGATATATTAAAGGAAGACGAAGCTATTTCTCACAAATTGAACAATCGTAAACGCATCAATACTGAGCAATCTGCATATCGTAGGAGCCTTCCCAAAAGACCCAAAATAGTAAGGAATTAAATGACCCGCAAATTTTTCGAGCCTGTCTGCTTCAATCGAAAGATAAAATCTTAGGATGGTCTACGAAAAGAGAAGAACAAGATGGATAAAAATTAGAAGATTTAGCAGTTCACTTTTTATGGAAAGAAGAAGTTCAAGCTTGGAGGAGAGGCAGTTTACTTTGAAAGGAGTCCAGCTCCAGGCTTTGATCTTAATAATTTTGAATGATAGAAATTAGCTTATCAGTTTGATCTATATAGAAGCTTGCTTTTCTTGTTTCTACCTAAATTTTATAACGTCTGCAGGTATCGAACCTGAATCGCTGTTTTGGAGTCTAAAATGTGAGCCCCGTCGTGAATCATCTTAGCTACCTCGACTTGTCCTTGAGCAGTTATTATTTTGCTTTCAGCATTTCTCCTGGCAATTGCGGCTGAATTGAGATCCCGCTCGATCTACTGACTGATTGCGAAGTCTAAGATATTAAGCTAACTACTTTTTAGACAGATCTGATCGACAACCAGCCCTCTGAGTGCAATGATGGGTTTAACTTGTTTCATGATATCGTCAGTTATTTATTGCTTCTTCTCCAGTAACTACTGAAAGGTAAAATTTGTAACTGTGTTTTTAATGATTCTTCCCACAACTTTCTTGATCGGCCCATCCATACTTGTACCTCGATAGTGACCCAAATGCGGATGTGCAATATGGTAATATGTACAAGAGTCAACTGCTATTGGAAGATCATCTACATCTCTGATGAAATACCTCTGGTCATGAGCCTCTGAACAGGAATTTAGAGTACCTGAATTCTTGTGTCCATCATGATAATCTTCTCAGAGATAGGATTGACATAGTGAAGACCTGCCTTACAAGTCCGGATGTATCGACCGAATCTATGATTAGGAGAAACAGTACTCAGTCATGAGACCAACACTCCCCTGAGGAACTTTGATGTAAGGGTCACCAAAGCAGCAGCAGAAACAGGAACAGAAAGGAAGCCAAGTATGCCAGCAGCCTAGGCACTCTCCACAGCAGATGAGGGCTTTTCCAGCAGAAGGCATTTCTGTGTGCCCATCAATATACTCGAACCCTGCTGTTCGTTCATTAGCATCGCCTTCCTGTTTCATTTTATTAAAAATATAGGGCTAAACATTGAGACCTCAATGGGACCTATAAATCATGCTGGTTCCAGGGTTCATAGCTATTTGTTCTAAAGTTTGTAGATACCTGATTTGAATAGCAGTTCCTGATCCGAGAGTTTTTGATCGTTGGTTCAGCATCCTAGCTACCTCTACTTGTCCTTGTGCTGTGATAATCTTACTCTCTGCATCTCTCCTGGCTATTGGAGCCGATACCAGCTCGGCTTCAAGATCTGGACTTATTGAGAAATCTTCATAATTAATCAGGTACTTTTGAGGCCAATGCTGTCAATGGTGACCCCCCAAGCCCTCAGAGTGGGTCCCACCTGATAGGTGATATCGTTTGTTATTTATGTTTTTTTCTACAGTAGTTATTGAAAGGTAAAAGCTGATATTGTATTTTTGATGAGCCCTCCAATGGCTTTAATGAGTGAACTTTGGACATCCTGAACTCGATAGTAGTTGAACTCAGGATACTATATGTGATAGTAGACACATGAGTCTACAGCTATCGAAATGTTGTCTGTATGAAACTATGGCTACCTCTTGTCATGAGACGTTGAATGGGCAGATCGACCACAGTTACCCGGCAGTCAATTATGATCATTTGCTAGGAAAGCGGGTTTATATAGTGAAGACCTGACTCGCATATCCGCACATACTTTCCAAATCTTAATCACCCGATATTTACTGAGTGATGATTCCCTGACTTCCTTGAGGGACTGATATGTAAGGATCGCTACAGCAACACACGCAACCACAGCAAGGCAGCCAAGCTTTACAGAAGCCAACGCATACACCACAGCATTCTAGACTTTTTCCGTAGGCTGGAAGAGCATCATTTCCGTTGATGTATTAGTATCCGAGGATTTTTGTTTACTCCTTCATTATAATATTGGGATAAAATTAATAGTAAAATGGGCAGTATTGAGATCAAAGAGCAAGCACGTCCATCCAGATCTCCTTTCAAACGAACCAATGATAGAAGACAATCGAAATCTCCCTTCAGGTAGGCTATTTCGCCCAATAGCCAATATTATAAATAATTATCCCCCATCAAGTACGCTCAAATCACTCCCATTACAATCACTTAGTATTCAAAAAGATAAAGTAATGTCAGGAAAATTCCTAATAGTCCGATCAATAGCAAAGCAAAAACAGTAGTAAAGACTCCTCGGGAGGTTGAGTGGTGCAACAATCGTTAGAAATGTGAGGAAATTATCAAGAGAGTAAGGAATTTCAATGATTTTTTGCTTGAGATCAGGCAAAGACTCAAGGATAACACCGTCCTGTAAAAGTAGAACAGTACAAGTAAATGTTCAGTCAGCATAAACGTCAAATTGTAAAACTAAAGAATCGAACTGTAAAAATATAGGAAATTGGTTGAAAGAGAGCTTTCCAAAACTCATTCCATCTAAAAAATTAATATCTAAAGTTCTGCAGGGGGAGAAAATGTTTTGACTATTCATTATGATAATAGCAATTCGACGCTTCTAAAAGGATAAACAAAACCTGAATTGGTATCCAAGGCGATGCTATAATCACAAAATATGGAACCTCCTAAGAGCACTGCTCCCTTGAAAGACCGAAGCAAGGAGTTTAGGGAGATCAAAACCAAGTTCATGCTACTGAAAAGAGATTGCCGATAGCTCAGATAAAAACTCAGTAGCGAATCTAGGCTTTATGATGAGGCCTTGAGTGAGGACAGGCTGCTAGAGCTTAAATAAAGAAATGAGCATATCGAGCTGATTATTGAAAAGTTGTAGTAAGCAAACCAGCAAAGTAGATGTTTATAATCTCGAGTCAGAAGCTTAATTTGATATATATTTTTTCGTGGAACAATAAACTACATTATGATCAACCGAGATAGTCCCTCTTGAATGGGCTGTAGCTTCCTTCCATCTTCGCCTGATTGGTAAAATCAATCAAAGATTGTTTTCCGAACTACCCATTTGAATGCTTTAAATATTATTTATACATCGAAAAGGCCTCAAGACATCCTATTTTCCAGTGGGCCTCTAGTTAGAGGTCAATATTAAGCCAAATCCAAGTAAATAGTTCCTATAATTGCTGGTGGCTGTTTACGGTGGATGTCTGGAGAGATTTCATCCACCATTCAGCGTCAAGAAGTTTATAGTAATCCCAAGGGGCGTCTCTCATATCTGACTTATAGAGTTGTCTCTTTAGTTCAGTCTCCTTCTTCTCCATCAGATACTCGTTTATCCTTCTCCTAAGTTGAGCTTTTATATATTCAAAAGAAGGAAGGTCCTCATCTTGAATCTGAAAATTTGCATTCGAAAAATTGATTCGCTTGAAAGATAAAGGAAAGTTGACAGTTTTTGTGAGAGAGTCGAGATGCTTGAGATTATTTGAATAGGGTGTGACTTCGGGCATCAGTTCATCACTCGTCTTCTTTTAGGTTGTGAGAATGGCAGTGAGAGAACCTTCTTTTTTATTGTGAATGCTATCAGTGCAGGCGGAATAGATCTGATTCAGTAGGGCCATTGGAGACAATCTGGGAGATCTGAAGGCTAGCTATCCTGGCACTTTGCTAAGAGGATTGTTCAATATTTGCATCATATGCCATTCAGCTTGCAAAATGTGTTTGACTCCATCAATTGTCAATAGTACATCTCTTCCCGAGGACTTAAGAGTTTCGGCTAAGTGGATGACCTTCGCTGTTAGCATGTAGACTCCAACATCTGTTTGCCTTTTCTGCGTTCCTGCCTCAATGCTCCAGCAGCCAGCTGTATCAACCGCTCTTTTGCTCTCAGAGGGATTGGAAGAATTGATAAAAATAGAGGTATGATTTTTTTTTGCAGCGAAGTCTTGGGCAATGTTGAGAGCATTCTTTGTCTTTCTGCTTCCCATGCAACCTGAGAACTGCACCATATCTCCATACTTGAGATCATGACACAGCTCCAGAACTGGAGACAGTGAGCGTAATCTTCTGCTATTGCTTACTTGCTACTAATTATGGTGATTTCCCTGATGTGTTTTTGTACCATTGATGTTGTAAAGAGTTGGCGTGCCATTTTTCAGGATCTATTTGGCAATAGGCTTGACTGAAGCTTGCCAAGGTATGTTTTTGTTTTTTATGTGGACCTTATTGATGGAGGATCCTTGAGAAATTGGTTAGTAGAATGCGATGTAGGCATTGGAAGGCTGCTAAATTTTGAGAACGATTCCTTGATTGCCTTATTCAGTGGTAATCTATCGCATATACTACAGCTAGCCAGCTTTGTCTTCAACAATCATTAGATAGTCTGCTCGCACCTCTCTGACTGCGTAAGAAGAGAATAGAAATTTGCCTGGACGATAGATGGCCTGAAGAGAAAGGCCAAAATGTTTTAAATGTGATATATTCAACATTAGCATAATTATAATTTTAATTCAATACTCGAACGAACAATCACTTTTTGATAAAAGGACGGAGTAAGTCTTTTAGCTAATTTATCGCCGAAGTGTTTGAGAATTTTATTAATTTTTAGCTTTTGCCCCCTTTAGAAACCTGTTCCCCAGCCAACTAAAGAGCTTTTCTGTAGTACTCAAAGAGATGTTATGTCTAGGCCAATCGACAATGCAGCTCGGCATAGCTTTTTTCAAGAGATGTCATGGTCTATTTGCTGAATAGAGCTGCTTCCTTCATCGTTCTAATTGTCTGAAAAGTCTCCTCCATTGTTTCCTCCAGAGCTAATTTCTCTGCCTTCAGTCTCTAGAGCTCAGATTATTTTTTGGCTACTTCTCTTTTGGACTGCTTCTGGTCCTCCATTATGACAGCTTTTTCTTTGTTTAGCTTTTGTCTGAGTTCGTCTTAGAGCTCGTTGACCTTTTTGGCCTATCTTACGACGTTATAGTAGGTGTTAATCTTTTGAGTCAGATCCTTCATTAACTCCTGAATCTACTTCGAAAACTTAAGTTTTCCTTTGTCCTTGATGGCTACTCCTTAGAATTTTTAAAGGAGAGACTATAGCTCCTCAATATTGAGAGACTTATCATGAACTTCTTGCTCCAACTCTTGTAGCCTTCTTCTAAGCTTATTATTCTCAAGAGAATAATTTTGATGGATGTCCTAGGGTGAAGTACTCTCAAAGAACATCTTGCTTTTTGTCTAGTTGAGAATGTCCCCCTGCAGCTCATACTGATACTGCAGGTTCCTGAGCTCATTCTCTTTCAGCCTCAGCTCATATTTTAGGTCTTCAATTTAAGTGCTCTTTCTCTGATCTTGAAGCTCCAGCTCATCAACAACTTCCCTCGTAAAAGTCTCAAGATGGCTGAAGTAATTTTCAGCCAGTTTAGTATGGTACTGCCATATCAGCCGTTGCACATGGTCACCTTTTATGAGAACCTATGATTCGCTTGAAAACAGAGATAGGTTATTCTGAATTTGACCTAGAAGGGTGTATAAATTTTATGAGCTGTACTCTACTTCAGAGAGGTTGTCCAATATTCCAAAGCACTCATTGCAGAGTTCGTTGGCTTTCAATGCATTGGCCTCTTCTAGTTAACCTAATTTTTTGTTAAAATATTTGCGAAGAGTTTGCTAGAGACCCCTGAATTAATTCAAAGTCATGCAGCTGGTAGCAGATCTCAGTGAGGTAGCCAGAACGTTTTCTGAAACTTTTCGGTATCTGGTGAGCAACTAGTAGGAGGACAGGGGCAGCTAGCTTTATCCTTCCATCTATATTTTGCCTCCGAAAAAAAAAATCGAGGACAGGTCTAGCATGAAGTGCTCAATGGTTTATCCCTCCAGCCGAGCCTTTTGATTTTTAATGATCTTGAGATAGCACTCGTTGAGGTTGATTTTTTTGCCAGCGTTGAAATTTTCACAACAGTCGAAGCATAAATTTTAGAGAGTCCCACCCGTAAACTCAAAATTGAAGACTGTTCTTCCGACGATTTACTCCTCAAAGCCTACACCAAGTGCTCCGATGCTCTCTTTATTGCAAGGAGAACTCAAGGCTCTTCTTTTGGGAAAGTAGTCTATCAAAGTGTCAATAGCCTTATTCAGTGCTTCGTCTTATTACTCGCAGCGATACACTTACTCAAATATTTATTCGTCTTCCTTTTAAGACAAAAGGCAGAGGAAATATGGATTTGCTGCATAGCCCTTGGAATAGCTGAGCTAGCTGTTTCTGAGTTAGAGAATAGCTACAGTTCATGAATGTCAGTTTAGGAGAGGAGAGTCCAAAGCTTGGCCAAGAGTGAGGTCAGAGGGGACTTGGAGCTCGGCTTGACTCCATAGTGATGATAGATGAAAACGGATGCTCCGAGATACCCCAGGAGGACCATAAGTGGTTATTGCTCGCAATACTCGTAGGCAGTGAGTATAACAATAACTCTATCTTCCGAGAGCTATTTAGTTTAGCTATTGATGGTCAAGCAGGCAGTTGGCTCAACCTATTCCTATCCTTCAGGTGTACGGTTGAGCATCCAGTGATTGAAAGTGCTGATGGTTCTTTTATGGTTGGTGATGTTAAAGATGATTCTGAGCTGAATGACAAAAATGCTACTTTTTTCGACTTGAGCTTTTTGAGGATAAAGACGCCTTCCGAACAAATGGAGTATTAATAATCTGTACCCCTATACTTTTTCTGAATCAGAGGAACTTCTTTGCTCATTTAATAATGCCTTATACTAATTTATAAACACAGAATCAATGTCAACGTGAGGTCTTTTTGCTACCCTCTCCATAAACCGAGGATTTTATATGCATTGATAATATACTTGACCCGCCTTTTGTATGAAGGACAAATTGATGTTTCTTGAGCCAGTCCCGAGCCTTAGTTAAATAATATGTACCTAGCTATTGACAATCCATTGGTATTTTTGTTCAGATTAACAGTAAGAGGTTATTCGTTTTTTGATCCTGTCCTCCAGGTTGGTTTCAAACTCATATGTATGTTCTTCGGTATTGACGAGAAGACTAAATATGCCATCGATAAGAGTCAAATTGGCTTGCCCTGCCACCTATTCCCCCAAAGAGTGCTAGAAACCGATTTTGGGTCCTTAGCTCACTACTTTTTTATCCAGAGGTATGCCATTATTTGCTGGCAGCAACTTAGTTTCTATTCCCGGAATGCCATCCATTGAAATCTTTCCTAACTGCTATTGTTTTATTTATTTTTGAGGTGGATGATTGAGTGATTTATCTGCCTGTTTCTTTTCCTATTTTGTTTATACCTTTTATGCTGTTTTCATTTATTTCTGAGGAGCCTTTGTTGGGACTGACTTCTCCTCCTGCTTATATTCTTATACCTTCGGCGTTTTTTATGATGTTTTGATTTAGTTCTGATCTACCTGCTCAATCTGTTTGTGAGGAACTTACTTTTTCTCCAGCTAAAATTATTCTTCATACAGCTAATTGCTTGCATATCCCTCGCTGATATAAATGTCTTGGAGGTTATGAGTTCTGATGGTCTCTTATGGTGCCCCTGAGAGGAAACCTTCTGTTGTTGCATTTTTATGGCTGCTCCCTTTGTTTGTGGGTACACTATCAAGTTCATAGAGGTTGACAAGCCATTTAGAGTTCTCCATATGCCCGAAATGACTGAGAACAACATATTAGAAAGAAATGTTCTTGGAGTTAAGCCAGGAGTAACTGTTATCGAACTCGATCATGTAGAGACCTCTTTTATTGGCGATGAATGCAAATTTAGCCTCCCCTGATTTTTTTTCCTCGGGATGAACCATTTTCTTGACTTATATTTTGCTCTAGAAATCGCCCAAATAATACAGTTTGATGCTGATGTCATAATCCTCCACAAGAGCAGTGAAATACATGAGACTGAACTACCTGTAAACCTCAATCGTCCTTGATACTGATTTTCTGGCTTCAACTGTCAATATTTATCTCAGCTTAAGAGGGTTGAAAGGGCTGACCTCGTCTTTTGAATAACCTATGCAGCTGTTGGCATATTTGGTCAACAGGGTGTCAATCCAAGGAGACTTTTATCTCAGGAGTCCTTCCAAATGGTTAGCTCCTATTTTATTCGATACTTTAAAAAAGAGAATAAGTTAATCAGTCAGTGAAAATCTCACTGCTTCTGTAACCTTTTCAAAGCTTTTTACAAATATTTCTGCAGCTACTTGTTTGGGATCTGCCCAGAAGAGTAGATAATACCTGCAAGCTAAGTCGACAATAAGTCTCATTTGAGTTGGTTTTAAGTCCATTTTGATGACTGTATAGATCAGCATTCTACACAGGCCCCGATAGTTCATTTTAGTTCTGGTGAAGTACTATATAGATTCATTGAAAAATAGATTCTATTTACCATGCACATTTCCTGCTTACTGTTCAAGCTTTTATCCTTAGGACCCTGGGAGAATTATATTATAGTGGATTTTTGGTAGGGCCAGTTCAAGTAGTAGAATTAGATCATCTGCTGCCCACTGATGGATGCCTGCTTTAAATAAGTTCTGAATGTCACCAGCAATATAGTTAAGATAGACAAAAAATTCCTGGTAGTGTTGAAATCGTAGCTGTGAGGGATGAGGCAACAGGATGGAGTTGACTAGTTTTATCGGCTTATCCCTTTTGACCTTTTGGAGCTCTTCGGTCCATAAGAACAAGGTATTGATGACATTAAATGACTTATCATCCAAGTTGACTTTAGCTTATAGACATTGTTTCATGTACTTTAGTCTTAGAAGCAATTATGAATTCGTTCCTGTTTTTTGATCAAGCAACTACTTCAGGATGGGGAGGTTGATTCCTTTTGTGATAAAGTAAATTGCTGCATAGGTCAGAAGAAAGGCTTTCTGGGGTGTCTTCGGGAGCTGGTTTAGATGTTTGTTATTTTAGCTAGTCTTCTCGATGTTGTTTAGGATATCTATTTCAGATTTCTTCATTTAATAAATAGTCAATATCACATCCTCAGCCAATATATCGGAAGGATAAACACCACCAATAGAAGGATAAAATTCTTTGGAGAAGCTAAAAATCTCAGATCCGTTTTGGGAAACTCAGGAGAGTAGTCAGATGAGTCTTCTTTTGGCATTCTTCGACACCTGTCAACTTGCCTGGAGACCCATCTGGTACCTTCATAAAGAAGAAATGATTCTGAGTTGAGAATAGGTCTTTTCCATGGGCTTATTTTAGAAGGATCTCCTTGGTACACCTTCAGACTTTTTCGATGCCGAATTTCTCTCTAGCTCTTCTCTGCTCTGATTCTTGAAGTTTATTCCTCTCGTTTATGAAGTTCACTTTCTGATTAATCCTAATCAAAATCCTCGATAGACTGATCAATTGTGAGTTAGTACTATTTTTGTATTTTTTTAAAGATGTCAATGTGCTATTTGTTTTTTAATCCGATCGTTCCTTTTTTGAAGATATTCTTTAGAAATAGTATTTTCGCAGCTCTATCTTCTTTTTTCGCAATGAATTTTTCTGTTAAGGCGATCATGATGAATATCATTTGTAGAAATAAAGGGCTAATCTCCCAAAAGTTTTTATCCAGCAAAGCTTCAACTCTAAAAAGAAAATTGAAGAATGCCTTTACGTCAACAGTTTGAAAGCTTTCTTGCTTGAAAGCGTCTATTCCTTGAAAGTATTTCCTTGAAAGAGAAGAAAACCTGATGTTAGTCATATCGAACTGCCTCATGTCCTACCTTGCCTCATCTTCCGGTACTGTGACATTCAGAAGAAGACCTAAATTCAAGCGAACCCAGAGAGTTAACAAATTTGCATTGTTACTTCTTTTTTGCAAATTTTCACTGATCGCTTCAAGAGCGTCAAAGTGATACGGACTGACTCTCCGCTCAGATATCACATAGATGGCATAGAGCGTAGTATATCTGATTCCTACCCTTTCTTTTCTTCTGAGCTGGGCTGTCAAGTCTTTGAGAAAAATCAGTTCTAAAATTTTGAGAACTCTTGTGTAGACATCATAGTTGTTCTTTGTTCTTGCTAGCCAGTCTTTGATAATGACAAGTAAGGGGTTCCTGCTAAAGTAATAGAAGAATTAGTCTTAGTAGAAAGCGGCTTCCCATTTATCAGCCTTTCTTTATTGATCCCTGAGAGCCATCACGCTGAGCGCCAAATTTGCAAAAAAACATTCGAGTAAGGGAATTTTGAACGAGTATTCTTCCCTCCTGCTGATGTCATAGTTGGTTAGTTCTGACTTTCGGAGGTAGCTCTCGAATTAGCTAGAATAATGAAGATTCTTGATTAACACAAAAGTACATCAATGTCTATTTTGAAGTCCCTATGTTGAACGATTGCCTTTCCAAATTCACTTTCAGGACTAAATATATTCACAGCACAAATGAAGTTTTTCTTCCACTCTTTGTTGGTGAGTTTGAAAGCCTCTTAGTACAAGTTAGAAAGGAGAGATTGATTGTATGACTGGAAGAGGTTATTGAAAATGATGACCATTTTTTGAATGGCGCTGTGAGAGGCTTGCTTGGAAAGTCCTTAGGATAGTCTGTTGATCTCTGAAAAGCTATTCTTCTCTGTAGGCCTCCAGATGTTCATGGCGCGAATTCAATTAATATAGATGATGATTGGTAGAATAGAGTTTATTAATTATTGATAATCAAGTTGACAGATGGCGAAAAATTCAAAGTTAGTGCTCCTGCGTCTATAAAAGTAAGAGGCAAGGTTACATTCTGAGCCTCTAGAGCAGGCTTGGGTGGCTCGAGAAGGTGTCCTGAACTTCCATTTCTGTCTCCATGGCATGGATGGAGCTTATGAAGGAGGTTATTATCATGGAGTTTTGGAGCTGAGCGAGGAGTATCCCTTTGCTCCACCTCAGTTGCAATTTTTTACTCCTAGTGGCAGATTTTAAGTGAACAAACCGATATGTACCACATTTACTAATTTTCACAAATAGAGTTGGGCATCAAGTTGGAATGTACGAACCATGATCCTAGCCACAATCTCCTTCATGAATAGCGAAGACACTGGAGCAGGCTATATTAATTCTTCATATTATACGAGAAGACAGTATGCCAAAGCAAGCATGCAACATAATATTCGGAATCCTCAGTTCCGATAACTCTTTAAAAAATATTTGAATCACAAGCAGATCGCTTAGGCAAGAGAAAGCACCCTAGTTCAGTCTACAACAGTCTAGAGCGAGGAATCGGCCGACAGGATTCAAAAATAATCCTTCGCTCTATATGGACTTTATGTTCTACTTGGAATATTGGTGTTAAGTTGGCTGGTTTGGAGGGGAAACTGATAAATAGAAGAACGTGATGTTTATATTGTATATGAATAAATATTCTTTATGTATGAGTGCGGTTTATTCTACTTGGTATATTGGTGGAGAGCATAACGATAACTATTCTGTAAATGCCCAAACCAAACCTGAGAAGATCAATAAATGCAGCACAGCCGAAAGTGTTGTGAAAAGGATCCAGATTTGCTTGTAGAAGCACCCAGGCCTTGTAATAAATAAGGTATTATAATTATTATCCAAAATGTCAAGAGGAAGAATCTCGAGAACTAGAGATTTTGCGACCCAATTTTCATACCAAAACCTATTTTATGAGGGTTAAGAACATCAAAGACCCTCAACTATGTCAGAAAATATGATGAATAAGTAAAAGTAGAAAACAAAAAATTAAATCAAGGCTGTTCAACAAGTCTACTTACCTTCGGAAAACGGAGGACTCTTCAAGAAATATTGGAACCACAACTTCCAAAAGCACACGGTCTGCACTGTGAAGAAACTTTTGACTCTCAAGTATAGTGGAGAAGCCTCAGAACTAGAAAAGCTAGCCCATAAAATGTGGACTTTGTTCATGGTTTCCAACGTCAAATCGAAGAAAATACTTGTCGTACTGTTCGGAAAGGTCAGCAAAAGGGACTAGAGAGATCTGGAGCTTTTTCAGAGCTGTGGTTTTGGATAAATATGGATAGAGAGCCAAAATTTCATCAAAAGAACACAATAATTTTTAAGAACTAATTTCTGCTAAATGGTGACGAGTGAGAGAGTCTGGTATAATATACTAAACACACGAAATATCAAGGCTCGCGAGTAGTTCTACGTTTACTTCATAGAGCTTTTACAGATGCTCAGAGAAGGTCCCCTGATGAAATATCGCATCAACAAGAAAACTGCCAAAAAAATTGAGGAGAATATTTTGAGCCGAAATAATGAGTGAACGATAAAATTAAGCTGATCCTCTTGTCTCTAATGTGATGTTTTTGCATTTGAAATTATTTTTTAAGGCAACTATCAAAATGCAGTTTATTCTAAAATTTGACCATGAATGTTCAGGAATCTTTCAGTGAGGGTTCCTTGCTTTTGGAATATATTATGCGCTTGTTGAATAAGACCTTATTATGATATTGAATAAATATCTAGGGTTTCAGAGACCTGAGACCTGAGAGCTGGAGCTGATTATTTGCATTACACTGAGCCTCAAGGAGCCTCAAAAGCATTAAAAGGTGTCTCTTTGGCGACATCACAGCAATTATTATTATTCCTGAAAATGAAAAAACAGAATTCAAGCTTATTCATTGAATCCACATTAAGTTTCTTTTTAAAACATTTCACGGTGGAGTTATTTTACGGAGAAGTGTTTAAATTGAAGATGTATTTTGTCATATTATTGGCGATATAGATAAACTAAATCATTCATTTTTCAGCGCTTTCCTGCTCCAAAAATCATCAATATGTACATGAATATCCTCATGATGTACAGGTAGAGGAACAGAGATGCCATGATCGGGTGGTCCATCGGAAACTCGGCAATATCTCCTCCAATTATCATCTTTGTTATTATTACCAAGTAGATCCCGAATATGACGATGCACAGCGAGCAATACACGTAAATCATCACCGGGAAATAGTAAAAGATCGACATTATCCCGATCACCAGAGCAGCCGCTGCACACACCAGGATGATTCCGAACCAAATCAGGAAATTGCCTCGACAAAGAAATGCGTAGACTGTCAGGAAGAGGGTGATGCTTACAGTTGCTAAGATTGCCATAGGAACAACAGGCCCAGATGTGTCATCAACGACCGCTGAGCAAAGCATGCTCATGATGTAGCTGAAGGACAGCACAAAGATGACTAGAAGGATGGTATCTAAGGGGAAGGTTCTGGCCTTGGGAACACAGCAAGCGACAATGGCCACAACGATAGCTAGTACTATGGGGAATGCGATGACCCATGGGTAGTTGAGTTGGAAATTCCTATATGCTTCGACATATTGAGCCACCAAACAAACTGCGAAGGTAACGGCTAGTTACACTGAATAGCTCATGATGTACAAGTTAGCAAGATGTATACTTTCCCTATGAATGCGGTTCTCGCCT
>Ga0100378_1001557_pt1 | contig 23848 bp, 22 predicted proteins | sample CryGeymeta201502_FD_81535 | JGI IMG/M metagenome (GOLD analysis project Ga0100378, IMG submission 81535) | Groundwater microbial communities from Crystal Geyser aquifers in Utah, USA - Crystal Geyser metaG 2015-02 | ecosystem: Environmental > Aquatic > Deep subsurface > Groundwater | place: USA... | reverse complement strand
GTGGTTTTGTATAAGATATTATTACTTCCTCATCAATTTGATTGTATTTCAATACTGAATACTATTCCTAAATATTATTATTACATTTCACTACATTACATTAATAATATTATGTTTTTATTTTAAACAAACTATTGTATTATATAATATTATATTATATCCACAAAATAATTTTAATATACTAATAAATGAATGATGATCTAAGTTGCGTAGTAAACATAAATAGTATGTGTTTGGATAACTCAGAGATTTTTATTTCTAACATTGATAAAGCTGTTGGTAATAGCAAAGAAAATATAGATAATAAAGTGTTACTAAATGAAACTTTAGTATTACCTGAAAGTTTGGAGTACTTCCAAAAAGTATTAAAGCAATTAATTTGTTCGATATGTGAAGAATTAATTATTGATCCAGTTTCATGCCAAACATGTTCTAATGCTTACTGTAGAAAGTGTTTAACAAATTATATGAATAATAACAAATCTTGTCCCCTAGACGATTGTAATCCTATCGAAATTACTGAAGAAATTGAAAAATCCTTAAAAAATAAATTAGAAAAAATAAAAATAAAATGTTTTTATAATTGCGGCAATAACAACTTAACAATGTACGAGTACGGAAAACATCTAGAAAAATGCAAAGAAGAAAGTAGCGAAACATTATGCTGGTTATGCAATATCGGAAAAATAAAAACAAAAGATTTGAAATTTACAAAAGAAGACTACGATAACTATAATAGTTTAATAAAGGAACTAAGCGACGAAAAAACAAAAAATGAACTATTAGAGCAAAAACTTAATAATAAAAGTGATAGTGAAAGTAATAATTCTAAAGAATGTACTAATTGTGAAGAATTAGAGCAAACGATTACTGAGTTAAATAAAAGTATTTCAATGATAGAAGATCAAAAGTATATGTTAAAATTGAAACAAGAGAAAAGTGATCAAGACTTACTTGATAGTAAGTCTGAAATAAGGGAATTGAATTGTAAAATAATAGAATTAAAAGATGTTATAATGAATTATGAACATGAAAAATTCAATACGAAACCACAAACTCAAATTAGTTCTGACTCTAATAAACAAGATTTAAACAAGCAAGACGAGTTAGAAAAACTATTAAAAGACAAAAATAGCAAATTAAATGATATGGAAAAAAGTTTATATAATCTGAAATATAATTATGAAAATATTATTAGTAAAATTAAGTTAGATCATGAATCTGCCATATTAAAACTAAACAATATAATTAGTAGTAGCAAAAATAGTAATACAAATACAAATATGGATAGTAATAGTAATAGTAATGAACAAAGTAAGACTTACTATAAGAAAGGAAAAAAGTATAATAAGCAATATGAAAAGAGTATAATAGAAAATGCTAATAATGCAAACAATGCTAATAATGTTAATATTCTAGTTCCCATAGAGAATTATTTTGTAGTTAGGCCAGGGCTGAATCAAATAAATATCAAAGAAAAGTCATACGATAAACCATATTTTACAAATCAAAATAATCAAAAAATTATTGTGCCGAACAATGAACAAAAGAATAATATTACAAATTTCATACCACAAATGCAAATTCAGAAAACAGAATCAAACATAGATTTAGAAAAAGAGAAAGAGAAAGAAAAGCTGATAAAGGAAAAAGAAAAGAAAGAAAGAAAGAAATTGAAAGAAAAAGAAAAGAAGGACTTGAAAGAAAAGAAAGAAAATGAATTGAAAGAAAAATTAGATAAAGGATTAGGATATATGGATGGAACTCTTCCTGTAAATCAAGTAGTTAATATATTTAGCAATATATGTAGTGATTATGTTTTATATGTCAATAAATTAAACTTCAATGAGGTTGCATATTCAGTTTATGCTGTAAAAGAGTCAACTGTACCTAAAGACATTTTACTTCCTCGGATAAATTTTAAAATAATTCCTTTAGAAACTCATGGGTTATATCAGATTTGTGAATCTTTTACGAATACTTATTTATATGCCGATAAAAAAATCAAAGAAAATGGTGAATTAATGCTCTTAGCAAATTCATCTAATTTTTGGAAAAATACTAAAGCTTTTAAATCTCAAACAGCTTTTTCTTTTCTTCGAGCTAATGATGGATCATGGAGAATAATGCATGATTTAACTGATAGTTTTCTATTTTTTGAAAATTACATCAAAATAAACTTAAAAGAATTGGTTGAAACTAAGGTATTTCTAGTATCAGGTTTTGGAACTTTGAATGCAAAATGCTATTTTAAAATAAAATCAAAGTAAGATATGAAAGATAAGAAAAGATAACCTTTATAGTATTAAAATATACAAAGTATTATAATTAGATAGAATATAAAATATGGATAATTAATCAATTTAATAGTATTTTATTAAAATAAAATATCTTCGTAATAATTTTATGATATAACAATTTATACAATCTTTATTATAAAATAAATAAAGTAAACATAATAAAGAATGGTTAATAATTAAATATAGTTAATCTTTTAGTGGTTGGAGTTGTTTTGAAGAAGGAATTATTACAATCTGTAAAACAGATTTTTCAAAATTTAAAGATTTCAAATACTAAAGTTAAGATTCTGTGTCTTGCAAATAAATTTTTTAACTTCATAGTATATCTAAGTATATTTTCAGAAAGCAGCTAATATTATGATCTGGCCATTTGAATTTAGCTAATATTAGAAGTGAAATAGAAACGAAAGCAGTTTAAATAAGAAATGTAGCTTAATTTTAATATGTGTATTTTAGATTTGTAAGGGATAAACAATAAATAATAATTCTAAAACTTCAATTACAATATCATTACCATATTAACTCTTATATTGCTTTCTTTATTATTTTTAATTGTAGTATTTATTATTTATTATTTTATTAATAATTAATTAATAATTATATTATTAAACTAATGAATATAAAACATTATTTATCTTTTATTTTGACTTATGTTACTTTATTTTATAATATATTCTGCAACAACACAAACGAATCAATCAAAACAAACATAACAAACAACACAAATAATAAATTTATTCTAATTAACAAATCTAACTTGAATTCAACAATTGAAGATTCAAATTCATTATTGCTACTATTTATAAAATTAGACAATGATTGTCTACAATGTGAAGATTCTATTAAAATACTAAATAATGTTTATAATGCTATTCCAAAAGACTTTCCTCATTCAATAAATTTTGCAATATTAAACGTTACAGAATACCCTGACGTAGCTCAGCAATATCATATATATTCTTTCCCAACATTATATTTTATTAGATTTGGTTACAACATTTTTAACTATCTTGATTTTGAAATAAATGAAAGTAGTTTACTTGAATTTATAAACAAAAAGTTAGTAAAAAAATGGATAGAGATAGAGAGCCTCGAACACTTTAGTAAAATTAAGAGTAATTCAAAGTTGATGTTGTTTTATTGTGGGAATTTGACTGATATTAATAGCAATTATATTAATGATAGTGATAGTAATAGTAATAGTAATAACAATAGAACGATGACTCATTTTGATATATTAAATAATCAAATAAATCAATATGATGAAATGACACTTACTTGGAGTATTAATTATGATCTTTTGAAAGCATTAAATTGCTCTACTAATAATATTGCAACAGATCTAAATAATAAAAGTACTAACAACAGTACAAACAGTAGCAACAATATTAATGCTAATTCTCTATTTGTTCTGTTTAAAAACTTTGATGACGGTGAAGAAAGTGTTTACTTCGAAGGAAGTATTACTAATAATAAAGTGGAAGAATTTCTTGCTATGTATGCTTCTCCTATTATACTAGACCTTACAAATGAAAATATAAAAGTTACTATTAATCAAAGTGTTCCTACGATAATTGTATTTTTGAATAAGAAAGAAATAAATAAACATAATTACTTAATGGTTGAAAGAATGTATAAAACTATAAATACACAAGCAAAGAAATATAGAGTAAGATTGTTTTATTAGGATTTACTTATAATTTTTACTATACCTTAAATATAACTTTTAATATAACTTTTTAATATATTTTTAGAGAGAAGTTCTATTCATGAAAAGCTTAGGAGGAAACGAGCTAGCGAAAAATCTTCTTGGCTACTTCCAACTCAACTATGATTATCTTACTGATAATCAATTGTATCCAATTTTCTTAGGATTACATTTTTATGAAGGAGAGTTAAAAAAGTATAAATGGCAGCCAGACTTTACTGCAAAAGATTCAACAGAAATAAATATTGAAAATGAAGTAGAGAATTTTGTATCTAACTTTTTAACAAGTAAGTAACTTAGTAGATAGTGTTAAACAAATATATTAAATAAATTAAATATAAAATTATAACTTTTATTAGATAAGCTAGAAAGATTTTACTATAGTGAAAATAAACCGGATATTGAGTACTCTCCGTTTGAAAATATTTATCTTGCAGTTGGAAGTACTTTTCTTAACCATACTCAGAATTTAACACAAAATGTTTTATTAGAAATACATTCTAGAGATAATTGTGACGAAGTCTGTTTTGAGGTAAGGATATAAAGAATTAATATTACTTATATATGTTAATTAATTTAAATTATAGATTCAAAAATTATTTAAAAGGCTTGCAAAGCTGCTTAAAGATTATCCAATAAAATTTGTAACTATTGATGAAAGTTTGAATGAGATAGTTAGTCAAGACTATAGAGAACTTGGGCTATATCTTATACTAAAACAAAACAATAATACAAATAATAATGATAATATGAATAATAATGATACTAATTATTCTAATTATATTAAGTTCAATGCTAAAAAATCTGTCAAAAATATTATTGATTTCTATAACGCAAAGGTAAACGCTAATCCTTTACCAAATGACAAAATTAATGTATCTAAATTACTACTAGAGGAGTATGATTATTATGAAATTCCAGAAGATAGTACAGAGTACGATGATGAAGTAAACACATTAATTCAAAATAATACAAATAAGGCAGATGAAGATGATAATATACTTGAAAATTCTAACACAACACCATTACCAAAAACAGATATCTAATTATTTAACTACAATACATATATAATATAACTATATAATATATAATAAGTAATCGAACTAATTAACTATTTAACTATTTAAAATAAGTTAATTATTACTATAAATTATTAAATAAATAAGTAAAATTATTCTTTAATAAATTATTCATTAAATTACTATATATTCTTATATTATGATTAATATCATTCCATTATCATATATCATATATCATGTATTTATCACAAACATCAACACCATATTTATTTAGCTAATAACATATTTAGCTTTTCGACCTGCGGCAGCCACTTGTTCGCTGCACTCCTATATTAAAATATTATTACTATTACCTTCTTTATCCATTAAATAGTCCATACTAATTGGGAAACCTAATTTGTTAATAAGTTAAATTATGTTTAATTATGTATGAATAAGTGTGATAAATTATGTTTATTTATGTTTAATTACCTTCGGCCTTTACTATTGAATTTAATAAATTCTCTTCGTTTTCTAAATCGTCTATACAAGTTGTTTGTAAACTTAATATAGCTGGTGTTTTAAAAAGTTGTAATAGTGTTGTGCTTTTGCTTAATAAACATATTCTTTGATTATAAAATAAGTTCAAAAAATTTATTTTCATTTTCTGAGAGTTGAGTGATGTGTTCATAGTTTTGAAATATGATTTATTAGTAAATGATGATTTGTTGAAATATTTAAACGTATGTCTGAAAAAATTTGAATTCATTGATTCAAATAATAATAAATACAAATATAATTAATAAAATAATTATTTAATTAATAATTATATATTGGTAAATATGTAAAAACATATACTAATAATTATATATGAAAGTCAAGGAATATAAATTATTTTTTGAACAATAATAAAGATAAAGGTAATGAAAAACTAAACTGTAGTTCATTAAATAGCTATAAATATTATATTTCCTATTTAAGCGATGTATATCATTAGCCATTTAATCTATTTTCATTATAAAGATTTAGATTAAAATAGCAAAAGTTAATTTAAATATTTAATTTTAATCATATAAATCATACATTACTTAAAATGTATTTATAAATTTATTTATTTTAAACTTCAAAGGTAAACTATAAAACTAAAATATAAAAAATATTTTTCAGAGTTATTATAATAAAATTTAATGGGATGCGGATCATCTAAAGATGCTAATGAAGAAATAGTAAATAAAGAAGAAACCATTAAAACAAAAAAGAAGAAAGGAAAGAAAAAGAAAAAACATGGAGAAGGAGACGAAGATGAAAGTAGAATCGAAGGTGATAGTCGTATTGATGAAAATAATGAAACTAAGGGTAGAAGCAATCATAACAATAATAATGGCAATAATTTAAATGATAATAATAACAATGGCAATGGTATTAATAACAAAAGTGGAGAAGATGAAGAGGAGGAAGACGAAGAGGAAGATAACAATAAAAATAGTAATATAAATAAGAATAATAACGATATTAATGATGACAATGGGCATATAAGATCAAGTTTAGATAGTTTTCCTCAATTACGAAAAAAGAGTCAAAAAACGGCTAAATCAAATTACAATTTTTATGATAGTGAAGATGATGATATCGAATCTTTACCACCACCCAAAAAAGATGCACGAATAAAAGCAAATCAAATAAATCAAGACAAAATAGATAAATATGCAGCATATAAACCAATACTTAAATACGAAGGTCATGAAGAATCAGTACAATCCGTTTGTTTTACGAGTAATAATAAAATTGTTGCTAGCTCAAGTTTAGATAAAACGATAATGTTATGGAATAATGATTATAATGTAAATCAAACAATATTAAAAGTATTACACGGACATACTGATTATGTAAGAGGAATTTGTATATCACATGATGATAAACTTTTAATTAGTAGTAGTGATGATATGACTATAAAAATATGGGATATAGGTAACAAGAATGATAAAGATAACTTTGGTAAATGCATTAAAACTTTGGTAACTCATAAGCATTCTGTTTTGACTATATGTCTATCAAGTGATGATATGTTTATGATAAGTACTGGTTATGATAAAAAAATTATAATTTGGTTTATGGCTTTAGATGATAAGGACTTTGGAAAGCCGGTAAAGATTATAAGTGATCATACCGGAGTAGTATACTCAATTAAAATATCTCAACATGACAGAATGTTTATCTCAGCAAGCGATGATAAAACAATCATATTATGGGATATAAATTTTGACAACGATGAGATAGTAACAAAATTAAAAGTAATCCATGAATACACAACTTCCGTTCTTAGTTTAGCAATTGCAAAAGACGAACGATGGTTTGCAAGCGGAGAAATTGACGGCCGAATATTACTTTGGAATATGAATAGGAAAAGTGAAAGCTTTGGAACTCCTTTAAAATGTTTAGAACACCATAAAGAAGCATTGAATTGTTTATGTATTTCACCTGATGGTTTAATAGTTATCTCTGTTAGTTCAGACATGCAAGTAGTAATGTGGAACTCAGATAGAAAAAGTCAATCGTATGGTTCAAAACTTAAAATCTTTAAACCACATAAAGGTTATATATGGTCAATAAGTATATCAAATGATGGTAAATTTTTTGCAACGGCTAGTGAAGATACTACAATTATACTTTATTCCTCGAAAGATTTTTTTGTATAATAGAAATAATAAATATATTATATTTTTACGTTTAATATTTATTAAGAATGCAAAATCAAACTAATATACTATTATACTAATATTAACTTTTATTAAACTTTAGTATTAATTTTTATTAATATATTAATATGGTATTAATTATCTAAATTAAACAATATATATTAATAATATAAATTAAACTAATATTAACTTTTATATTTATTAAATAAACTTTATTACTTTATTAATTAATTTCAACATATATATTTAATGTTTTATAATAGAAAAATTTAAATGAACTTGGCAGGACTTTTTCCTAAAGTATTCATATTACTATTTATATTGCTATTATGATTACTGTTATGATTGCTGTTATGATTGCTGTTAAAATTGCTATTCATATTACTGTTTATATTGCTGTTTATGTTACTGTTCTTTGCTGTTTTATCTGTATTAATTTTTAAAGCATAACTTGGGTCGTGAGGTTTAGGAATAACTTTATTAGTATTATTAGCATTATTAGCATTATTAGCATTGCCATTAACATTAGCATTAACATTGTTATTATTAAATAATGGCTTCTTAATTATAGTACCTTGAAACTTTAAACTACTCATCAATGTAGTTTTTTTATTAATTTCCATATTATTATTATAATTTCTATTATTTTCAATTGTATTCAACTCACTTTCAACCTTACTTTTTAAAACGCTTTGTTCGTTTTTTAATTTTGTCTTAAAGTTATTACTAGGTTTTTGAACTACTTTAGGTGACTTCGTACTTGATTTCAAACTACTTACAATTTTGCTATTACCACCTTTTAAATTAAAACCAAAGTAATTAGAATTAGCTTTATGATCTACAGAAAGAACTTTACTTTGTGTTTTTAGGTCATTATGTATTTTATTTGTTAATATCTTTGATGGATTTTTATTCTTTGTTGGTGAGAACTGTGATTTTAAAGTATCATTTTTTAAGATAATATTTTTTATATTTCGTGAGTTCAGTAAAGTATTATGCGTGTTCGTAGTTGATGGTTTCTTCATTATACTTATATTACTCTTTTCTTTCGATAGTATTTTACTACCAGAAACTAGTGAATTCTTACCAAGTATCTTACTTCCAGATGATAATGGGCCTTTTGATAATATTTTACTATTGAAGTAGGTAGTTTGTGGGGTACTTACATTTCTGCCTTCCATTCTCATATTTACATTTTTCATTTTATTATGAAGAAGATTATGCTTGCCTTCTCCTGATACATTAAGACTTTCGAATAAATTATTTGCTAAAGGAGGTGAGATAGGCGGCTCTACAGATAGTCTATCTGTAAGTCCCCCGCAGACAGGAGTAGGGGTTTCACTACGGAGGCCGGTGAGTTTTAGTACTTTTGATTGTTTTGTGTTTGAACTAGTTGGATTAGGAGAAGCATCGTTATTTCTGTTATTTAATGCTTTTTGTATAAACATTGGTTTCTTGTTTTTATCTTTGTCTTTATCATTATTTAAATGAAGGTTTACGTTTAAATTTACATTAATATTATAAATTGAAGAAGAACCTTTCTGCTTTATAGCACTTTCTCTTAAATCCTTTTCTTCACTTGTATTATGACTTATTTTCTTGATTGATTTTTTCTCGACATGAATTTCATGAATGTGATTTTTGTTATCGGAAATTTCTACTGCACAGTCTATATTTACATTTTCTTTTACATGTGTGTGGTGATTGTTATTAGTATTATCGTTATGATGTATAATATGATTGTTTTGATCGTGAATATGATCTTTGTGTTTATTATGTATTGCTGCAATTTCCTTACCTAAAACAGTATTTATATTGTGTTCTTTGTCCTTATCATTATGATTTTCTTTCATTTTAGTATCAGTTTCTTTATCGTTTTCTTTTGCTATCTTCTCCTTTAGAGGATTAGGATTGCTAATCTTTTTTTCCTTATCTTTAGTAATAACTCTCTTATCTTTATGTTCTTTATCTTTATTTTCTTTATCTTTGTTCTCCTTTTCTTTACTTTCTTTTTCTTTGTTCTCCTTTTCTTTACTTGCAAAAAATGTTTCTTCTTTTAATATCTTTTTAGGAGAAGACATAAACTTTTCATTATTAGGAGTAATTGTTGCTGGAGTCGGAGTTGCTGTAGTAAATTTACCACTTGTTTTTGATTTTGTTATTGACGATGATAAAAGTTTATTATGATCGTTACCTTGTATATTTGGTGACATTCTTGATAATCCAGCTAGTCCATCTCCTCTATTTGATGCCTTATTATCTTCTATTTTTACAACTTTTTCTTTAACTTTCACTTCTTCTTTCTTTGTATTAGTATTTATAATCTTATCATTAACAATCTTCTTTGGGTTTGACATAAGTTGTTTTGTCGGTGTTGGACTTTTTATTGAAAATAAAGGCATGTTATTCTTTGCTCCTATCGTCTTCTTATCACAATTTGGAACGGAATTTACATTAGAATTATTACTACTATAAACAGAAACGGGTGTAATACATGGTTTGGGTCTATGTTCAGCTTTCTCTTTTAAAACAACCGGTTTAACATCTTCATTACTCTTTACATTCTTCTTTTCTTTAAATAATGTTTTATTATCTTTACTTATTAAGTTTGCATTTGAATTTTTATTATTCGTTAGATTCGTATTAAAAACTTTTGATTTTGTACTATCGAACGTAGACTTCTCTGAGTTTATTTTATTAAAATTGTCAGTACTTTTCTTAGAAGTAATTTCCATTATTACAACAGGCTTTACTTTCTCCTTACTAATTTTCTCTTTATCTTTAATTTGAACTTTTTTAAATCTATCTTTAGAATTATCTATCTTCATAGCAAGTGAAGTATTTGGTCTTGCAATTAAATTAAATTTATTCTTATTATCAGTAGTATTTGTGTGATGATTAGGATTCTTAATTATATCATCGTTATTCAAAGCTAAATTTGAAACAAAAACTTCTTTTGAGTCTTTTTCTTTATCGGAAAACTTTAACTGGGCAAAATCAATATTGTTCTTCTTCTTGTTTTTGTCATTTTCTGATAGCTGTACATAAAAATTTCTCGATGATGAATTTGTGTGATTTGTCATTGCAGTCATACCTGTATTCGACGCGGTGGTTTTTGCTGAATTTTTATTACTTTTCTTATGAGAATCAAGATTAAGCTTTAGTTTTTCAGATTTATCATTATCATTAGACATAAGATCATTTATAAACTGACTATTTTGAAGAATAGTTGATATATAGACTTCATCCTTTCCTTTTTTTAATATTTTTGAAAGATTTCATTCGTCTATGTAGTTATTGTATATAATATTATTGTTGTTGTTATTTTTGCAGACTAATTGTCCTTTAAAATCTTTAATATGAAAGTTAATTATCGATCTATCAAAGAAGGAGTTATCATATGATATCTCACTGAATGTAATATCTCCTTTAATTATGTTTGATAAAATCATTGAAGGATTAAGAATTTGTGATGATGTTTTAGTTTTTTTATTCTTTTTCTGAAGTTTATTATCCTTATTATCTTTACAATCTTTATTATCTTTATTTTCTTCATTCGAATCATTATTTGAACTTTCTTCTATATCCTCATTAAGAGAATTAATCGAGTCTTTTTCTTCTTTTGGAACATAATTAGGATTACTTTTCCTCTGTTCGATTTCTTCTAATCTCTCTAATATCTTCTTTTTCTTTTTAGCATTTTTTTGCATACTCTTTCTAGCTGAAAATAAACTATAATTTGGAATAGTTATCGAATAATTATGATAGTATTCAGCTATTTTAGGTATTCTATCTTTTGATTCTGACTTGATGTAAAATCTTAAATATTATATTACAATATAATTAAACCTTTTTAAATAATCAGAAGTTTCATACCATATTAGCTGATCTTTAAACGTTGAAACTAAATGCTTTTTTTCATCATATATTATATTATTAACAATCTTTATTGAGTAAATATCGTCTGAACAATTGTATATATTAAGGTTATTATAAACAACAGCTAATTTTTTGAACTTTAGTTTATTAGCTTCTTCGTTAAGTGAAGTCCCCTGAAATGGCGTTAAAGGAATCATCCTGCGGGAGTTAGACCTACTATGAGTTCCGCTGTGTTCTTCTTCGTCAAAATTTAAATTTCTGTCTTTTCTTACTCTCAGACTGTCTGAGTCATCCATTAATAATTTAATTATAACAATTATATAAAAGCATATAAATTCATATAAATAAGTTTAAGTTTATTATATTTATTTTTTAAATTTAAAGCTTTTTATATTATAATTATATTATATTATTATATAATAATTTGTGTTTGTTTTAAATAATGAAATACTAACTTTTATTTTATCACGTATAGAGTATATTGAATTATTGAGTTTTTTGAATTATTAAATTATCTTATATTTTAATTAAAATAATTACAAAGTAATTAACATTATCATATACTTATTATAATTTTAATATATTTTATTAGTAAAATAAGAATTTTTTGTTTAATTTTAATTTAAACGAAGTATAAATGGAGTTATGTTCCTGTATATGTTTACTAGCGTGCATTATAATATCACTAACCTTTTTATTTTTACTAATATCAATGGATTCTCTAGAACCTTTAGAATATGGAATAACATATAATAAAATTACTAAGAATATTGGTACTGATGTTTATGAAAATGGAAGATATATTCTTAATCCAGTTCAAAGTTTTATTGTTTATCCAGCAAGATATATTACTGTTGAATTTTCTGATAACAGAAAAGCCACTGTAAGATATAAAACCTAACAAATATCTTAATTTAATTTTTATTAGTCAGAGCCATTACTTACAAGAACAATGGAAGGACTTTCAATAGGATTACATTTATCATTTCAATATAAAATTATTAAGTAAGTAGTAACATATAAAAATATCCTTTAACAATCAATTACAGACAATTACATATTTAATACGTATTAATATACATTAATACATTAACTTATATTAACTTAACATAAAATTATTAGAGAGAAAATTCCAGACTTATATAACTTAGCTAACATAAATTACCAAGGTACCTATGTAAGAATATCCAGAGATATCCTATTAAAAATTGCTGGTAATTACAACGCAACAAACTATTGGACTGATAGACAAATTATCGGTGACAAAATGAAAGAAGCATTAGATAAAGAATTATCAACAGCTTATGCTTCTGTAGAAAACTTACAAATTATTAGAGTTGATCTCCCTAAATCATATGAAGATTCAATCGTAGCAACACAGGTCGAGTTACAAAAGACAAATATGAGAAAGTTTGAACAAACAGCAGAATTAATTAGGCAAAATATTAGTGTTATTATATCTGAAGCTGAACAGAAAATAAAAGTAACAAATGCAACTGGTATTGCTGAAGCTTTTAGAATTACTCAATTTGCAAAGGTAAATTATTTAGTAATTAATTATAGGCTCGAAATATTGATAAAACTATACAAGCTGAAACTGAAGTATATAAAACTTTCCAAAATGATATTCAATTAAAACCTGAAGAGTTGACTGATTACCTATTTTTAGATAGTTTAATGGATAAAACAGACGCAAAAGTCTTAGTTGGATTAAAAAATTCTATAATAAGTTTTGGAGGAAGTAATAGTCCTGTTAGTCCAGCATCAAGATCGATGTCATCAGATTCAACGAATTTAAGACGATCGTTGTAGGATTAAGTTAAAAGATAAGGAAGAGTAAGAGGATATGTTTATTTAGACTTATTTGTATTAATAACTATAGTTATAGTCATAGTAAATAAAGATAATAAATAAATTAAAAATTACTAATTATCTAGTTATTTAGTTATTGTGTGAATATTAATATAAATATAATAATTAATAAGAAATTAATTATAGTAAGACATTATTAAAAGCTTATGATAATTTTTATTATAACTTAAATTGATTTATTAAAATATTTATATATTATATGAATTGCATACGTATTGATTAAAAATCCTTTAATAATGAATCATTAACTAGATTATTTCTAAACTTAAATCTTTGTGATATAAAATTAACTCCTCCGAATAGAGGGTTTTTAGATCTTTTCTCAATGATCTCCTCATCATCTTCAATATGATTTTGATTATAATGCGCAATATGGTTATTATGGATAATATTGTGATTATGAATATTAGTAACTTTGGTAATATTAGTACTCTTACTAATATTCGTAACATTAGTAACAGTCATTGTATTATGAATATTTGAATTTTTACTATTTATCAAGTCTAACTCCATATCATTTGAATTATAATCAAAATAAAGCTTTTTATTATGATCTTCATAGTGATTATCATAATAAATAGAGTTTTCTACACTGTCAATACTTTTTACTTTTAGCTTTTTATGCGTTGAGATTATGTTAACAATATGACTTCTATCATTGTCAAACTCTAAATGAGGTTTTATATAATAAAAGTTAATTATAGTAAACTCAGTTTCATTAACGATAGGATAATGTGGAATAAGTCCATGAATAAAATAATGATGACCTTTATCAAGTACAATTTTATGAAACTTCTTACGTCCATGTAAGAATATACCAAAGTTTTGATTATTAGTACTAAGATTAAACATTCTTTTGATTATGTATTCTTTTCTCTCGCAATGAGCTAATTGTAATACTCTTTTTGTTTTATTTATTTCAAAATGATTAATTGTTGAGTCTTTTAGTAAAATAGGCTGCTTTCTCATTATTTCAAAATGATTAGGATATCCTATTGATATCAACTTTGGTGTTGGTAAAAGTAATAAGCTATGCTCCTTAACTTTAATTATTTTTGCCATTTTATCTATAGCAATTTCGAACTGTTCTTGGTGTATAACTTTAAATAGCTTTGGCACGTTAAATAAGGTAATAATATCAGTATTATCCTTTAGTAAAGTAAAGACTCTTTTTGGATAATATATATTACTCTCTCCGATTATTTTAAAAACTTTAGGAGTAGCCTTAATATGATGAACTTCTGCTTGAAATTTATACAAAAATGGCTTTTCTTTTATGTAATTATAGCTTAGCTGTGATGTTACTTTAAATGGTGCTTTATCTTTATTAGCAATATTTACTTCCGCAGTATGATTTTTGACTAGACTTATAAAGTTTGTTTTAGGGAAATTAAATGATTCCCGTTTAAGTTCAAATAGACTTTTTGTTGGAAATAGAACTAGAAATTCAGCATGATTTTTAACTAAATCAAATTTTCTTTTAACAATAGAGAACGAATTATTAATAATTTCTAAATTCTTCTTAGTTGGGAATATAATATAATCTTCTAGATAACACTTTATTAACGGTTGAACTTTTCTACTAAACGAGAATTGATTTTGATGTTGTATATTTAATAATTTTGGTGTTGGGGTAATTTCAACTGCTGTTGCTTTATCAAATATTGTAATGAGTGCCTTTCTAAAATAATTAATATTTAATTCTTGTCTTGCAAATGTAATAACTTTCTCTGTTGGTTTTATAGTAAAATTCATTCCATATATTTCTTTAGATAAATTAGCAAATCTCTTATAGATAAACTGAAATCTGTTATCTCTTTGTGCTTTTATTATTTTTTCTGTACGATCTATTACAAATCCTATTTCTTCTGCTATTTTATATTCACGTGGCTTAAGTTTAAGTATTTCAAAATTATTTCTTTGTACTGAACGTTTTTTAGGGGTAGCCTTAATAAAGAGTGAATTATTATAGTTTTCAATTTGGAGTATAGACTTCTTCTTTAATATTACTATATTATTTTCTTTACATATGTTATATTCTTTTATATGACCAGAAACAAATATTTTATTTGGGTGATTTACTCTGTATAAATCTGGTCTCTTCATTTTCTTTTCTAATATAATATTTATTGGATTTGAAATACTTAAACGTTTATAAGTAGGATCTCGATACTGTTTTAACTCGAAAGTATCAATTTGATATACAGCATTAGCATTAAAGTCTTTTCTATACTCTCTTATCTCTCTTATTTCTTTTATATTTGTTACTTCCTTAACTTCTTTTATTTCAGTCGTTGTATGCTTCTGTATTTCTTCATGCTCCTCAAAGGAGACATTAACTGATTTAGTTCCTTTATGTTTTTGTATTTTATGATTTTCTTCCCCTTCTGAATCAAATGACCAATTGTTAAACTCTGTCTTGGTATCAAATTGTTCGTGTGTTTTCATATCAGTACCTAATTTTAATTTTCTTTCCATTTCCTCATGGGCTAGTTGCTTTTCTCTCTTGAGTTTTTTCTCAAAATAATCCTTTAGTCCTTTAAGCCATATGTCGTATTCCTTCCCGCTACTTGTATAAAAATCAAAGTATGTTTCAGAAAAAGTTATTTTAAAGCCTTGTTTGATTCCAAATTTATCAAATGGGGCTATTGTTTCATAAGAAAATACTTGTTTGAATCCGAATTGTTTAGCGTAGGCTAATTCTAAATGATGGTTTTTATACCCAATGGTCATTTTTTCTATGTTGACATCTAAGTAAACCATTTTTATTTCATTCGTATTTCCGACTTTTTTGTATAACATGCCACTGACCATGTAGTCTTCTTTCAGCTTTGTTATCATTTTTATTTATCTTCTATTATGTATTATAATTTATTATGTTAGTTTGTTATATAAAAATAAATTAAATAATAATTTATGTATGTAAAGTTTTAAGAATAAATAAATTGTTATATTGTAGTTATTTTAATATATAGTTAAGATAATTAGGACAAATAATTAAATATTATAATATTACTTATATGAATATTCTTAAAAATATTTGTGCTTAAATATATAGTTAAAGTATTGTTTCTTTGTTGTTGTAAAATTTGATAATATCAAAGCTTATTTCAATATAACAATTTAAAATATTACTCATTTTATATTATAATAATAACTTATTAATATAAGGTAATAGATCAGAAAAATATTAATAAAATTAAATCATTGCTTATTATTAATAATTAATTTGAATTATTTAGTTTTAAATATTAATAAGTTATAAAAATGAATAAAAATGCCCAACATGTAATTCCACAAGTTAAAAGATTAATTCTCCATTTCAATATTGATAAAACAATCGTAATGAAAAACAATCTCACACACAAAAACATAGAATTTTTCGTATGAATATAATTATAAACAATTGCTAATATAAACAAAGAACATAACATAACAAACATGCGTATGATACATAACATACATATCATAACATAATTTTTATTTATATTTAATATAGCTAAAAGAAATACTATGTGAAATGATTTGGGGTAACGAAGAAATGAAAGGCGAAGAGAAAATATTCAAACTCAATTATTTAGAACTCGAACCTGACGGTAATAATATAACCGACCCACTTCTTATTCGATATTCTGATTTCTTAAATCAAAAATTTAAGCCCAAAACATCAGACGAAATACCAGATGAAGAACAACTCGACCAAGAAAATAAAGAGTTAAAGTAAAGCAAAATTAACAAATAACATAACATATAATTTATATAACTTATATAATTAATATAATTTATATAGAACTAAACGACTAAAAACAATATGGGACGTAACCGAACAAGGAAATCCAGGAATTAAATTTAAAAAACAGTTCGAAGACATGAAAAAGAAATTAAGAGTAGATGAAAAGATCCACGGTGACTTAGGAATTAAAGTAGAAGCAAAGAAATTCGAAGAAATATTTATTAAGGTAATTACAATAAAACTAATAGAATATTATAATTCTAGCTAATATTTAAACATATATCATACTTCTTAATCAATATTAATAATTTCTTAGGACGAAGACTTCAAATTCTTTGACGAAGACGACAAAAATAAATATAAATACATATTCCAAAATGGTTTTCACCAGATTATCGTTTCATTCTTCTTCACTTTAATGACTTTAAAAAAGAACAAACGAGAATTTTCTATTATTTTTAGATTCTTCGGACATGATGTACAAGATATAGAAGAATTTATTTTTGAATTTAATCAATTTTGTGAATGCCTCCACCCTAGATATAACGGCAACCACGGATATCAAGCTGCCCACTTTGAAGGAATTAAAAGCAAGGACTATAGAATAAACAGAGATAAAGGCGATAATATTGGAGTACATATAAGAAACTTAGATCCTAATAAAGAATCATATGTATTTGATACTATTGAAAGACCAGACAAAACAGACTTAGACGACTTAAGAGATAACATCGAAGAGTTTTACCATGATGGTGAAGGAGTTAATAAAGTTAATATAGTAAAAGGATTTAATAGTATCTATCTTGGACTTATGGAGAAATTAGCACAAAATTGTAGTTTTTTATTAGTTGATGATTATCCATTTTTTGAATCAACTGGCTTTCATGGTGGAAGAGCATTTTTAGTTGATCCTTATGATCATGACACACTTCAAATATTTTTTGATACTGATTTAGAAAAGTAATTATACAACTCAAAGCTTATAATAATTTCCAAACAATTATTTTATTATTTATCATTTAAATTCATTAATCCATAATTATTAATTATTAAGGATGCCTGACAAACTTCAAGTAATAGATATAGCAAACGGAAGTAGACTTGACATTAAAGACTGCATTAACAAGTAATTACTTAAATTTTAAACTAAACTAACTATAAATTAACATTATAGATTTGTCGTCAATGTCGATCCAAGAAAGGCAATCATTGAACAAAATTACTTTTTAAATAAAATCGAGCTTTGCGAAAAAAGAAGACTTGAAGAGGTACTACATATAATAACATATAATAACACTTTATTAATAATTTTTTTAGATTGATAACATGGGAGTATACGAAGTACCTCATCAACCAATAGCTTATGACTTTAATCTCGAACAAGAAATTAAAAAACTCTCATCAGATAAATATTTAGAAATGGCAATTTTTCCCTTATTACATAGTGTAATATTTACATTATAATAACCTTATTATAACATTATAATAAAATTATAATAATCTTATAACCTTTTAATAAATCTGTTAGGCTCTGACTATTACAGATGTGCTTAGACCTCAGGATCCTATGGCTTTTATTGCAAACTTTATGTTAAAGAATAAAAACTCGATGAAAAAGTTAGAAGAGATGATTGAAATACACCCAAGCGAAGTAGTAGAAGAAAATATGAATATGGAAGAGAATGAAGAGATAGAAATGGAAAAAGCAGAAGAAAATAAATAAAGGATGAAGTTAATGAAGATGAAAGGGTTGAATAAAAAGTTAAATAATATTTAAATCATAAAATTATCATAAAATTTATTAAAGATTTTATTATGACTTATAATTTAGTTCATTATATATTAAAAACAAATTATTGTAACAATTTATTAATAAACTAACAGTTTTACTATTTTATTCTGAAATTATTAATATATATTATTTTATATTTAACTTTCTCCTGAAAATGAATAAGATAAATAAGATAAATCTAATATATGAATTAAATTGTATAAATATTAAAATGAAATAAAACTAATTATAAAATTTTAAAGAAAATAAAGTAACTATATAATATTTAATAAGAACTGTTTATAAGTTTTAATTATTTCGAATAATTAAGTTAAAAATGGAAGAAATTTTTAAAAGAAATAACAATATTAATACTAATACTCTTTCATATCAAAATGGAAATACTCCTAGTAATTTATCTTCGTCAAACGAAAAAAATCAAAAAAAATGGAGTACTGAAGAAGATCAGTTACTCTTAACATTAATAGATTCATACAAAGACAAAAAAATAAAATGGCAAGATGTTTCAAGCCATTTTATGGAAAAATCGACACGGCAATGCTATTCAAGATATCGGCAAATAAATCCTCAATTAAATCGAGGTGCTTGGACACCTAAGGAAGATAAAGACTTAAAGTATTATTTTCAAAAATATGGGAAAAAATGGTCGTTAATAGCAAAAATAATTAAAACTAGATCAAGTAAACAAATACGCGATCGATATTTAAATTGTTTAGACGATAAAGTTAGTAAGAAATCATTTACAGATAGTGAAGACAGAAAAATACTTGAATTAATATATATACATGGATCAAATTGGGCAAAAATAGCAAAGGAATTTGAAGGGAGAACAGGAGATAATATAAAAAATAGATTTAATTGGTCGATAAAGCATACTTTAACTACCCCAATTGATTTTAAAAAAATAAGTAAGTAAATCATTAATAATTCATTAATAAATGATAACTAATTAATTAATAAAGATGATTCGATTAATATTACTACAAAAAAGAAGTCTAGTGGTTTCTCAAGAGATAGAATGAAAAGAACTCTGCATAATCTAAATAATTCCATACAAATTCCATTTAATGATGAATTTATGTTTTTACATACAAATAGAGTACATAATAAATCGGAATCATTAAAGTCTGAAGAATATTATAGTATTATTTTCTTGACTTAATAATCATTTAATTTATTACTAAAGAAAAGTTAAAATTTGAAGAAAATTTCCTTGAAGTATACTTACAAGATTTAAAATTGAATAAAGCAAATACAATAAAAAAGAATTCTATAAATAGTCGTTCAGATGAACGTATCCTTAGTAATGAAATTGTAGGCAAATATTTAAGTAATCACTTACTTATAATTTCTATTTAGATTTTGTTGACTATCCTTCTTCTCTTACATTAGATAAATCCAATAAAAATTTTGATGAAATGATAAATGACTGCAATAAGGAAGTTTCAAATGAAAGCGATAAAAATATAAGTCATGATAAAGGAAAATTCTCATATTATAACTCTGATTGTGATAAATTTAATTTTGAGTTTAGTAACAATGATAGTGATTATATAAATTCAAGTTATTATAGTAGCAGTATCGAAAGTGACTATACTATTTGATTGACTATAGTCTAGTAGTATTTTAAAATAATATATTATGTATTTTCTTTAGTTATGATATTATATAATGTTTACTAATATAATTATATATTTTATCTTTGTATATTAGTAATATTATATTTTTTATTATCATAATATTGCATTTATAATAGTTTACAATTCACAATAATTTACAATTATTCACAAATATTTTACTACAAGAAATATATTAGTAATATAAATAACAAATATAAACAATCAGAAAACTGTAAGTAAGCGTATTATATATTTATTCAACTAATAGTTTAACATTTTTAATATCGCTTTCTATTTTCGAATAATATTTTAAATCTTTTTTCGCAAATTTCATTGAAACATTAGCAAAATTATATAATGTTACTCCGACGTTATAGAAACCTTCCCATAATCCTGAAAAATACTGATTCTGTAATAATTCTCCGTTTAAATAATACTTGATATAACTTTGAGGATTCTTAACAACTCCTTTATTATTTATTTCTAGGTTTTCTTTTTGTTTTAGAAAATCAGGCATTGGTTGTTTTAAATGTATTAAAACTCCTATTGTATCATTAATTCCATATATTGGATTGCCAATTATATAATCACCGTTATTTATTAGAAATCCATCTGTATTTCTATAAGAGTAAGAAAACTCATTTGATCCCAATGGTAATTCTAAATCACCGTCTTGATTAAGAATTCCAACTCTGACTGTAGGACAATATTGTTTTGGGTTTTCATATAAATTCGAATAATATTTCTTCATAAAATCATCATGCTTCTTATTTTCTTCACATTTTTTATTTAATGCAAGGTAATCCAAAATTGTCTGAGAACTTTGTTTCATTGTAAGTTCGAAATAATAAGTTCCAACATTTATAGTGGTTTTTGAATAGTATGTAGTGTGACCTTTACCGCCATTTAATTCGAAATTCTTTTTTACCATTATATCCAATATTCTTGGGTTTTTTTCTGGTACTACAATTTCAATTGGGTCTTGTGTGACTTGATCTATATCTTCATCTGATGCTATTAAACTTTCTCCCGATTTTTGTTTTTTATTTGAGGATTTTTTGGATCTTTTAACTTTGTCAGATTTTTTCATATTTAAAGCAAATATTTAATTTAATATATTAATTAATATAATATTTAAGAGCTTTAATATTTAGTTACGAGCTATTTAGTTCATTAAGTAGTTTTTATTATACTATTATTCTTCAACTATTTAACAATGTCGATGATAAATAACTGTATATTATATAGCATAATATTTCATTTATTATCATTTATCATTTTTGAAAATATTTCAATTGTTACTTATAATAAAAATAATAGTTCTAGGAATATAATACTAAAAATATTTAATAGAATATTATTAATAAACTTATTAAAATAATATTGATTTATAATCTAAATTATTATTATATGAAAATATTTGAATTCTATTAATAAATAAAGTAAGTTTTATTTATTAATAGTTTATTTATTTTAGTTATCTGAATTACTGATATTGATTCATCTATTATCTAACAATAAATCAATATTACAAATAAATTACCTTTGATTTAATCTTCTCTGTAGCCTTATGTCATACTGCAATTTGGAGGAGGGGAGTTAGAATTGATAGCATTAAATTAAGCATCTTCTAATGTTCTCTACTGTAGTCTACCTGATTTCTTTTTTGAAAAAAGCTTGGTTTCCTATAACTGTTGTATGAATATCTCTTTGAATTCTATAGAAAAATTATTTTCCATTAACTAAATCTTAATAATATAATTAGACAAATAATTAAATTATAGAAATCAAAAATATAATATTAATATAATAATAATTCAAATTTTTAATGTTAATAAAATCTTTAAAATCAATATATTATTTATTTTATTTCATTTATAAGAGAGAGCAAAAGAAAACTCTCTTTTTAGGTTCTTCTCCTTATCCAACTATTCAAATTCTTTAATTTTCCTTATGAGTTTAATCTTGAATTTCAAAATCAATGATTGAGGTTTTAACAAATTCTTTATCAGTTATTTGAAGATTGATAATCTTTAAAATAAAAGATTCAATAATCTTTTCTGCTGGAGTTTTTATTTCTAGTTCTTTGATATCTAGATTCTCTAGATCTTCACCCTGATTTTTTCCTGTTTGAAATTCGTCTAAGAATTTTTTTGAAATTTCCTTAATCTTCCTAACATATTCTTCTTTCTCCCTGAGTTGTTCCTTAAGTTGTTCTTCTTTTTCCCTGAGTTGTTCCTTAAGTTCTTCTTTCTCCATGAGTTGTTCCTTAAGTTCTTCTTTTTTCTCCATGAGTTGTTCATTTTTTTCCTTAAGTTCTCTTTCAGTTCTTTCTTTGATTTCTTTAATCTCTAAATCTTTTATTTGAAATTATTTTGGAAATTTCATCTTTGTGCCTTGACTTGCTATCAGATTTTAATTTATTAATGATTTTTTTAACTTCTTCAATTAAACACTCATCATCTTTGGTATTATCAGTTTCTATGCAATTTTATTATAAAATATGTATACCTGTTTTTTTTGACATTAATTTATTATCTAAATTCAAACTAGTATTTATATCATTATATAAAGTCCCAGTAATAATTGACTTAATAAAAATGTTAATAATTAGAAATTATATATATTCTTTATATTCATTTGTAATATGTTATAAATATTATTATTATTTTCAATATTATTAACATCCCTGGTTGTGATGTGGTGATCTGCCTCGGCACCCACAAATGTGTGAAAATCATAAAGAAAAAGGATTAAAAAATAATATTTGTAAACTCATAAATAAAATTATTTGTTATAAATTCTTCATTGTATTTATTATTTTTTCATTGTTCGATTCCTTCATAACTGTATATAAATTTTTTATTATAACTTTAATAATAATTACAATTAATTAAATTTTATTATTTTTAAAAATTAGAGTATACTGTTATATTATGTTTTTTTTATACCATTATGAATATGAAAATATTTAAATTTAAAGATAGACAATAATAAACATGCAAATGAAAATTCTAGTAATTGCTATAGTACTTATTGATTCTACTAGCAGCAATTGATTGTCTTATAGATAATTAAATGTAAAAGTAAAAATAACTACTCATTAATCCGCTAATTTTTTATTAAAACAAATATAGTCTATCTGATACTAAAAAAGGAAGTGAAAAAATTGAAGAAAACTAGAGCTAATAGAAGTTGTATTATATGTATGATTATTACTTATTGTAGATATTTTAGTAGGTATTTTACGT
>Ga0100378_1001548_pt1 | contig 23906 bp, 19 predicted proteins | sample CryGeymeta201502_FD_81535 | JGI IMG/M metagenome (GOLD analysis project Ga0100378, IMG submission 81535) | Groundwater microbial communities from Crystal Geyser aquifers in Utah, USA - Crystal Geyser metaG 2015-02 | ecosystem: Environmental > Aquatic > Deep subsurface > Groundwater | place: USA... | reverse complement strand
CGAAGGGCAAAAACTTCATCATTCACTATTCCTTATTCAATGTTCGATATTCAATTTTACGAATAATATTCTGCCAAATATTACTCGAACTTTTTTGTTAAGATACTACTCATCCAATTCACCCGCCTCAGGCGGGTGTTGCTCTCCTTGCGGTAATTCCTGCACATCACGTAGTCTTCGTTCAATTGCGCGTGAACGTTTAGAGGCATCGTCAATCGTATTACTTGCTTCGGCAAGTTTCTTTTGCGTCTTTTCAAGAATATCGCCGAACTTCCCGAATTCGGTTTTAACGGCGCCGAGTAAATTCCACACATCGCTTGAGCGTTTTTCAATCACCAATGATCTAAATCCCATTTGCAAACTATTTAAGATTGCCGTTAATGTTGTCGGTCCGGTAAGCACTACTTTATATTCAGTTTGAATTTTCTCTATTAATCCCGGTCGGCGCAAAACTTCGGCAAACAATCCTTCAACAGGCAAAAACATTAGTGCAAAATCTGTGGTGTTCGGGGGATCGAGATATTTATCAAAGATTGTTTTAGCTTCTCCTTTAATCCTGTTCTCAAGCGCTTTGGAAGCCTCTTCTATCGCTGCCAGATCAACTGCGTCTTGCGCGATCTGCAAACGCTGATAATCTTCCATCGGGAATTTAGCGTCTATCGGGAGCCAGAGAACTTCATTTTTATCTGTTCCGCGTCCCGGCATTTTAATAGCGAATTCAACTCTATCGTTACTTCCTTTTTTTGTGGCAATATTTTTTGCGTACTGTTCGGGGGTTAAAAGCTGGTCAATTAAATTTTCAAGTTGAATCTCTCCCCACGTTCCGCGGGATTTAACATTCGTTAAAACCTTTTTCAGATCGCCAACGCCAACCGCTAAAGTTTGCATTTCGCCCAAACCTTTATGGACTTGCTCTAACCTATCGCTAACAAGTTTGAAAGATTCGCCCAATCTTTTTTCTAACGTTGCATGAAGCTTTTCATCAACGGTAACGCGCATCTCTTCTAATTTTAGCGAATTGTTTTCTTGAAGCTGTTGGAGTTTCTGTTCGACCTTTTCTTTTAATTCTTCAAATTTCTTGTCATTCATTTGAGTAAGTTTTTCCAGCCGTTCGGAGAAAGTAGTGAATTGATGAAAGAGGGAGTCTTCAAATTTTTTAAATGAAGAGAAAACCTCTTCCCGCAGATTACGCTGCTGCAATCCGGTTTCTTCACGGTTGCGTTGAAACTCTTTTTTTACTTGCTCGTCTAACTTGTCGTAACCTTCACGGAATTTCTTCTCGATTTCCGGCAGCAAAAGTTCATCTTTCTTCCGGGAGATTTTTTGATAAAGAAGAAAGAGGACAATAAGAATTGCGATTTCTGTTACTAATAAAATATATTCCAAGACAGCCTCAACTAAAAAGCCCCCTACCCCCGAAGGGGGAATGAGGGCGGGGAAAATTCAATTATTAAAAATTTATATTCATTCTCTCCAAAACGAAAGCTGTTCGAGTAAAGAGAAAAAATTTATGCTTATATTTGAAAAGAAATTTTAACAAAATTACGAAATAATTTTTGAACAAAGAAAAAATTCTTGTTACCGCGGCTCTCCCGTATGCAAATGGTCCGATTCATCTCGGTCATTTGGCGGGCGCGTACCTTCCTGCCGATATTTTTGTCCGCTACAACCGGTTAAAAGGTAACGACATTCTCTTTGTTTGCGGCTCCGATGAACACGGGGTTCCGATCACGATTACCGCCGACAAAGAAGGGCTTAAACCAAAAGATATTATTGATAGATTTCATACAATAAACAAGGATTCATTCGATAAATTCGGAATGAGTTTCGATATTTATTCCCGTACAAGTCTTTCCATTCACCACGAAACCGGGAAAGATTTTTTTCTTGAATTCCACAAACAAGGCTTATTAAAAGAAAAAAAGACGCTTCAATTTTATGACGAGAAAGCGAATATGTTTTTGCCGGATCGTTATGTTGAAGGGACTTGTCCAAACTGCGGAAATGAAAGCGCCCGAAGCGACGAATGTGAAACTTGCGGAGCGCTTTATGAGCCAAGTGCATTAAAAAATCCGTTAAGCAAAATTAGCGGCAACACTCCAATATTAAAGGAAACATCACATTGGTTTTTCCCGCTCGGAAAATTTCAAGAACGGCTTGAAGCATATATAAAAGAGATGGATGAGAAATTCCATTGGAAAGAAAATGTGCTTCAATACTGCCGTAGTTGGTTTAAAGAAGGATTACAGGATAGAGCCGTAACGCGCGATTTGGATTGGGGCATTCCCGTTCCGCTTGATGATGCAAAAGGGAAAGTCCTTTACGTTTGGTTTGAAGCCGTGTTGGGTTACATCTCTGCGGCGAAAGAACTTTCCGAAAAGCGCGGTGAAAAAGATTTATGGAAAAATTATTGGCAAGACCCCAACACAAAATATATTGCATTCATTGGAAAAGATAATGTAGTCTTTCATACAATCTTTTTCCCGGCAATGTTAATGGCGTGGAATGACGGCAGGGAAGACAAATATGTCCTTCCGCAAAATGTTCCTGCAAACGAGTTTTATAATTTTGAAGGAAAGAAATTTTCTAAGAGTAGAAATTGGGGAATTGATGTTATTGATTTCTTAAAGGCTTTCCCGGCTGATCCGCTGCGTTATACGCTTGCGGCAAATTTACCGGAGATGCGCGACACCGATTTTCACTGGAAAGAGTTTCAGGCGCGCAATAATAATGAGCTTTCTGCCATTCTTGGAAATTTTATTAACCGGACTTTCACTTTCGTCTTTAAGAATTTTGAAGGGAAAGTTCCGCCGCAATATTCTTTGGAAGAAATTGATAAGGAGATGATTGCTCTTCTGGAATCTTATCCGGCAAAAATTTCGTTGCTGTTTGAGAATTATAAAATCAAAGACGGCGTTCTCGAAATTATGAATCTTGCCCGCGCGGCAAATAAATATTTTAACGATGCTGAACCGTGGAAGACAGTAAAATCAGATAAAGAAAAATGCTCTACCACTTTGCATATTTGTCTGCAAACCATTTTCACGTTAGCTGAACTAATTGAACCGATCATTCCAAACTCTTCGCAGAAAATATTTTCAATGTTGAATGCACGCCCTGTTGCGTGGGATCTGTGCGGTAATCAGCAGTTAGCAACGGGGCATCAGTTAAATAATTTTGAAATTCTTTTCAAAAAAATTGAAGATGAAGAACTCACTCCTTTTTTAGCGAATATTGATTCACCTCCTTTAATTGAAGAGAAAGAAGTTAAACCTAAATTGGCGGATGAATTAATTACGATTGAAGACTTTCAAAAAATTCAGCTAAGAGTTGCTGAAGTTCTTGAAGCGGAAAAAGTTGCAAAGAGTGAAAAGCTTTTAAAGCTAAGAGTCTCTCTTGGCGCAGAAGAAAGACAAATCCTTGCCGGGATCGCTAAATCGTATTCACCTGAAGAAATCATTGGCAAAAAAGTAGTAATTGTTGCGAATCTAAAACCTGCAAAATTAATGGGAATGGAATCTCAAGGAATGGTTTTGGCTGTGGAAGGGGATGGGAAATTAAATCTCCTTAATGTTGATCCGGCTATTCCGAATGGTACCAGGGCAAAGTGAAAATTTCAATTTTATTTACCTTGTTTTTCTGAGGTTCATTTACTAAAATTCTTAACTAAAATTTCAACTATGAGTAAAAAAAAATCGGAGTAATACTTATGCAAAAACGATTCTTGATCATTTCATTATTTTTTATGGCTATTTTATTTTCGGCTTGTTCGACAAAACAGGGAGAAATTCTTCTAGCCAAATATGAGAAAGGGAATGTGACTATTGGTGAATTTGAAAAAGCTTATGCTAAAAATTCCGGCGGGTTTGATGCCGCGAAGGATGACAGCCTCGAGCAATATCAAAAATTTTTAGACTTATACGTTAATTTTAAATTGAAGATTAAAGATGCTTACGAAAGAGGCTATGACAAAAATTACGAAATGACGGCTGAATTGGACGATTATAAAAAGAAAGTCGGCGTTAGTTATCTTTTAGATAAAGAATTAGTTGAACCTTCAATAAAGCGATTATATGAACAAAGAAGATTAGAATTACGCGTTAGCCACATTATGATACGCCCTGACTCAACGGGTGACGAAGGGGCAAAAGAAAAAGCCACTGCGGTTTTGAAAAGAGTTCTTGCAGGCGAAAGTTTTGATAGTTTAGCAAATGAGTTTTCAGCTGATCAATATTCAAAACCGAAAGGCGGCGATATTTATTATATCACTGCCGGCTTAGTTGTTCCCGAGTTTGAAGACGCCGCTTACAAAACCGAAGTCGGAAAAGTTTATCCTGAAGTAGTAAAAACAAGATTCGGTTATCACATTATTAAAGTAACTGAAAGGCGGGAAAGAATTCCTTCCATCCGGGCAAGTCATATCCTAATTACCTTTGCGAATGAAGCAGGAGTTAGCGATACCTTAACAGCTTTTCAAAAAATTGACAGCATCAAAATGGCTCTTAAAAACGGAGCTGATTTTGCAAAACTTGCCGAAGAATATTCAAAAGATCCTGGCTCTGCAAAAAAGGGGGGAGATTTGGATTTCTTCTCACGCCGTGTAATGGTTAAAGAATTTGATGAAGCCGCATTCAATTTAAAAGTTGGAGAGGTTTCGGATATCGTTAAAACTAACTATGGTTATCATCTAATTAAACAGACGGATAAAAAATCCTACCCCGGTTTTGATGAAGAAAAAGAAGAATTAAAAAAGATTTACAAGCAGACCCGTTATAATGCTGATAACGATACATTGTTAAACTTCTATAAAACTAAATATAATTTTAAGCCCAGCGAAATTGGAATTGAAAGAATTCACGCAGCAAATGATTCTATTAAAGTTGGGTCCGATTATTTTGAAAGTAAATTGCAAACGAATTTTGGTAAAACGGAAGTTTTTAGATTAAATGGCCAAGTTTTTAATCTTGATACAGTGATAAACAAAATTCTGACGCAAGCGGAATACATGAATAAAGTAATTACTCGTGAAGTTTTAAAAGAAGCTGCCAACAAAATTAGCGGCGAGCTTGCCCTGGAGATCGAAACCCTTTCGATGGATAACCGTTACCCTGAATATGCAGAGTTGATGGAAGAATACAGGAATGGGATTTTTATCTTCAAATTGCAGGAAGAAGAGATCTGGAATAAAATAAATGTGGACGACGCAAAACTTGAAGAACATTTTAACAAGTCTAAAGAAAAATATAATTGGACTGACCGGGTAGCTTTTACTGAAATTTTTTCACGCAAAGATTCAATTATTCAAGTTTGTAAAGACCTTTTGAAACAAGGAATTGATTTTGATTCATTAGCCGTAAAATATACTGAAAGAGCCGGGATGAAATCCAAAGGCGGCAAGTATATGCTGATGGATGCAGCGAGTTCCCAACTGTCAAAGGAAGCATACAAGCTTGATCAGCCTGGAGATGTTTCATCTTCAATTGCAAATGCGAACGGATTTTCGTTGATAAAGTTAGACCAGAAAGAGGCTGCCCGTCCCAAAACATTTGAAGAAGCGAAAGCTGAGGTATCCGGTTCGTTTCAAGAGGAAGAAAGCAAACGGTTGGAAAACGCGTATAATGCATCTTTGCGTGCGAAGTATAAACCGGAAATAAAAAAAGAAGAATTATCTAAAGTATTTAAGAGTGAATAATCTTTTAAAAGCATCGTTCATTTTTGTATTGCTAATTCTTGCCGGTTGTGCAAAAGAAAAACCGAAAACAGATTACGTTGCGAAAGTGAACGATGTTTATCTTTATAAAAAGGATTTCACCTTTTCTCCCGATTCGAACACTGCATACAAAAATGAATTTATTCGTAATTGGGTAATAACTGAATTACTCTCGCAAGAAGCCCGAAAAAATGATTTTGAAAAAAGTGATGAGTTCGTTGAACTTTCTGCTAACTCAGGGAAAGAGATATTGAAATCTCTCTGGCTCAAGAAATATTTATCGGAGAAAGAATTTCCGGTTACTTCCAAAGAGTTGGAAGACTACTTCAATTCAAAACCGGAAGCATTCAAAATCTTGCAGGATGCGGTTATTCTCAACCAGGTTTATCTAACACAATACGATAAGGCGATCCAATTCAGAAATGTTCTTATGGAAAGCGATTGGAATAAAACCCTTAAAGCATTCGCAAACGATTCATCACTTGCGGGTTCCTCGGGCGGAGCCTTGGTTTATTACTACCAGATCGGTGCCGGTAATCTCTTAAATATTATTCATGAACTTCAACCGAATGAAGTTAGTTTGGTGATCCCTCTGCAAAAAAATCTTTTTACAGTTGTTCAAGTGCTTCAAAAAATTACTAAAGAGGAAGTGCCGCCTTTTGTTTCGATCAGGAAAGAAGTTGAAAAAATTTTTAGAGAAGAAAAACAAAAGCAGCTTATTGAAGAACATTTAAAAGAATTATATTCACAAAATGATATTGATATTAAAAAATAGGACAACCATGACGAAGTACTTTCTTTTCCTTTTACTTTTTATTCTTCCCGAAATATTTGCGCAGCAATCAATTGATAAAGTTATCGCAGTAGTTGATAACGAAATTATCCTTAAAAGTGAACTTGAATATCAAATAAATCTTTTAGCGGCACAGCGAAAAGTTGATCCTCAAACTCCGGCTTTACGCGAGCAAGTTCTAAAAATGCTTATTGATGAAAAATTAGTTTACGCACAAGCCGGACTTGATTCCATCTCTGTTTCAGAAGAGGAAATTGCAAAACAAATTGATTATCAAATTTCTCAATTGTTACAGCAGTATGGTTCCAAGGAACGTGTTGAGCAGATGTATAACATGAACATTGAAAAGATCAAAAGGGAATTGCGTGATGATGTTCGTAAAAATATTATGATCCAAAAAACGCAGGAAAAAAAATTCGGGCAAGTTGAATCTACTCGCCGTGAAGTTGAAGATTTTTTTGCGCAATTTAAAGACAGCCTTGGAGTAATTCCGGAGAAAGTTAAAATATCACACATTTTCAAGAATCCGCAGACATCCTCGAAACTGAAAGATAAGTACAGAGCCGAAGCGCAAGCAATATTAGATTCGATCAAAGGTGGATCGAGCTTTGAAGAACTCGCAAAAAAATATTCAGAAGACCCCGGCAGCGCTGTACAAGGGGGTGATCTCGGGTTTGTAAAGCGCGGTGTTTTTTACCCTGAGTTTGAATCCGCTGCTTATGCTTTAAAGGAGAAACAACTTTCTGAAGTGATTGAATCCCCGGTAGGGTTTCATATCATCCAATTGTTGGAAAAACGTGGTGAGTCTATCCATACACGTCATATTCTTATAAAAATTAAAGCTGATGATGAAAGTGACCTCAACACTATTGAGATGTTAACGGAAATTCGCGACAGTATTGTAAGAAAATTCGGAACGTTTTATGAGTTTGCAAAAAAATATTCGGACGATAAAGAAACTGTAAATCTTGGCGGTCAACTCGGATCTTTTTATCTCAACCAGCTTGATAAAACTCTTCTTGAAATTGTCGGAAAACTAAAAGATGGTGAAATCAGTTATCCAAAACGTGTAAATTATGCAGCAGATAGTTATGGCTATCATATCGTTTGGCTGGAGAAAAAAATTCTTCAGCATAAACCGAATATTGATGTTGATTACACAGAGTTAAAGAAGCTTTCTGATGAATATAAAAAACAAAAATTATATGCGCAGTGGCTTGAAGAATTGAAAACAAAAATCTTTTGGGAAATTAAAGAATAACAAAAAAGCTGCCGCCTGCACCACGCCAGGGCGGGAAGGAATATCCTCTTGCAACACGAAAATCAATATAATGACGTTCAGTTAGTTGAACAATTAGCCGGATCGGTTCAATCTATTAAAAAAGAAATTGCTAAAGTTATTATCGGTCAAGTTGAAGTAATTGACCATTTACTTTTATCGCTTCTGTCACGCGGACATTGTTTGCTTGTAGGTGTTCCGGGCTTGGCAAAAACGTTAATCATAAAAACGTTAGCCGACGTGCTCGATCTCAAGTTCAACCGGATCCAATTTACCCCTGATCTGATGCCGAGCGATATAACGGGGACTGAAATTCTTGAAGAAGACAGTATTACAAAAAAGCGTGAGTTTAGATTTATTCTTGGACCGATATTTGCGAACGTCATTTTAGCTGATGAAATAAATAGAACCCCGCCTAAGACCCAGGCGGCGCTGCTCGAAGCTATGCAGGAACATAAAGTTACTATAGCCGGCAAAACTTATCCGCTTGACGAACCTTTTTTTGTTTTGGCTACACAAAATCCAATTGAACAAGAAGGCACCTATCCGCTTCCCGAAGCTCAACTTGATAGATTTATGTTCAACCTGTGGCTTGATTATCCTTCGCTTGAAGAAGAAAAAGAAATCGTTAAAACTACTACCGGAGGATTTTTCCCGGAACTGAATAAAATAGTTTCGGCTGAAACGTTGGTAAGTTTTCAACAGTTAGTGCGCCGTGTCCCGGTATCGGAAAATGTTATTTCCTTTGCGGTGAACTTTGTTAATAAGACCCGCCCGAATAATGGACAAGCTCCACCATTCATAAAAGAATGGCTTCGATGGGGCGCCGGTCCGAGAGCTTCGCAGTATTTAATTTTAGCCGCAAAAGCAAAAGCAGTATGCGACGGAAGATTCACTCCGAAAATTGATGATGTTAAGTCTGTGCTCATTCCGGTTCTACGCCACCGTATTATTACAAATTTTAATGCTGAGGCTGAAGGAATAAATTCTGTAGAAGTGATAAAAAAAATAATTGAAATTTAAAGTGTGAGCGATTCAACAACAAATTACAAATCTCAAACAGTAAATTACAAGCACCCATTCTCAACCATAAGGGCACCTCTAAAATCTTGCTAAGAAACCTTCAAGGTTTTTATTTTAGCTAAGTTCGATAAAATTTTAACATAACAAAATATGGTAAAGATAAACCTTGAAGGTTTTTAGAGATGCCCATAAGTTATTCCTTTGCAATTGTGGCGCTCTGGCGCCATTGTGATTTGGGAATTAATTGTTTTTCGAGATTTGTCTTTTGAAATTTGTCTTTTGAAATTTGTCTTTTTATATTTTTGTTATTCGGTAATTTTTCCATGCAAAGTAAAATTCCATGCTTGCTGTTCTGATTACTGTTGCAGTAGGGATAGCAAGCAACATTCCCAGCACCCCATATAACTGCCCGCCTGCAATAATCAAAAATATTATTATCAACGGATGCATATTAACGCTTTTCGAAAAGATAGAGGGTTGAACAATCCCATTATCTAAAGCATAAATTATTAAAAGAAAAAGGATGATGATAGGCGCTTTCGATAAGTCGCCGTATTGCAGAAAAGAAATAAGTAAAGCCGGAACACCGCCGATAATTGGACCAAAATAAGGGATGAGATGACCGACTCCTGCCAAGGCTCCTAACGCAAGAGCATTATCAACGCCAATCAATTCAAAAGACAATCCGCACGCTAACCCGATGAACAGTGCGTCCAACATCCATCCGCGAACATATCTGCCAAGCTGCTGGGTCACTTTTTTGAGCACCCAGTAGGACATTTCTAAATATCTGTTAGGAAGAATGGAAACCAATCCTTTTATGATTTGCGTTCTATCTCTTAAAATAAAAAAGGTAGCGAATGGCAGGATTATCATAACTGCCAAAAAAGAAAAAATGTTTGTTAAAAAAGGAGAAAGCTGCGTAAAAAGATTTTCGAGCATCCCGGTTGAAATCTTTTCAATTTGTTGTGTAATTAATTCTTTGGTTACAAATGGAAATAAGACGTGCAGCTTATCTTCGAAAAGAATGAGCTGGCTGCTAATAAAAGTACTGCTTAACTTTGAGAAAAGGGCGTTTGTTTGCTCAAGAATTGCAGGGATAAGGTATGAATAAATCCCCATTCCAATCAGCGATGCGATTAAAAATACCAGCAGGATGGCGTGCAATCTCTTGAAAGAATTTTTTTCAAGGAAATTAATTATGGGGTCAAAGATGAAAGCCAACAAAACTGAAAGAGCAAAAAGGATCAGCACATCTAACAAATAATAAATTAGAACGAAAAGCAAAGGCAAGACCAACAGCAAGAGTAAATAATTTCGTTTTATGGCTGCTTCGTTTTGCATTTTTTATAAAACCGCTTCTACTCTTCTTATCCCTGGAACTTCTCTAATTAACGCACGCTCTACACCGGCACGCAGTGTCATTTGAGACATTGGGCAAGCACTGCAAGCACCGAGCAACTTCACTTGAACTATTCCGTCTTTTGAAACATTTACAAGTTCCACATCGCCGCCATCGGCTTGCAGATATGGGCGCACATTATCAAGAGCTTTTTTTATTCTTTCTTCCATTACTACAACTACCGTTAACTTTCCATCACAATTTCGATTTTCGTTTCGGTGGCGTTAGCATTTCTTATGCTGATTTGAGCCGCCAAATTTCGTGCGATTGAATAAATTATTTCCGCATGCACAGAGTCCGGAATATCAAAGACAATCGGAATCCCTTTATCTCCGCCAATGCGTACCCGGGGATCAATCGGAATACCGCCAAGGAACGGAGCTTCAAGTTCAACAGCAAGATTTTCTCCTCCTCCGCTGCCGAATATATCATATTTAATTCCTGTATCGGGTGCGATAAAATAACTCATGTTTTCTATAATACCAAGCACCGGAACATTTACCCGGTGAAACATTTTCAAACCTTTCCGTGCATCAATGAGAGAAACTTCCTGAGGTGTGGTTACAATTACCGCACCGGTAAGCGGAATTGTTTGCGCGAGGGTCAATTGAATATCTCCAGTTCCGGGAGGCATGTCGAAGATCAAATAGTCTAGATCGCCCCATGCCACATCGGATAAAAATTGTTTTACTGCGCCGCTTGCCATTGGTCCACGCCATATAACAGGAGCGTTGTCATCAATTAAAAATCCGATAGACATTAACTTAATTCCAAAATTTTCAAGCGGAAGCATCTTCATCGTATCTTTCTCTTGATAAATACGCGGTTTTTCTTTTATACCCATCATCAGTGGAATGCTCGGTCCATAAATATCAGCATCAACCAGACCAACTTTAGCGCCGTCTTTAGCAAGGGCGACGGCGAGGTTAACTGCTATGGTGCTTTTTCCGACTCCACCTTTACCGCTTGCAATTGCAATGGTATTTTTTACTCCCGGAAGAATTGCATCTTTAACTTCATTTGTATGTGCAGAAACTTTAGAACTCATGTTAACCTTAATTTCCGCTGCTTCCGGAAAGTCTTCCTTTATTGCGTTTTCACAATCTTGCTGAATTTTATCTTTTAAAGGACAAGCGGGAGTAGTTAAAATAACGTCAACCGAAACCTTATCTCCGCTTACCTGTATATTGTCTATCATTTTTAGTGTTACTAAATCTTTATGAAGGTCGGGGTCGTTCACTCTTTTAAGAGCATTCAGAATTCCTTCTTTTGTAATCTGCATGTGCAATCCTTTTATTGACTTATTAAAAAACATCATTTTGCTTTTTTGATTCTGCTCGCACCTTTTTCTGCATGCTTCATCATCCAATCTTGAATATTAAATTTTTTTTCGTTTTCTTCAGGCTGCAGCAGGGAGTATTCCATCGAGGAATTCAATATTCTCGCCTTCGTATTATCTTTAAGATACGGTTGAAGAATGTTGTTAATTAAAACTTTCTTCAATTTTTCATTTTGAACTCCGAACGTGGTTTCTACACGCCCGTCTAAATTTCTCTGCATCAAATCGGCGCTGCTTAAATAAACCTCTTCATTTCCACTGTTGTAGAAATAATAAATTCTACTGTGTTCCAAATATCTTCCTACAACACTTCTCACGGAAATGTTTTCGCTTAACCCTGGAACCCCGGGTACTAAACAACAAATTCCGCGGACAATCAGTTCAATTTTTACACCGCTGTTCGAGGCTTCGTAGAGGCCAGCTATGCACTTCGGATCAACGATGGCGTTACACTTTAAGATTATTTTTCCTTCACTGCCGTTTTTCACATTTTCAATTTCTCTTAATACTAATTTGAGAAAAGTGTTTCGCAGGTTGAAAGGAGCGACAATTAATTTATTGAAATCTGTCTGTTTGGAATAACCGGTTAAAAAATTGAATACATCGGAAACATCCGAACAGAGCTCCGCATCCGTAGTAAAAAGACCAAGGTCCGTATAAATTTTTGCAGTTGTAGCGTTATAATTTCCTGTTGCCAGATGAATATAGCGTTTTAGTCCATCAAATTCCTTCCTCACAACTAACGTCATTTTCGCATGCGTTTTTAACCCGACTAAACCATAAACTACATGAGCACCGACTTTTTCCAATTCTCTTGCCCAATAAATATTATTCTCCTCATCGAAACGCGCTTTTAATTCTACCAGAACCGCAACTTGTTTCCCCCGTTCGGCAGCTTCAATTAAATATTTTACAATAGGAGAATTCGAGCCGACACGATAAAGTGTCTGTTTTATTGCCAAAACATCGGGGTCGTTAGCAGCTTGTTTTATGAATTCAATAACGGGTTTAAACGAGTCATAGGGGTGGTGTAGCAGGATATCTTTTTGCCTGATCATCGAAAAGATGTCTTCCTCTTCGTCAAACCACTTCGGAGTAACGGGGTAAAAAGGTTTTTCTTTTAATTGATGAAGCGGGAGATCGTACAACATCATAAGATCGCTCAAACCGAGCGGTCCATCGTACACATGAAGATCATCTTCCTGTATTTCAAGATTTTCGAGAAGTGTTTCGATCATAAAACCGGGCATCTCTTTTTCAACTTCAATACGAACAACTTTTCCGAATTTTCTCTGCCTAATGTTTTCTTCGATAACGCGAAGCAGATCATCGGCTTCGTCCTCTTGAATTTCAATATCTGTATCACGAGTAATTCTGAAGCGATGAGCTTCCAAAATCTCCATCTTTGGGAAGAGATGATGAAGGTTTGCTTTTATCACGTCTCCGACCCAAATATATTTTGCAGAATATTCTTCCCGCTGATCTTTCTTTTTAAGAGGATTGATAATAGTATCAACACGAAGCAGACGGGGTAAAACGTTCGGAACTTTTACTCTTGCAAAATGTTTATCTCCCTTCGGATTTTTTAAAACAACGGCAAGACTTAAACTTAAATTCGAGATGTAAGGGAAAGGTCTCCCGGGATCAAAAGCCAGCGGAGTTAAAACGGGATAAATTTCTTTTTTGAAATATTCGTTTAACAAATTGTTTTCTTCTTCGGTCAGTTCACCAAGGTCATAGATGAAAACGTTTTCCTTTTTAAGCCCTAAAAGGATTTCATTTTTCCACAACTCGACAAGTGATTCCAGCATAGGTTTAAGAGAGCTCTCGATCTTCTGCAATTGTTCGCGCGGGGTTAATCCGTCTATGGTTGGTTCGCTAACATTGGCAGCAACTTGTTCTTTTAATCCGGAAACACGGATCATGTAAAATTCATCCAGGTTAGAGAAGAAGATCGAAATAAATTTAATCCTGTCGAGCAGAGGAATGTTCGGATTTAAAGCTTCCTCATAGACCCGGCGATTAAACTCGATCCAGCTAAGATCGCGGTTAAAAAAATTCTCCGGGCGATTATATTTTTTTAGCAACTCTTTCCAGATCATTGTTTACCTGGCTTCTGAGTTGGTTAGGTAGTTATTGATTGCTTTCGCGGCAGTTCTTCCCGCTCCCATGGCAAGTATCACCGTTGCTCCTCCGGAAACAATATCTCCACCGGCAAAGACACCTTGCTTAGAAGTTTTCATAGTTGCTTCGTCCACTAAGATATTTCCCCATTTGTTGTAAGAGATGTCCGGTGTAGTTTTTTGAATTATCGGGTTTGAACCATTCCCTATTGCCACTACCGCCATATCCAGGTCGGTACGATATTCTGAGTTAGGAATTGGAACAGGACGTCTTCTTCCTGATGCGTCGGGTTCACCAAGTTCCATTTTCTGCACCTTTACTCCGCGCAGCCAGCCGTTTTCATCGCCAAGAAATTCTAAAGGATTGGTAAGAAAAACGAACTCAACGCCTTCTTGTTTTGCATGATGAACTTCTTCAAGGCGCGCAGGCATTTCTTTTTCGGAACGACGGTACATGATATAAGCATTTTTTGCGCCAAGACGTTTAGCTGTCCGCACAGCATCCATTGCGGTGTTACCACCGCCAAAAATGGCAACGTTTTTATTTTTACAATCAAAAACTGGTGTGTCGTACTCAGGAAATTTGTACGCTTTCATCAAATTGACGCGAGTTAGAAATTCATTTGCAGAATAAACACCGTTAAAATTTTCTCCCGGAATATTCATAAAATAGGGAAGACCTGCGCCTACAGCAATAAATACAGCGTGATATCCGTTTTCAAAAAGTTCGTCAATCGTATCGGTGAGCCCTATTACGGCATTTGTTTGGAATTCTACCCCGAGAGTTTTTAATGCATCAACCTCGGCTTTAACAATATTTTTGGGCAAACGGAATTCGGGAATTCCATAAATTAAAACTCCGCCGATTTCGTGCAGCGCTTCAAAAACCGTCACATCGTGTCCTAGCTGAATGAGATCTCCCGCGCAGCTTAAACCAGCCGGACCGCTTCCAACGATAGCAACTTTTTTCCCGGTTTTTGGTTTTACCTGCGGAGTTCTGATTCCAATTTTTTCACGTTCATAATCAGATACAAATCTTTCTAACCTGCCAATCGCAACTGCATCATGCTTGGCACTCATAACACACCTGGCTTCGCACTGTTCTTCCTGCGGACAAACTCTTCCGCAGACAGCCGGCAAGGCATTGTCTTCTTTTATAATTGCGGCTGCGCCAAGAAAATCTCCTTCACCGACCAATTTAATAAAATCTCTAATTTGAACGCCGACCGGACAACCTTCAACGCAAACCGGTTTTGGACATTGTAAACAGCGTTGAGCTTCCATCCGGGCAAGTTCTTCTGTAAAACCTAAATTGACTTCTAAAAAATTTTTATTTCTTTCTAACGGAGCTTGTTCCGGCATGGGTTGACGCGGAATTTGCATTCTTTCTTTTTTTGTAAGTACGGGCATAAATTTTCTTTATTGGTTTACTAATTCTTCAACAAGCGCATCAGAAAAAACTTTATCATAATTGCAGAGATGTTTTTCGAGAGCGGCTTTTTCGCTTTGGTTATAGGTTCGGTTTCGTTTTGTCAGTAGATTGAAATCTACAAGGTGAGCGTCAAATTCGGGTCCGTCAACACAAACGAAAACAGTTTTGTTATCAACTGTAGCGCGGCAGCCGCCGCACATCCCGGTGCCGTCTACCATTACCGGGTTTAGGCTGACAACGGTTTTTATTCCGTAAGGTTTGGTAGTATTGGCAACGGCTCTCATCATCGGAATTGGACCGATGGAAAGAACGAAATCAATTTTTGTTCCGCTTTCAATCAACTCCTGCAATTTTTGAGTAACAAATCCATGATAACCGTAGCTGCCGTCATCGGTTGTAATGTAAACTTCGTCGGCAACTTCTTTTAATTCTGTTTCAAGAAGCACCAAATCTTTTGTTCGTGCCCCGTTAATTACGATTGTGTGGTTACCGGCTTCTTTTAAAGCGACTGCAGTCGGGAAAGCAATTGCAGCTCCGACCCCGCCGCCGATACTAATTGCCGTTCCGAAGTTTTCAATATGTGAAGGCTTTCCGAGAGGACCGACAACATCTAAAAAAAAGTCGCCGGTATTGAGCTGGTTAATAGCTTTTGTGGTTTTTCCGATACCTTGCACGATAATAGTAATTGTTCCTTGTTCTATATTTGAATCAGCAATGGTAAGAGGAATTCTTTCCCCGGTTTGATCTGTGCGAACGATTACGAATTGTCCGGCTTTTCTTTTGGCTGCAATTTTGGGAGCTTCAATAACAAACCTTTTAATATCGGTTGCAAGAAACTCAGCAGTGATTATTTTATTCATCTATGAGTATTTCAGTAAGTTTAAGAAAATCTTTATGTTTGTATGTAAAAATAAGGAAAAATTCATTATAAAAGATGGCAGATTTCAGCAGCTTTTCGGCTTTTTAGGTGAATTACTCTAAAGATTATTGAAGAAAATTTAAAATAATAAATGACACATACTCTTGGGCTTCTTTTACTTTTTAGTGTGGTTAATTTTGGACAGAACGAAGGAAGAAATGGTTTTGAACCAAAATTGGAAAACAATAAATTAATAGTTACAAACCCTGCGGGGGAAGCAATTTTTGAAAAATATTTTAGTGAACCGGAAGAGCTTTTCGTTAATTTAAGCGAGGGTTCGCAAGCTGAGTATCTTATACGCGATAAAAAAATTGTAAATGGAATTCCGAAATATTTTGCTTTTCTTTACACTATTAACGATACTTTTTGTTTAATTGATTCGCTGTACTCCGGTGTTTATGAACCAACACCAACCTATTGCAGCGAAATTAATAAGACGCTGCTTCTCATAGGAAATCCGGAATTCGATTCTCTCTATTCATCCTTTGAGCATGAATATTTTTCAGCCGTATCTTGTTTGCAGTTTGAAGACGGGAGGTTATTCAATGTTGATGATCAAGTGTATGATTTATTTTTTTCAGGAGAATGAACCTATCATTTCATATTTAGAAAGCGTGTGGAGCGGCTCATCAAAGGATTGCTCCTCTTCAACAGAAATTAAATCGGCGGTAGCTGCTGTTTATCTGAATTACTTAAACGCGGGGGAAAAAGTTTTAGCCCGTCAATTTCTAAATGATTATTATCTTTGCCCCGACAAAGAGTCATTTAAAAATTTTCTCGATTCACAATTTTAACAAAGGTGAAAAATGGAAAAAATTAAAGTAGGAGTTATTGGAACCGGACACCTGGGAAAACTTCACACAAAAATGTTTGCTCAACTGCAAAATGCAGCACTTGTTGGAGTTCACGACACAGATTTTGCAGCCGCAAAAGCCGTAGCAAAAGAGAACCATACTCAAGCGTTCGAGCAGATGGATGAGCTGCTCGGCAAAGTTGAAGCGGTTTCAATCGCCGCTGTTACCAGTGAACATTATCAGTTAGCGAAGAAGTGTTTGGAGAAGAATATTCATGTGTTTGTGGAAAAACCAATAACCTCGTTACTAGATGAAGCCGAAGAATTAGTCTTTCTTTCGCGAGAAAAAAATCTGAATTTACAAGTTGGGCATATCGAACGGTTTAATCCGGCGCTGCTTGCTCTGGAAAAATATAAATTAAATCCGCTGTTTGTGCAGAGCGATAGACTTGCCCAATTTAATCCGCGGGGAACAGATGTGGCAGTCGTTTTGGATTTAATGATCCATGATATTGATATAATATTAAGCCTCGTAAAAAGCGAAGTAAAAAGCGTGCAGGCAAGCGGTGTTGCTGTTGTTTCAAATAATATTGATATTGCAAACGCAAGAATTGAATTTGAAAACGGAGCGGTTGCCAACGTAACTGCAAGCAGAATTTCACAGAAAAAAATGAGGAAGATGAGAATCTTTCAGAGAGAAGGATATCTTTCACTTGATTTTATTACCGGCGTTTCGGAAGTGTTTCGTCTCGTTTCTTCGGATCAAAAAATTGATGAGGATCATATTAACTTCGGCGAGATAGGTGTTGGCGATAAAAAGAAATTTGTTATTTACGAACAGCCGGAACAAGTTGAAGTAAACGCTCTCAAATATGAATTGGATCTTTTTCTTCAGTCAATTATTAAAAAAGAAAAACCGGTCGTTTCAGGCGAAGACGGCTGGCGAGCACTAAAAGTTGCCGACTTGATCGTAAAAAAAATTGAAGAATCTTTAAAAAAATTATCACAATAATTCCGGAGAAATTTATGAAAAAAAGTATTTTGCTCATTGTTCTGTTATCGTTCGTATTTGCTTCATGCAGTATTTATCAATCAATAGTAAACGTTTCGCGGTTGAAATTTAAACTCGGTACGGTCGCCAATGTGAGACTGGCAGATATTCAGTTAAGCGGGAAAAATAAATTAAGCGATTTTTCCCCGTTCGATGCAATAAAACTTACCTCTGCAATCACAAAAGGTTCATTGCCAATATCATTCGTTCTAAACATAGACGTGAAAAATCCGAACGACGGAACCGGCGGCTATTCTTCAACTACTGCTTCGCTTGTTTCACTTCCGTACCGGCTTTATGTAGATGAAAAGGAAATATTGACCGGAGATATTTCTGCTCCGGTAACCATTCTAGGAACCGGTGAAGCTACAGTCATCCCGCTTTCAATTAATTTCGATCTCTACAAAAATATAAAAGATCACGGTTTTGAATCACTTGTAAATCTTGCTTTGAACATCTCAGGTACAGGAAACGGAAATTCAAGATTATCCGTGGTTACCAAGCCAACTGTAAATACAGTGATCGGAAATATCACCTATCCGGGTGAGTTAACAATAGTTGACAAAGAATTCAGAGATAAATAATATAAATTGAATTGAATGAGTGGAGTGTAACATGTCTAAATTAGAAAAATATGCGATCGGTGTTGACTTAGGCGGAACCTATATTAAGTTTGGCGTTGTTACCGAAAAAGGGAAAATAGTTAGAAAAACTTTTGTTGATACAAAAGCTGAGGGTGGTCCCGAATCCGTATTGAAACAAATGAAAAAAGGGCTGAAAGAGATGCTCAACCAGAATGAAATAAAAATTGAAGGGATCGGTATCGGTTCGCCCGGAATTGTTTCAAAGAAAAAAGGTACGGTTGAAAATCCGCCGAATATACCCGGCTGGGGAAAAGTTCAGTTAGGGCATTTGATTGAAAAAAATTTTAAGCTCGCCACTTTTGTTGAAAATGATGCAAATGCCGCGGCGATTGGTGAGCTGATTTTCGGAGCCGGGAAAAACCATAAGTCGTTTGTGATGATAACGCTTGGCACCGGGGTTGGCGGCGGGATCATTCTAAACAAAAAATTATTCCGCGGAGATTTTGGAGCCGCCGGTGAAATCGGGCACATTACCATTGATATTAATGGTCCAAAATGCGGATGCGGTTCTTACGGCTGCATTGAAACCTATGCCGGCAATGGCTATATTATTCAAAGAGTTAAAGAAGAATTGAAACAGCATCAAGATTCAAAAATTGCTGAATTGATCAGCGATGACTTTAATGCATTAACGCCTAAAGTTATAAGCATTGCTGCAGAATTTGGAGACCCGTTTGCAAATGAAGTGATTAAAAATTTGGGGAAAAATATTGGTTTCGCGCTTGCCTCGGTTTCCAATCTGCTTGATGTTAGTACCTTTATAATCGGCGGCGGCGTTGCCGGATTTGGCAAAGTGCTTCTCGATACCATCAGCAACTCTTTGAAAGAAAGAGTCTTAAAATCATTGGTATCTCGCTGTAAAGTACTTCCGGCAAAATTGAAGAATGAAGCCGGAATTAAAGGAGCGTCATCACTTGTTTTTTATTCAATATAATTTTCATTTGGTAAATCAATAAATGAAAATTTTTTTGCTCCATATTTTTGTTTTCGCAATAACCTGTTTTGGGCAAACGGATTCGCTAAAAGTTTTTTCAACTGATTCTTCCAAAGTTCTTCAAGATTCTTTGGCGTTGCACGATTCAACTAAAAAAAGCACCGACATCGATTCCATCATCTATTCATCGGCTAAAGACTCGATTATCTTTTTCCTCGACCAAAAGAAAATGCACCTCTATGGCAGCGGAGATATGCGCTATAAAGATACCGAATTAAAGAGCGGAAAAATTATTGTTGATTTTGAAACTTCTAATGTTGAATCATTTGGAATAGGGCGGGATTCGATGAACAAAGAAATTGAAGCCCCGGTTCTTGTTGATAAGGCGGAAGAGTATAAGGGAACGCGCATGCGTTATAATTTTAAAACAACAAAAGGATACATCACTTATGCCGCTTCGGAAATTGAACAGGCATCTTACTCCGGTGCAAAAATAAAAAAAGTTGATAAAAAAACTTTCTTTATTGAAAATGGAGTTTATTCAACTTGTACATTGGAACATCCGCATTATTATTTTTTTGGGAATGAAATGAAAATGATCCAGAAAGAGCAGCTAATCGGTAAGTGGATTTGGCTCGCGTTTGGTGATGTTCCCTTCCCGATCCCGATTCCGTTTATTGTTTTTCCGTTGGAATCGGGAAGACGATCAGGACTGCTGGCGCCCGCCATTGGTGAACGCGCCGGGTATGGAAGATATTTTTCCCGCTTCGGATATTTTTGGGCGATCAGCGATTATATGGATTTAGCTTTAACATCAGATTATTATACTAAAGGCGGTTACAATTTGAATTCCCGTTTTCGTTATTTAAAGCGGTATGATTTTACCGGCAACTTAGAAACCTCATTTTCAAATTTGCACAAAGGTGAAAGGACTGATCCTGGTTATAATGAACAAAAAGATTGGCGTGTCAGATATGTTCACAATCAAACAATAACTCCTTCCTCCAGGCTTGACATTAATTTGGAATTTATGTCCGGTAATTATTTTCAGCAAAATACTGCCGATTATAACCAGCTTTTACGTCAGGATATTGTTTCGAACGCAAATTACTATAAAAGCTGGGAAGAATCCGGTAACAGCATTTCGTTAAGCTACAGCAGGAACCAGCAGTTGCAGAGCGGAAATATTACTGAATATCTTCCAACTTTTTCATTCTCAAAATCGCAAATGTATCCTTTCAAAAGAAAGAAAGTTGTAGGCGAACAAAAATGGTATGAACTAATCGGTTTGAATTACAACAATCAATTTCAAAATAGAAGAATAAAGCAAGACGGTCAGCTTGCAATCCGGGGCGGTGTTCAGCACAGTTTGAACATCGGCGCATCGCCAAGATTCGGATACATTAACATCTCTCCAAATCTTGGGTATAGAGAACTTTGGTACAACAAGCGAGTTAAAAAAGAAAATGTTGTCTCCCCTTATACAGGTTTAGACTCTGTAGTAACTTCGGATATAAAACAGTTTCAGTTTGTACGTACATTTAGTCTGGGAGTTTCAGCTTCCACAAAAATTTACGGCATCTACCAACCGCAAAGTTTTGGAATTGCCGCATTGCGACACACAATTCTTCCCTCAGTTTCATATAATTATCAACCAGATTTTTCGCAGCCGAAGTGGGGCTACTATGATTCATATAAAAACTCAAAAGGGGAAGAGATTCAGTACAATAAATATGAGCGTGAAATATACGGAGGTGCCCCTTCCGGTGAATCGCAAAGCCTGAATTTTTCACTTGGAAATATTTTTGAGATGAAAACATTAGTGGATAGAACGGATACAACCTCAAAAGAAAATAAAATTCAATTGTTAAATTTGAATGCAGGTATCGGTTATAATTTTGTTGCCGATAGTCTCAAATTTTCCGATCTTAATGTTTCTTACCGCACGCAGGTTGGTGACTTGTTAAGTCTTTCCGGATCATCTACTTATTCGCTTTATGACTATAATGAAGCGGGGAATGCAATCAATAAATTTTTAATTGAACAGGGAAAAGGATTTTTGCGCTTACGAAGTTTTAACTTTTCTGTTTCAACAAGTTTATCCGGCGATAAATTTAAATCGAACGATGAGAATAAAACGGAGGATACTCTCAGCCAACAGGAAGCAGCATTTCAAAAAGACAATAAAATGTACCGCGGGTTGTATGATTCGCAAGAACCGGATTTTTCTATCCCATGGAGTATCTCGCTAAATTATAACTATAGCGAATCGCGTTATAACCCTTATGCAACCTCGCGATTTTCAACGATCAGCAGTTCGGCAAATATTAGTTTAACCAAATATTGGAAGCTCAGTGTGAGCGGCAGTTACGATATTACCGGCAAACAATTTTCTGCGCCCCAAATTATGATCAGTAGAGATTTACATTGCTGGCTTATGAATTTTACTTGGAACCCGATCGGTACATATACCGGTTACCGCCTGGAAGTAAGAGTGAAAGCTCCGCAATTGCAGGATTTAAAAATCACCAAGACCGATAATTTTTTTAGCGGAAGATGATGAATGTGAAAACATATTTAATTGACGGCAATAATCTCATGGGGAAAATCAAGTCTCTTTTTGCACTTCAACAAAAAGACAAACAAGCATCGCGTGAGCAATTGGTTTTTCTGCTGGATAAATACTTTAAGACGCAGAAAAATAAAGGCGTTGTTTATTTTGATGGTTTCCAATCAACGGTAATTGCTTCGGACTTTCTCAAGATAAAATATTCGCAGAAACAAACCGCAGATGATCTCATTCGCGAAGATATTTCCAACGCAGCCAACAGAAAAAATTTAATGGTCATTACTTCTGATTTAGCAGTTGCCGGATTTGCTAAAGCATGTTCAACCGAGGTGATGAAAAGTGAAGTTTTTGCAAAGCAGGCGCTTCAATCAAAAGCCGGCGAAGATGAAACGGGAATCATAGATAAACTCACAAATCAAACCGCTGAATTCAAAAAACTTTTCGGAGTGTAAAGAAAGAGATGAAAACATTCATAACCGTTCTCTTCTTTTTTTATGCGGAAAGTTATCCTCAATTTTTTTCTGTTCATAATGCCGATAAACAAACCTACGGCAACATAAAAATGTTGGAAGCAAATGTACCGGAAAACCAAACCGAGATCATTCCACTTCAATTTGAAAAATCCGAACTAACGGCGTCAGTTTTTGGTTATCTGCCGTATTGGGAATATCAATCGGCAAGAAATTATTTGCGATTTGATTTGCTTACTCACATTGCATTGTTTGACTTTGCCGCAGATAGTCTTGGCAATCTTCACAATCCGTATTATTGGCCCTGGACTGATGTGATAAATAAAGCTCATCTGAATGGAGTAAAAGTTATTCTTTCTACTACAAATTTTAAAGCTTCACAAATGCGGCAACTCTTAAACTCAGATTCTGCAAAGCAAAATTTATATTTAAACTTGAAGAATAAAATTGAAACGTACAAACTTGACGGAGTGAATATTGATTTTGAAGAATATTATTCCGCTGACCGCGGCGGTCTTCTAAATAATTTTATGAAAGAACTAACTGATTCACTTCACGCCGCAATTCCAAATTGTGAAGTTTCTTTTGCCGGTCCCGCCGTTAATTGGAGCGGTTGGAAACTTGCCGGATTGGCAAATGCATGTGATTATATTTTTATTATGGGCTATGCCTTTGCGGGTAAGTGGAGCGATTACAGCGATTCAAACGCCCCGTTGCTCGGCGGCACTTACAATATTACGAACACTCTAGCCAAACAATATGCGGATGTTATAAAAAGTAATCCTAAGAAATTAATTCTCGGTGTTCCGTATTACGGAAATAAATGGAAAACCAAAACTCAAGAACCTCATTCCGCAACCGTTACTTATGGCAATACCACACGATTCCGCGATGATGTTACTGTCTCACAAACGTACGGATTGCTTTGGGAAAACACACAGAAAACTCCCTGGTACAGATGGAAACTAAACGACACAACCTGGTATCAAGTTTGGTTTGATAACGATTCGAGCTTGGGATTAAAATATGATTTAGCAAAATCTTATCATTTAAAAGGAATTGGAATGTGGGCGTTAGGCTATGACGGCAGCCGAACTGAATTATGGAATGCGATTGAAAAACGTTTTGTCACTTCCGTGGCGAATGAAAAAGTAATTGCAGAACCAAAGTTTTTACTTTCTCAGAATTATCCCAATCCGTTCAATCCATCGACTACAATCAGTTATGAAATACCAAAAGCCGGATTTGTTTCGCTTAAACTGTATGATGTGCTTGGAAGAGAAGTTGCTACTCTGGTTAATGAAGAGAAGATCGCAGCGAAATATGACATTGAGTTTAAGGCAAATATTTTGGCAAGCGGAGTATATTTCTATCAACTTCGAGCCGGTGAATTTGTGCAGACGAAAAAAATGGTGTTATTGAGGT
>Ga0100378_1001543_pt1 | contig 23982 bp, 16 predicted proteins | sample CryGeymeta201502_FD_81535 | JGI IMG/M metagenome (GOLD analysis project Ga0100378, IMG submission 81535) | Groundwater microbial communities from Crystal Geyser aquifers in Utah, USA - Crystal Geyser metaG 2015-02 | ecosystem: Environmental > Aquatic > Deep subsurface > Groundwater | place: USA... | reverse complement strand
TACCTGCATTACTATAGCAGGAGAGTAAATCTGAAATGTAATCTTCAATAGCCATCTGTTTTTTTTAAACAAAGATAAGATTTTTTGTATTATAAATGAACTTGTCCGTAGTTGTCAGTATTTCGTAGCGTTTTGATTTTACAAGTCCCCTTAAAAAACTTATTTTAATCTTATCTGATTAGAATAAGTTTTTTTTGTGCAAACTCTTTTTTATTATTTGTTTTATTCTATTTCTTTTTTGATTAATTTAAGGCTAAAATTATAAACGTAACAGACAGTTTGACTTCGTCGATGGCGTTGCCGTTCCAACTGTCAGAAAAAAATTATAAAATAAAAAAATGATAGCCAAAACATTTGGAGCATCCGTAGTTGGAGTCGAAGCAAATATTATAACCATAGAAGTCAATGTTATTAAGGGAAGACATATAGTAATTGTTGGTCTTGCTGATAGTGCCGTCAAGGAAAGTGAGCAGCGTGTCGAATCTGCCGTCAAACAGTTAGGTTTTCGTATTCCTCGTCAAAAAGTAGTGGTCAATCTTGCACCTGCTGATGTCAGAAAAGAAGGCTCTGCTTATGATTTGCCGATTGCGCTCGGTTTGCTTGTCGCTTCTGACCAAATTACAGCTCCTAATTTTGGTAAATATATCGTTTTGGGCGAGCTTGCCCTTGATGGAAAATTGCGTCCTATTCGTGGCGTTCTTTCTATTGCCATTGAAGCCAGAAAGCAAGGTTTTAAAGGTTTTGTTTTGCCTAAAGAAAATGCGAAGGAGGCAGCCATTGTCAATAATTTGGATATTATTCCTGTTGAAAGTTTGGAGGAAGCTGTTGGTTTTTTTGAAGATGAACTCAATATTGAACCTTTACAAATAGATACAAGAGAAATTTTTAGCCAACAAAAAAATGAATACGAAGCTGATTTTGCAGACGTACAAGGACAAGAAAACATAAAACGTGCCTTAGAAATTGCAGCAGCAGGAGGACACAATGTAATTATGATTGGCCCTCCGGGGGCAGGAAAAACAATGCTTGCCAAACGTTTGTCTTCCATTTTGCCTCCTCTCACACTTCATGAAGCCTTAGAAACAACCAAAATTCATTCTGTTTCTGGACACTTGGGAGAAAATGCTGCACTTGTTGCTACTCGTCCCTACCGTTCGCCTCACCATACAATTAGTGATGTTGCTTTGGTGGGTGGTGGTGGAAATCCTCAACCGGGGGAAATTTCGTTGGCTCATAATGGCGTTTTGTTTTTAGATGAATTGCCAGAATACAAACGCTCTGTTTTGGAAGTATTGCGCCAGCCTTTGGAAGATAGAAAAGTTACCATTTCAAGAGCCAAAATATCGGTAGAATTTCCTTGTAATTTTATGCTTATTGCCAGCATGAATCCTTGTCCATGTGGATATTACAATCATCCAGAAAAAGAATGTGTTTGTGGAACAGGCATTGTGCATCGATATTTGAACAAAATTAGTGGTCCATTATTAGACAGAATTGATTTACATGTAGAGGTAACTCCAGTTTCTTTCGATGAAATGACAGCAAATAGAAAGGCAGAAAGTAGTGAAGAAATACGAAATCGAGTCATCAAGGCAAGAAAAGTACAAGAAGAACGCTTTAAAGTGATAGATTCTGTCCACTCAAATGCCATGATGCCTTCTCAAATGGTAAAAAAGATTTGCAAGATAGATGAAACGAGCAAAATCCTCCTAAAAAATGCAATGGAAAGATTAGGACTTTCGGCAAGAGCCTATGACCGTATTTTGAAAGTAGCCAGAACGATTGCAGATCTTCAAAATAGCCCAAATATACAGACTACACACATTGCAGAGGCGATTCAGTTCAGAAGTTTGGATAGAAGTGATTGGGTTTCGTAATCTTTAAAGATATTTTACAACTGTATTAAGCAAAGATTAAATCTAAAACCTGAACTGACCAACAGTCATTTTTTAAACGCTACGTATAAATTTTAAAAATGTTTGCTTAAAAAAGTAGATTTTTTGAGCTATTTTTTAGTCTTTATGTAAGAATTAAGTGAAGATTACAGTTTCAGAATAAAGTATAAATTACATTACTGATAATGAGTTCAAATTCTGTAAAAAGGCAAAAAAACAAAATTTATTTTGGCAAAATGGCTGTTTTACTTTAGTGTCAAAAAGACAACGTGCTGAAAAACAATTAGTTAGAATTTGGATAAGTGAATGATAAGGTCTTACCTTTGCATCTGTTCACCATCAAATATAAATATGATATATGTCAAAACAGTTACTTTGTCAATTTTAGTTTTATTTATTACATCGTTCATTTCATCTTCAAACCCTACTCTAGTCAACAAGACTATGCGTATAGAAAGTGAGAACGAGCTCTCAGAAGACTTGGAAAACGAGATAAAAATCGTTTATACGTGGGATAGTCTTATCAACCGTATCAAAAGTAGAGAGGGACTTATGCTAGAGCCTTATGACTGTGCAGCAGGTTATCGTACTATCGGATATGGTCATTTGATTACCGAAAGAGATAGCGCACTTTTAGGAGGCATCACCGAAAAGCAAGCTGATTCTTTACTTCGCCACGATTTGAATTACTCTAAAAGATGGGTAAAAAATAATCTGAAGCTAAAAGGAACAAAGCTCATAGCAATTACAAACTTTTGTTTTGCTTTCGGAACTTCCAAACTTTATCGTAGCACTTTGTATAAAAAAATACAAAAAGGCGAAAAGATAGACGAGGAAATCTTGCGTTGGATGAATATCAATGGTTCGCCAAATCCTAACTTGCAAAAAGAGCGTAAATTTGAATTGTGGCTTTATACAGCAAATGATAAAAAAGCAACTTCAGTTCAAAATTTGAGTGAGGCTTCTGTTTTAGAATCTAATGTCTATAACAACCAGAAAAATCAACTCCAAAAAATGCTCAACTAATAACACACAAAAATTTCCAAAACCTGTTCATTTTTTGGCTATTCTAATTGATAGTCTAAAATAGGTAATAATTTAAGAAAGCCATTTATCACAAAGTTAGATACTTTAGATAGATGGCTTTTCTTATTCTATTATTTGAACAGCTACCAACTCAAATAATAATTTATGGTAGTCCAAAAATTATTTCTTAAAAATTCATCTCCTACTGAACCTACACGGTAATCTATTCCTATTTCTACTTTATTTTTGTCTGTAAAAGCATACCCCAAAAAAGGAATCAATCTAACTTCGTTACTCCATTTTTTATCTTGTAAAGAAACTAGATATTCATTATTTACTTTTAAATAAAATTCTTTCGGATTGAGCTTGTTTCCCTGCAAAGGTCTATCAAAAGCAAGGCGATAACGCCCTCTAAACTCTGTTTTTTGATTAGGTCTGAAAGTTTGGTCAGTAACAAAACGGTGTGCTAAACCAACAGCATTATATTTATTTGAAATAATAAATTGTTGAAATAATCGGTTGTGTTGTTCCTTATTTCTAAATCTAGTCAGATAGCCTACTGTTAGCGATGTATTTAATCCTATTTTTCGGTTTGCTAAAGCAGAAATATCAGTCAAAATATAATTTCTATCTTCTTGAAAAGTATCTGAATTAGAAAATTCCCCTTTATACATCGAAAAGCGAGATTGAATATTCAAATTCACTTTCCATTTTGGATTTATCTTTTTTGTGAGTGTAAATGAAGGAAGAACTCCGATTTGGTAAGTAGATTGAGCCAAAGAAGAAACTGACACACAAAAAAACAAACCTATCAATAAAATTATCTCTTTTTTTATCACGTTTTTCACTATTCTGATTCAATATTCTAAATGATCTGTATTCCTAAAATCAAACTGTACTTTATTTTCTAACTCTCCTTTTTCCGAAAATAAATATTCATAAAATTCGATTTTAGATTCTTTTTGTCCCTTCACTACAATTTCATATTTAATAGTTAGGTTTTCGGTATTGGTTCTAAAATTAAGTAAATCCGTTTCTTTTCCACTATACTGAATTTGAATTTTTTTAATTTTATGTTTTTCAAAATCAGTATTCAACTGTTCATTGATTTTACCTTGTGTATCTTCACTTATTTTTTTCCAACTTATCTCTACTTCTACATCTTCTATTTTCCCTAAGCTATCAAATTCTATACTGCACGTTGTTCCATTTGCAGTTATTTTGGCTTCGAATGTTTTTGTTATATAATTTTGTTCGACAAACCATTTTATTTTTGAAGAAAAGCACAATGAATCTATAAACTGTTGAGCAGGTAAAGGCACATCTTTTTTTTCTATTCGTTCTTCTATTTCTACCTTGGATTGTGCATAAGAATACAAGGGAAAGATAAAAAGTAGTACTATGATTAAAATTGCTTTCATTTTTAGATTATTTTTTATTCACTAATACTAATTTCCTTTTCTTCTACTTTCTCAATGACAGGTTTTTCAATTCCTTGATGTTGATTAATGATTCTTTGCATACGTTTCTGACGATACCATGTGTCAAATTGTTTGTAAACATAAGCCGTCAAAGACATTGCACCAAAGAAAATAGCAACCGTAGTATTAAAAAACAAAAGACTGGTAATGATGATAAAAAGAAAAAACAAAACACCCATATTTCGGAGAAAACTCATATAAGCAATCACAGGATGGACTTCTTTGATAAGGTCAGCAGCTTGTAAGACAAGTTGAGAAATTTTACGATTTAATACTAATAAACGTTTGTCTAACAGTGTATTATGAGGAGCTTGTAACTTGAGAATATAAACTTCTTCTTCTTTATCGTTATAAGAACGAGCAAGACGAACAGTATTATCAATCTGTTCGGCTGTTTTACTAAACTTTAATCGTGCAGCAATAACCATCAAGAAAAATAAGGCGCAAAGTACAGTTTGGAACATTATCAACACCAATAAATGCTCTGGATCAGTACTAAAAATATGATATTCTTCTAATCTTTTGAACTCAAAAACAATCAAATCCAACATAAACTCTACTATATTATACCCAAAACGACGCATACTCACATAATTCAATCTATCTGTATCTGATGCAATAATGGTCAAGAAACCCGAAAAAGTAAGTGCGCCAAACATAACACTCTCTAAGATATAGGCTTCCACTCGGTTCATTAGATTTCTAACTTCGCCTTCTATTTCTAAGATTTCTGTATCATTTGTATCTATTGGATTATTCTCTATTTCATTTATTCTATGTCCCTGCAAATCAGACTCTAAAAGTTCTGATAAATTGTCTTTTCTACGGCTGGCTGCACTAATGAGAGCTTGTACAGGACGAAATTCTGAATCTGGAACGCTAAAATGAGAAATAAAATATATCCAAATTCCATATACAAAAAAGGAAACTGCTCCTACAAAACCTATCAAATTAGCTTTATATCCATCAAATACTATTTTATCAAAAGAAGCTGAAATAACCATATAAGTAAACGTAACCACAAAAAAGAAACGCAACAACATAGAAAATGAAGAACCTACTATTTCATATTTTCGTTTTTTATAAATCAATTCCCAAAACTGTTTCCAAATCAGTTCGATAGAATCAGGAATTGATTGTTTTGGATTACTATTGACACGAAATACATATTCTCTCCAAAAAACAAAGCCCAACGTAAAAATAATAATCAATAATTGTAGAGAGAAAAAGAAAATCAAATGTGAACCTTTTACACTTTCTCCAAATAGCAAACGATAACTACCCAAAGAAATCCAGCGTAGCAGATAATCAAAAGTCAGCGCTTTAAGTGATAAATCAACAATATGGATTTTTTCTTCTGCTATTTTATTTTTTGTAAGATTATTTTGAGTAGATATTGGCATTTTTATATAAGAATAATTGTAGGACTGTCGATAATAGTATATTTTATCATAGTCTAACTACAAAGGAAATACCGATAGTTGGTAAATAAAAAAGTAGCTCTCTTTTTTTCGTCAAATGAATTCATTTACTAGATTAAATAAATTTAGACTTAGATAAATCTGTCTGATTTACACACAAATCCACAAAAGAAGCCTTCTACTTTTATAAAGTAAAAGGCTTTCAATATATTATTTTTCTATTTTTAGTTTGCGTCTATATTTTAGTTATCGCTATCAGCACGAATCATCGCACAACGGAAACCAATATGAGAAGTAGAAGAATCCTCTTCAATATAACGACGAGTACCTGGAGATAACCAGTAAGCTACATCTTTCCAAGAACCACCTTTATAAACACGAACGTGATTATTGATAAGTGTTTCGAAGTTAGCAAAGTCATAATCTTCAGATTGGTCTAAGAAATCATTACGACGAATAGGGTTCAAATCTGCGTTTGGCTCGCCACCGAAATCTTCAAATGAACCAGGACGGTAAATATCCCAAACCCACTCATTTACATTTCCAGCCATATTATAAAGACCAAAATCATTTGGTGGATACGAATAAATCCAAGTCGTAATCATTGCACCGTCATTCAATGCACCTGCAATACCTGCATAATCACCACGACCACGTTTGAAGTTAGCCAAAAACTGCCCCATTTGTTTTCCATAAGGATTACGAAGTGAGTGACCGTCCCAAGGATAAATACGAGCATAATCTTGAGCTTCATCCAAATATTGTGTTCCGATTAAGCCTTTAGCTGCATATTCCCATTCTGCTTCTGTAGGAAGACGATAACCTGGTAAAACTACACCTGATTCTAATGGAATACGTTCGCCATTTTTAGCTAACTCTTTCACGTCTTTCTTGCCACTCTTCATAGCAAGACCATTGTTTACCATACTTGTACGCCAAAGTGAATAATCACTTGCCTGTTTCCAAGAAACGCCTACTACTGGGAAATAACGGAAACCTGGATAACGTAAATAGTGGTCTACGTAAGGGTCATTGTATGCTAATTCGGCAGACCAAACGGTTGTATCTGGTAAAGATTCTTCATACGCCTGTTGAGAAGAGTCTTGCAATAGATAGTGCATATACTCTAACCAGTGAATGTTTGCAATCTCTGTTTCGTCCATATAAAAGGACTTAATTGTTACTGTATTTTCGATGTTATCAGAAGCTGTCATCTCTACGTTTTCTTCAAAAGAACCCAAAACGTGGCGACCACCTTCAATAAAAACAAGGTTAGGACCAGCAGGTTGTCCTTTAAATTTTTCTACTTTAAATCCACCTTCTTCGCCGTTTGGTTTTTTCTTACCAAAAGCTACTCCAGTAGCTGTACTTTTTTTACCTGGGTCGGTGCTTGTTGGTGGTTTTTTGTTACAACCTCCTAGCATTAATCCTAAAGCTAGGATAAATAATGCGCTGTACTGAAAACTCAATTTTGCCATAATGCGTGGTATTATAATCTTTTTAAATTGCTTTGAGTTGTATAACTTATTGCCTATTAGCTAGATAAGAAATAAAAATCAAAACTGCTTAGTATTAGTATTTTCTAAATTGCTTTGGGAAAAAGGTTTATTAAAATTCAATTATTTATTTATAACCTAATTCTGTTGTTGTTATGTACTTACAAATTTCAAGCAAATTTTATCAAAATCTATACATTAAATCTATTAAATTTAACTAGACTTTCAGAATGCTTATTATAAGAAGTTACAAATATACACAGAAACCATTTATATAATTTCCCTTACATCAATAATGCTTAAAGTGCCGTTTTATTGTGCTTCGCCTATTAAATAAGAAAAATTTATTCACAAATTTTAGAAAAAAAAGGTAGAATTGAAAATTGAAAGTGTGATTTTTAGAAAATAGTAGTAGAAATGGCAATAGATAGGAATTGTATATATTTAGTTTGCTTTTTCTGCGTTATGAAAAATAATCACAGACCATATAGATTGAATGGCTCTCCAAAAAAAATAATTCTCAAAAAACTGTGTTCTACAAAAAATATATACTTTTCTTTGTCATTATCGGAATTGTTCTTCCTTTTATTTTTTTGAAAGATGTCTATCCTTTTCATCGTTTTGGAATGTTTGCAGAACCTGTAAAGTACCAAGCACAAGAAGAAAAGTTTTATATTTTTTATAAAATAGAAAGTCAAAATAAATTTATAGAATTAAAAGCCTCAACGATTCCTCTCAATGCAAATGCCTTTGAGATGCAGCTTCGAAAACACCATTATCAAAAAAAACATGCCGATTTTATAAGCATTTTTGATAAACTAATAAGAAATAAAATAAATTTGAAAGAAGACCCAAAAAACGATAAAAAACTCAACTGGAAATGGTATCACGTCATTCAAAAAGAAGATTCACAAAATGAGTTAGATTCAATATGCATATTTTCAAACTAAATTTTATCACACGTTTTATCAAAAAATATAGGTTTTGGATTATTATTTCTTTGATAATTTTATCTCAATTTCTCTATTGGTTTTGGATTCGAAATTATACGTTAGCTTATTTTGATTCTAATAATTCTGATTCTGTTACTTGGTTTTCTGATTTAGTAGAAAGCCTTTACCCTCGTCTAAAAACAGAAAAATATCGTTTTGATGCTTCTTTTTTTATTAAAAAATCTGACCAAATAGCCATTCGGTTTTTATTTGTGAGTTCTATTTTTTCGCTTTTTCTTATTCCAAAATTCTATCAAAAAGCAAAATCTTTTTTTAGTAAAAACTCTGTTTATTCTCAAAAATTAACACAGAAAAGTCAGTATTCTTTGATTATTTATTTTTTACTTTCCAATGTTTTACTTTCCAATGAATGGTCAGAAATTCTGACAGAATATTCTCAAATAGCTGTTTTGTATAAACCTATCTCATTTTATAAAATACTATCGCCTTCATTTCCTTCGCTTTCTTTTCTCAAAAATTTATTCATTTTTCTCAAAATCATAACTGGAATAGGAATTCTTTTTTGTGTACTTTTTTTACTATTTAAGAAAATAGTCAGACTCAAAATAATTGTATTTTTCTGTGTTTTTGTAAGTAGTTTTTTATTTATTTATCTACAAGGTTTTTTATATGGTTTTGGAAAGATTGAACATACTTACGCCACTTGGAACTGGGTTTGTATTTTGCTGCCCTTTTGGTTGTTTAATACATGGTCGTCGGTGGAGACACCGACAACGGCAGGAGCAGGGACAACGGCAAGGAACTCATCAGCAAATTTAATTCCTCAAAATTATCTTTTGTTTTTAGCTATTGGATTGGTTTATACAAGTTCTGGACTTGAAAAAATCTTTATTGGAGGAATAGAATGGATAAACGGAAACGCTCTACTGAGTTATTTACAAAACTCTCCTACTGAATTAGGGCAAAATTTATCAAATTATCCTTTTTTAGTTATGTTACTTTCTCTCCTCACTATCATTTGGGAAACTAGCTTTTTACTTATTTTACATAAAAATAAATACATTAGACTTACTTTGATTTTCATAGGTATTTGTTTTCACGCAGGGACTTATTTTTTCTTGTATGTAGGACATTATCTTTCTCCTTGGATTTGGGTATATGTTTTTCTTTTATTAAGTAGAAATACTGAAACTGATTAGTGAAGGATTTATAAGATTAATAGGATTTTGAATACAGATAAATACAAATTGCTTTTTGAAAATACCGTAACTGATTAGCGAGTGATTAATATGATATTTATGATGAATACAGGATAAATACGAACTTCTTTTTTTGAAATACTGGAACTGATTAGTGAAGGATTTATAAGATTTGGAATACTGATAAATACAAATTACTTTTTAACTTGTAGAGTTTAATTACTATTTAAACATCTGATTATCAACAATTTAAACCTCTTACCCATTGCAAAAGGTACTCTAAATGAAACCCACGAATTTATTCGTGGGAAAAAGCGAATTGGCACTGGGTAACCGTTTTAACGGTTTTTTATAGTACAAAACGGTTAAAACCGTTGCAAAGCGTATTCTTTTTTCTTGCCCCACAACTAAAGTTGTGGGTTAAATGGAATACCCTTTTGCAAAACAAAAAACTTGTAAAGTATTGAAAATAAATAATTTATAATAGAATTAATCTCTACAATTTAACCAAAAAACCCCTACTTCAATAAGAAATAAGGATTTGATTGTAATAAAGTATCATTTTTCCCTTAGCAATCGTCTGTAATCAGACGTTGATAATGGAGAATAAGGAAATAAACTAACGAGGAAGTGAAGCCTTAAAAGCTGCATAATCATTTCCACTTGGCTGAATGCTACAACCTTCTTCTCTTGCTTTGTTGTTGATTGCCTCTACTCTATTATCTGGATTTGGGTGTGTACTCAAAAACTGAGGTGGTGCGCTATTCTGTCCTTCATTGATAATTTTTTGAAAGAAACCTGCTGCTCCGTTGGCTTGATATTCTGTATCGCATAGATACTTTACTGAAAACTCATCTGCTTCAGTTTCTGCTTTTCGGCTATAACTAAGATTTACTAATCCTTTTGCAATTCCTGCTATTGTACCTTGGTCTTCTCCAAAAAAGATTGAAAGAAGTGTTTCATAGCCATACGCTCTTGTCATGTTGTCGGTTACGTGGCGTTTGTCTGCGTGTGCAATTTCGTGTCCCATTACACCAGCGAGTTGGTCTTCTGTGTCTAAATATTTGATAAGTCCTGTATAAACATAAATATATCCCCCCGGAGCACAAAAGGCATTTAATGTATTATCATCATAAATAATTTTGACTTGCCAAGGAAATTCTGTGCGATAACGAATGTCATTTGATGCCAAAACTTTTTCTGTCATAGCTCTAATAAATCTATATGCTGTATCGTATTCTTGCTCATCTAAGATAATTACAGAAGAATCTGCTTCTAACTCGGCTGCCACTTGCTGACCAATTTGAAGGTCTTCATCAATAGAAAAAAAATTGATATTGCCGTCTTTATCACAAGCTCCCAAAAATAATAGAATACTGAATAAAAAAGGTAAAATAAAAAATGATTTGAATTTTGTCATAATCTGTCTGATAGAATGTTTAGTGAATCTAATAAAAAACCTTAGGGTTTGTAATAATAAGTAAACGCTAAACTTTTTACTTATGTTTTTTGAGAGACTAAAAATAAAAATTCATTTTTTTATTTCCCACCCCGAGAAGACGAAGAGCGAGAGCGAGAAGAAGACGAACTAGAACGAGTAGTTCGTGATGAACTAGAAGAGCTACGACTACTAGAAGAAGAACTAGAACGATACCCACTAGACGAACTACCACTACTAGAAGAAGACCTACCACTTGAATAACTTCCAGAGCTTGAAGAAGCCGTCGAAGAGCGTCCATAACTACTACGATTTGAAGCTGTTGATTTGCTTGTATAACTGCTGCGTTTCATCGGCTGCCTTCCATAATACCAACTTTTGTTGCTCGTACTGGCTGTACTTGTGCTTTTTGAAGAACGAGAAGGAACACTTTTGGCATAAAACCAACTTTTTTGAGAACGATTCGCTACTGTTTGTTGAAAGCGTGGTGTTTGTTTGACTGCTGACTGCAAAGGAACATAAACACTTCCATAATACGGACGGCTAGAGGTTCTGTAATAACGATTATAAGTTGTGTAATCACTTCTATAAATTCGATTTGAGTTGAAAAGTGTACTCAAAAGCACATATTTTCCATAAAATTCCCAAAAAGAACCTTCATCATTTTGCTTCCATGTTCCGTATTGAGAGTTTCCTACATAATTGCTATATCCTGCTTGAGTGATTTGCTGCCCTTTATTTGACAAAATTTCCATTCCGATATCATCTAAAAAGAAATTATAGGTACTATCACTTACTTTCAAAAAATCAGTTGTTTTGGTAGTGGGAACAGATTTATCTTGATAGACAATCGTGTATTTGAATTTTTTGTTTGTTTCTTCTGCATCAGCTAAAATAACCGAATACGTTTTTTTATCATTCAAATAAGGAGAAAGTTGTTTTTTGATTTCAGCGTAGGCTTCTGTTCTTTTTTTGGCTAAGTAAGAGTCTTTGTGTTCTTTTTCTAATTTTTGAGAAATTTCTGTTATTTTTTGACTTGCGTCTTTATAATGAACAGAATTTTGAGGAATTTGAGCAAAAAAATGAAGAGCTTCATCAAGATTTCCTACTTTGTATTCTTCTGTTCCCATTTCATAAGCTACTTCTTGATTGAGATTTTCAAGTTCTGTTTTGGCTTCTTTATTATGACTACTTGTAGAATCTACTGCTAAAAGAAGTTTGGTAATACTTTCCAAACTACTCATATCTCCATTCATATACGAAAGCAGAGCAAACTTTTTGTGTTTTTTGGCTGCTTCTAATCGGCTGTGGTTTACAGGTTCTTTGAGTTCAGTTTTATACTTTATTTTATCAATATCGTCCATTTTATTATAAAATGAAAGAGCTTTTGTGTAGTCTTTTTCATTGTATTTTTCAAGAATTGCAGGTTTGTAAAGCGTTTTTATTTTAGCTTGATAGGTTTTATATTCTTCATCTTCATAATCAAAAGCTGAATATAATTTGATAGCTTCTGCTGGATTTTGAGTTTCTGATTTTTTGGCTAGTGAAAGTATTTTTTCTTTTGCTAGTTTTTTGTATTTAGCAATTTCTGTATTTAAAGAAACAGGCTCAATTCTGTAACTTACATATATTCCATTTATATTTTTTAGGTTTTTGAAAGTTACTAATACAGAATCTATATTATCATTTTTGAGCGCCTTTTTAGCTCGTTCTAAAACAGGAATCATTTCTTTTTTTATACGTTGTATCTCTCTCTCTCCTGCCCAACTTTCATAACGGTATGTACCAAAAAAACCATTTTGGGCTTTTTTATAATACGGAAGAGCTTCGTCAAACTTGCCCTCTTGATACAAAGCATCTGCTTTTTCAATGGTACTTTTGTTGGTAAAATATTCATATCCATAAACACTTCCTATAATCAGAAGAAGAACAGATAGAACAATAAAAAAAATTTTAGATTTAGACATTTTAAAATTGATTTAATAGATAAAGTTGGTGGCATTTTTTTGGATAGAACTTTAAAGTAGTTTAAGATACAAATAATTTATATTATTTACAAAAATTCCGTTTTTCAAGCTACAACATAACAGAATAAAATTTTGTATAAATACTACAATTCAATCTATTATTTTGAATAAAGTTAATTTTTTCTATAAAAAGTCAATAAAATTCAATTTTAGTCTATTTTAATAGAATTTATGGCGTGTTTTGTGCAATTAGCTAGTTGGTATTAAATATTGAAATAAATAATAGAATTTCTTCCTTCTGAATCGATAAAATTTAATGCTTTTTTTGATAAAAATAAAAATCCTGTTCTGATAAAAGATTATAGCTCCTTACTCAATAATTATAAAATTACCATGAAAATTAAGAGAATTGAAAGAATTAAATTAAAGTCTAAAAAATGGTGGTTTCGCCTTTATTTTCTCTTCTTTATCTGTATTTCGTTATTTGCTTTAAAACAAATCGCCTTAGAATATTTTATTATTCCTACTTCTTCGATGGAAGGTTCGCTTTTACGAGGAGATAAAATAGTGTGTAACAAACTTCCTTTTGGTGCAAAAATTCCTCATAAAAAACAAAATTCAATGACCCAAAAAGCAGGTTTTGATATTGATTTTTTTAGTTTTTTGCCCAATAAATTGCCCAAACTAAGAGAGGTAGAACCCAATGAAATAATCATTTTTTATTACCCATTGGATAGTGCCGAAAATATAGAAGACAAAACGTGTTATATCAAACGTTGTGTAGGTGTGGCAGGAGATAGAATTCAGATTATGCGCCAAGATATTTTCAGAAATAGAGAATGGCAACCCAACGCTTCGGATATGCAGTTGAGTTATATTGTCAGAACAAGCGAAAAACCTGAAACTATGTTTCATCATACAGATGTACAAACATGGAAAGAAATTCAAACAGAAAGCAAAGAAGTAAAACGTATAAAAAACATCAAAAAAAGCAAGAAAAAAAGAGGCAGAAATAAAAAAATAGAGGAAGCAATTAGTGAAACTTCTCCAATAAAAACCTATTTGCTTTATACTACGCCAAAACAAGCCAATCAATTACGACAAGATTTGAGAATAGAAGAAATTACACCTAAATTTTTCGAACAAAATGACATTTCGGATAACTCAATGACTGAAAGTAGTAAAAAATTAGGTTGGAATAGAGATTATTTTGGTTCGTATTATATTCCTAAAAAAGGAGATACAATCGCTATGCACGAAGGAACGCTACTTTTGTATGAAAATATTATCAAAAATTATGAATACAATAAAAACGTAGAACTAATTGATAATCAATTAGTTATTGATGGAAAAATCATTGAGAATTATATCTTCAAACAGAATTATTATTTTGTTTTGGGAGATAATCGTCATAACTCTTCGGATTCTCGTATGTGGGGACTTGTTCCAGAAGACCACCTTATCGGAACTCCTTTACTTATTTATCACTCCGAAACTCCAGCCGATGGAATAAAAAATTGGGCTAGAGTACGTTGGGAGCGTTTTTTTAAGTGGGTGGATTAAATTTGTATTGATATTTGTCCTAATAGATTGATTTAAAATAAAAATTAGTATTTTAGCTACAATCTAATTCAATTTATCATTTCAGATTATGTTATTTTTATGACAAAAGATGCCTTTATTTCGTATGGAAGAAGAGAAAGTTTGGGTTTCGTCGGACGGCTGTATCAATCTTTGAAGCTAAAGGGCTATGAAGTTTGGTTTGATAAGGTCAATATTCCTGATGGCGATGATTATTCCAAGCGCATTTCTCATGGCATTGAATCGGCTCATAACTTTATACTTATTCTTGCGCCTCGTTGCTTGACTTCTGCCTATTGTTTGATAGAATTAGAATATGCTAGAAAACTAGGAAAACGAATAATTCCTGTCGATCAAAACGTTATTTTTGATGTAAAAGATTCTCCTTTGTCATACCAAGAACGCAGCGTTTTGGTTCAGTTTTATGAAGCCAATGGAATGGATGTTTTGCCTATTTTTTCTAAAAAAGATGTTCTGAATCGTTCGCATGAACTTTTGGGAAAAACAGACTGGGTACACGCTCGTCAGCAACTTTCAGAAGACCACATTAATCAACTTTATAATTGGCAACTGACTTACGAAAATCGTTGGCGAAAATACGAAGAAGTAGAATTTATAAAAGAAAATCCAATTCCTATTTTTGGAAAAGATATTGATAGTTTTGAAGATGGTTTTGAGGGTATCGTAAAAGTCATTGAAACCCAAAAAGAATACGTTTATCTCCATACAGAATTACTTCAAAAAGCTCTTTTGTGGGCAAGTCATAGAAGACAAACCCATCTTTTATTGGTAGGACAAGAACGACAAACAGCTCAAAACTGGCTGACCAAAAATTTTGTAGCTCCCAAACAACCTCCTTGTTTGCCTTCTGTTCTGCACAGCGAATTTATTACAGAATCAAAGAAAAATGCTGATAATCTAATGTCAGAAATTTTCTTATGTTTTGCAGCACAAGAAAAAAAGCAAACTGAAAAAATACGAAAAGGCTTGATAAAAGCAGGAATTACGGTTGTTTTGCCTAATAATTCAATTCATAGAGAAAATCAAAAAGGATTTGATGCTTCTACGTATTCAGAGGAAATAAAAGAACAAATTGCTCACGCTGATAATTTTGTGTTTGTGCTTTCAGATTCTTCTGCTCAAAATTCGGATTGTTTGAGAGCACTCCGTTTTGCCCTTACTTTTCATAAACGAATTAGTGTAGTTTTGGCAAAAGAAGTCAATATAGAAGAACTGCCAGAGGCATTGCGTTTGCTTTCGTCTTCGTATATTGATTTGACAGATAACCGAACAGAAGATAATTTTACCGAAAACTTAGATTTTGAAAAGGATTTAAACAAGCTTATTTGTATTGTAGAGGATAATTATGACTATTACAGAAATCACAAACGCTACCTTGCACAGGCTTTAAAGTGGGAAGAGCAGCATCAAAACGATGCTATTTTATTGCGTGGACATAATTTGGATAAGGCTCAAACTTGGCTTTTTCAAGGTAAAGCACAAGGAAATAATACCACAAATACAAAGCTAAACACACCAACAAAACTACACGAAAAACTCATAGCAGAAAGTATTGCCAAAATAGGAACGCTTAGTAGTGAAGTTTTTATTTCTTATTCTCGTACCGATGGCGATTTTGCTCGTTGGATTAATGAAGAGCTTCAACTCAATGGCAGAACGACGTGGTTTGACCAAGAATGTATTCCTGCTGGTTCGGATTTTGGATTAGAAATAAAAAATGGCATCGAAACTTCGGATAACTTTCTGTTTATTCTTTCTCCTGCTTCTATTTCTTCGCCCTATTGCAAAGATGAAGTTTTACATGCTTTATCAATGGGAAAACGAATTATTTTGGTTCGCTTTCAAGCTGTCAAAGAAATGCCTGATTATTTTCCTAGTCATATTCAATGGATAGATTTTTCCAAAAATGGCTTACAAAATGACCTTAAAGTCGATAATGGACAGCAATTTAGAGAACTTCTACGAGCATTAAATATAGATAGAGAACACACTCAAAAACATTCAAAGTACCAACAAAAAGCCTTAGAATGGAATAAAAATGAAAAAAATTATTCTTTTCTTTTGATAGGAAACGAACTTGCCATCGCTGAAAACTGGCTAGAAGAGTCTAAAAAATACAACAAAACTCCTGCACCTACTACGATTCAAAAAGAATTTATTTCTGAGAGTGTCAAAACTGCTTTTGCACAAAAGAAAAAACAAGAAAACACCATTTTAAGGTTGCGTGTTTTCCTTACGCTATCTATTATTGCTCTTTTGGGTGCTTGTGCTTTGGGGCTTTGGGTGCATTCTTTAAATATGGAAAATAAAGACCAATTAAGGGCATTAGAAACAGCTCAGGATTCTCTTGTCCAAAAAAATGAATCCGAAAAAGCTCTTAAATATGATTATTATCTTTTGGAGGGAAATAATCAGTTACGCAATATCAATTACCCAAAGGCAATAGAAACTTTTAGAATAGCCTTCGAATTTGCAGATTCGGCTCAAAAGGAAGAAATCAATGCCAAAATAATTAGAATTGAAAGACTTATCCCTCAAAAGAAAAATTTCTTTCAGTTTGTTAAAAAAGCCGAAGCTGCCTTAAACAAAAGACAATTTTTGAAGGCTAGAGATTATTACAAACAAGCTGACTCGATTGGATACGACTCTTCATTTGTCAAAATACCTCTTTCTTTGCTACAGAGTCGTATAGATGATGAAGTAGAGAGCATCAAAAGAGATGTAATTACTCTTTTAGAAAATAATAAAGAAAATAAGGCTTTTGAAAAAATTGGTAAAGCTATTTCGCTAAAACCAAATGATACTTCTTTAACCACTCTGAAAATACGAGTCATGAATCAAATGTTGAGAACAGAAGTACAAACAGAAAATTAGTAGTTTTCTACGAGTGTATAACAAATTATCGTTTTTTGTAGGAAAAAGGCTTGCCTTTTCCTAAACTAGCTGTTTGTATCAAAAAAAATACCTGTATGAAAGGAAAAGGCAAGCTACGCAATACAAATTGACTAAGCGACACCCGAAGAGCAGCGTAGCTAATTTGTTATGCACCCATTTTGGACTGATAGCAATAAAACTTGATTAATTCATTTCTTAGCAAAATATTATTTCGTTTTTTCCATAGCCCAAAGTTTGCAAACCCTGCGCTATGGAAAAACAAGACTTTTACAGAAGAAAATTTGGTAAGTACGAAACTTATTTATTATCAGTCCAATATTAGATAAGAGCCTTAAAAAAATAGAATGCAACCAAATTCAATCTAATCGTGTCCTCATAAAGAAAGTGTTAAATTTTATCATTTTTTCTTGATTTTTTGTATTTTTACTAGATAATTTATTTTATAATTCTGTTCAAATTTTGCTTTAGCTATGAAAACCAACTTCTTATCTACATTTTTTTACTCTTTTATTTTGTCTATTCTGGCGAGTTCTGTTTTACTCGTTACTCATTCTGACGTTTTTGCACAACGGACTTGCCAAACTTCTGAAACAGAATATTATTTGAATAATAAAGACAAAGTAGCAGGAAGTGAAGCCTTTGAAAACAGGTTACAAAAATATATTATTCAAAAAAGAGAGGAGTTAAAAAATAATCCATCACTTCGTAAAGTTCAGAAAACAGAATCTACTTACAGAATTCCTGTTATTGTTCATGTCATTCATAATGGCGAACCCATAGGTGAAGGAAGTAATATTTCGGCTGCCCAAATTTATGGACAGATTGAAGTATTGAATGAAGATTTTAATTTTCAAAATACTGACAAAGATGCGACATTAGATGTTTTTAAAGATGTAGCAGCCAATCCTAGTATTGAATTTGTCCTTGCAACGGTTGCTCCAAATGGAAATCCATTGAGAGAAGTAGGTATTCATCGTTCAAAAGGCTGCTTGAAACAATGGGATAGTGCTACTTTTGACTTGTATGCAAAGCCTTCAACGGTTTGGAATCCAAAAGATTATTTTAATATTTGGGTAACTAATATGAGAAGTGGAGCGTATGGCTATGCACAATTTCCTACTTTATCCAATCTGGATGGTATTAGAAACGAAACTAAAGGCGCAAGTACAGATGGAATTGTAGTAAGTCATATCAATTTTGGTTCGATAAAAAAAACACCTAACATTCCTCAACTCATCGAAGGCGCACCTCTCAATTTGGGGCGTACTGCTACCCATGAAGCTGGTCATTTTTTTGGTCTTTTGCATACTTGGGGAAGTGAAACATTGAGTTGTGGAAGTGATGATTTTTGTGATGATACACCCAATACAAATACTCGCCAAAGAAGATGTAATCTAAATGAACCTTCTTGCGAAACAGGAAAAATAGTCATGACACAAAATTTTATGGAATATACTGACGATTCTTGTATGACTCTTTTTACAGAAGACCAAGTCGCACGTATGCATACGGTATTAGCTATTTCGCCTCGCAGAGAAGAGCTTTTAATTTCCAAAGCTGCCGACCCAATAACAAACAAACTTTTTTCTATTTTTGAAGCCTCTAAACAAAGAGTAATTGAAGGAGGACAAATAAAATTTACAGATAAATCTTTAGCCACAGGAAACAAACAAATAGATACCTATCAATGGACATTTGATGGAGGTACTCCTTCTACTTCCAACGAACGACACCCTGCTGTTACTTACTCACAACAAGGAAATTTTTTAGCTACTTTGAGAGTCACTTCTAATGACGGTACAGAGGATATACGAAGTCTTCAGATTGAAGTAATAGATGATAATCTAACGGCTCTGAATGAAACGTTATTAGATTTTGAGGATAGAAATTTACAAAAAGAAGGCTGGAGTTTTGAAAGTTCAGATATGACAAGCTGGCGATTTTTTTCAAGTGGTGCTTATGGTGCAAGTAATTTTTCTGTTTATGTTCCAAATAAAGATAGACGTTCTTGTGAATCTGAATTAGCTTTTATTTCTCCTTTTATCAACACATCAAGCACTCGTATCATTGAAGTTAGTTTTGATGTTGCTTATGCGTATGACGAAAGCAGACTTTCGGATTCTTTAGAAGTTTCATACACAACCGATGGAGGAGATAAATTTATTCCAATTTGGAAACAAGGAGGACAAGAACTAAAAACAGCAACTACACAAACGGCAGCTTTTAGCCCTTCCTCTTCTCAATGGAAATCGTATAAATTTTATATAGAAACCGAAGAAGCAAGTCGCTTTGTTCAAGTAAAATTCAGAAATATAGGAGCAAATAATAACAATTTGTATTTAGATAATTTAGCCATTCGTCAAGCTACTGATTTACAACCTCCTGTTGTTGATTTTGATGTCAATTATCCTTTGATTTTACTTTCTGAAATGGCTCGTTTTTATTCCCAAACAGAATTTGGAATAGATTTTAATTGGACTATTAATGGAAATACAAGCCTTCAAGCAACGGGTATTTCGCCTCAAATAGTATTCAATCAAGAAGGAATTTATGATGTTACTCTGCAATCTAGTAATCCTTTAGGAACAAGAGAGCGTACCAAAACAAATGCTATTGAAATAATTAGAGGTAGAAAAGTAACCAATATCAACTCTCAAAATCTAAATAATGAAGTAATAAATAACAAAGCACTTGCAGGACATGATGAAGGAAATACAACAAGTAAAGCTGAATTTTTTAGTGATTTTGGGTTTGCTAACAAAATACATGCTGTCGATATTTTCTTTGCTGATGCAGCCTTAACCAACCTAAATGAAACTTTTGATGTTGTGATGTGGTCGGTAGATGCAGACGGCAAACCAAGTGAAGAGTTGTACCGTCAAGAAGTAGTTTACTCGCTCATCAATAGAGATGTTTTTGAAAGAAGACAATTTACTAGAGTTATTTTTGATGAAGTACAAGAAGTTCCTGCTCAATTTTTTGTTGGTGTAGAGTTGGAGTATGAAAGTGGAAATACATTTTCTATTTTTACAGAAAAGAAACAAGAAGGAAAAGGGTGGGAGAAAAAAGCAAATGGCGATTGGCTTTCTTATGCAGCTAGTCGTGGTCAGAATTATTCTAATGCAATTTCTGTGATTTTATCGCCTGATGGAGTTTTGGGAGTTGATGATGAAGATAATTTGAATGATTTAGTAAATTTATATCCAAATCCCAGTCAAGGCAGTTTTAGTTTGGAAACACAGGATTTGAGAGTAGAAACGATTGAAATATATAATTCTATTGGACAAATTGTTTATCAAAAAACGATTCCAAATACATTTATTTCTAATTTTGAGATTCAATTACAACAACCTTCAAACGGAATGTATTTAATCCGAATTCAAACTCAAAAAGGAATTATTACTCAAAAATTAATAATTCAAAATTAAATAGCATTTTTGAGAGCAAATTTCAGCTTAATTTTTGTTAAAGTACTTATAAAAGTAGTATTTTTGCTAAATGAGAATAAATTTTGTTCTTTTGTGAATTACTTATACACAAACAGCTATCACTTACAGTCATACCGTTATGATGCCTTTTTACGAAAGCCCTAACAAATCCATTACTTCCTATGTGAACAACAAAGAGGAATATATTCTGATAAAAATGGAGGGTGATATAAATGAAGAAGAGTATAAAGAAGTTTTTTTACTTCTCCTAGACCCAGAAAAAACTCATGGCTATACCAAAGTCTTATTTAATCAAGAAAATGTAGGGAATGTTTCTTCCAAATCAAGAGCTTGGTTAGTTTTGAAATTTATGCCGATGCTCCAAAAACAATTAGGAGAAAATTTTGAGGTAGCAGTCATCAAATCAAGCACAACCTTTCAGCGAATCGCTGCTCAAGTGCTTTTAAAATCACTTATGGCAATCAATAATAGATTTAGAATTGCTTATTTTGAAGAACGAGCAGTAGCAAAAGAATGGTTACTTTCTAAAAAGAAATAAAATTCTTTTAAACAAAAATCAAAATAAAAAAGCATTTTATTCTTATATTTAGAATAAGATGCTTTTTTTATGTAATTTTTTCAAATTATGATAGCAAACAAACCCATTCGTCATTCCATTTCACTTATTCATTTTGCAATAGGCGTATTTTGTACGACTGTTTTTATCTTATATGTAGCAACTAAAGCCAAATGGTCATTAGCTGCATTACTAAACGGAAAAGAATCTTTTTTTGTGATTTTATTCGGAGTTATTGGTCTGTTTTCATTTTTTGGGGCTTTAAGTTGGCAGACTGTAGCCTTTCAAGCAGCTAAAAAAACTACCTATACACTATCTTTATTATTTTTATTAGAATATCTGGCGATTCTTCTTATCTCTTCCAACTCTCAAGAGTTTGTTATTGCATTAGTACCCACTCTTGTTCCTGCTATTTTTTTATTTCTGATTGCTTTCTCAAAAATAAATCAGTTTGAAAGTAATACAACTAAATACAATAATTTTTTAGACGCTGACTTTTTAGTAACTGAAAAAGAAACTCCTATTTCTACCTTTTGGAAACCCAATCGTATTGTTTCTTTCACTACGCTTATTTTTTCTATTTTACTCTTTCCTGCCTTAATGTCTTCAGGCGCACCATTTTGGACAGTCTTTATTCCAAGTACATTTTTAATTCTTAGTGTAATGCTGTGGTTGTTGCCTAAAATAGGAAGCTGGATTTTTTCAGTACTAAGTGTTTTGGCAGGAATCAGCTTAGTTGTTTTCTATGTATTTTTAATAAAAGATAAATCCTTCAATGTAGAAGAAGAGAAACTATATATCATTGGAGCTATATCTTTGGTGGTTATGAGTTTGGCTTCTCTAGGTTGGGGCTTGGCAATGCTACTTTTGAGCAAAGAAGCTAAAGAAGAATGGAAAAAATGAGAAAAATAACAAACACAAAAAAACCACTAACAAACTAATGCTAGTGGTTTTGTATATCAAATATTGATTAAACCTTGCCGTTGTTGGTATCTCTACCAACGACAAAATACTAATCTCTATTTATTAATAACGGTAATATACAGGCTTATAAGGACCTTCTGGAGTTACACCAATATACTCAGCTTGTTCTTGAGAAAGTTCTTCCAATTCAACTCCTAATTTAGAAAGGTGCAAACGAGCAACTTTTTCGTCTAGGTGCATAGGAAGCATATACACTTCATTTTTGTATGCATCACGATTTGTATAAAGTTCTAATTGAGCCAATACTTGGTTGGTAAAAGAACTAGACATTACGAAAGAAGGATGTCCTGTCGCACAACCTAAGTTTACTAAACGTCCTTCTGCTAAAACAAGAACTTGTTTGTCATCTTCTAATGTATATAAATCTACTTGAGGTTTGATTTCTACTTTAGATTTGCCATACGTTTTGTTCAACCATGCCATGTCGATTTCGTTGTCGAAGTGCCCAATGTTACAAACGATAGCTTTATCTTTCATGTTTAAGAAATGTTGGCTAGTCAAGATGTCCTTATTACCCGTTGCAGTAACGATAATATCAGCTTCTTTAACTGCATCAACCATTTTCTTAACTTCAAAACCGTCCATTGCAGCTTGAAGCGCACAAATTGGATCAGCTTCAGTAACAATAACTCTTGCACCAGCACCACGAAGAGAAGCAGCAGAGCCTTTTCCTACATCGCCATAACCACCCACGACAGCTACTTTACCAGCCATCATAACGTCAGTAGCACGACGAATCGCATCTACACAAGACTCACGACAACCATATTTGTTATCAAATTTTGATTTTGTAACTGAGTCATTTACGTTGATACAAGGCAGTGGTAAAGTTCCTTTACGCATACGCTCATACAAACGGTGAACACCCGTTGTAGTTTCTTCAGAGATTCCACCAATACCAGCTACTAATTCTGGATAACGATCCAAAACCATATTAGTAAGGTCGCCACCGTCGTCAAGAATCATGTTTAATGGCTTACGATATTCGCCTTCTCCAAAGAAAAGAGTTTGTTCGATACACCAGTCAAATTCTTCTTCGTTCATACCTTTCCATGCAAACACAGGAACGCCCGTTGCAGCAATAGCAGCAGCAGCTTGATCTTGTGTAGAGAAAATATTACAAGAAGACCACGTAACCTCTGCACCAAGTGCAGTAAGTGTTTCTATCAAGACAGCAGTTTGGATTGTCATGTGAAGACACCCTGCAATGCGTGCGCCTTTAAGCGGCTGAGAAGCTCCGTATTCTTCACGAAGAGCCATCAAACCTGGCATTTCTGCTTCTGCTAATTGCATTTCACGACGACCCCATTCTGCAAGAGTGATGTCTTTTACTTTATAACGAGTGGCTTTTGTTGTTTCGACCATTTAATGAAAATAGTTTATTTTAAAATGTATGATTTATTTTCTTAGTTGTCAATCACTTGTAGATAGATTTTGTTGTTGATTTTTGATTAAAATCAAAATCAAATTTTACTAAATATTCATTTCTGAATCATTGGGTGCATAACAAATTGTCGTTTTTTCAATTAGTTGTATGCTACCTAATCCATAAACAGGGTTAAAACCCTGTCCAATTTATAATTCAGTGTAGTTTTTTAATTGAACAGGGTTTTAACCCTG
>Ga0100378_1001541_pt1 | contig 23987 bp, 39 predicted proteins | sample CryGeymeta201502_FD_81535 | JGI IMG/M metagenome (GOLD analysis project Ga0100378, IMG submission 81535) | Groundwater microbial communities from Crystal Geyser aquifers in Utah, USA - Crystal Geyser metaG 2015-02 | ecosystem: Environmental > Aquatic > Deep subsurface > Groundwater | place: USA... | reverse complement strand
TAATCTACAACAACAATCAGGTGTTCTTTCTTCAAAAATGCTCCATTCTGAGAGTAGCCTTGACCACCTGGCAGGATATCTACAACGAAATGAAGATCGCATAAAATATCAAATTGCTTCACTTCCTGATCCTCCTCAAAATGATCCCCTCTCCCTTCCTCAAACAACCAAAGTCTTTCGACCAACTCGAAATTTTTTTTGATCTATCCGATGATGTAACTCAACAGATCTTGCTCGAATACTACTACATCATCAACATGCCTCCAGCTCGGATCGATGTGTCTCGAAATCCCAAGCTCTTCTTTCCTTTCATCATGAACCACAAAATTGACAACTTGTCAAAGGAGCAAGAGGAGGCTTTAATGAACTGGTGCTTGAAATTTGATGAAAGGCTGGTGGAGGAAATGATAATTGGAGGAGCTGAGTGTGGCTGGTAGTACGCCGTAAAAAATGGGTGGGTGAGAGCTTTCAAGGTGATGGTGGATGGAGGCATGGAAATATAGATGCCAATCTTAAAACTATACTCAATGGCCATCTACAGGAAGACAGTCGAGGTGAACAAGATTCTAAACAAGAAGAAGGAAGTACTGACTCCGGAGGGGCAGAAATACCTCTCCCAAATGATAGAGTACATTAAGTTTGTCCTCAACCACTACTTCATAGAAATGGTGGGAGATGGCAAGAACGTAGAATTTCGGCAAGTTTTCTTCATTATATTCAAACCAGAAACTTGGAACTTTCTCATCAAGTTTGCCCCAGAATAAGCAGTGGGCATCATTACCGCGCTCTTCATGCATAAAGGCTTGAGGAAAGAAGTGAGCTACTATCAAGCAAGAGACATCAAAATGTTCCGGTAAACCTTCAAGGAAATTGTTCCAAATGACTCGCCAAAGAATGTATAGATTATTTTTTCCCACTTGTCATAAACATTTCGGCGATAAAGCATAGACGCTCCAGAAGCCTTGCTACAAGAGCATTCTAAATTTATGTTCCTGAAATTTAAAAAATGTTTGAGCGGCACTGTTAGTGTCGACTACAACCATAGCAATACCCTTCGAATCTACCAGCTGCTAAATCTTTAGAATTTAGAACGCTAAGCTCTGTTTGAAGAAATAAGAAAATACAAGGAGAAACACTTGAACAGCGAGTATTTCAACTTCAAAAAAGATTATCTCAAATAAATGCTTCTGCTGTTGATCAGGTATGATCATAAAATCCTGAAATAAGTCTTCAACTTTTTTAGTGAACTTTCTCTGGGCAGCTAAAAAGACCTGGCTGACAAAGAGGAAAGGTTATGTTTGTAAAGATTTTTCTTGGTCTATGTATGGATAGAGATATATATCGCGATCATAGAGGAAGTGTTCAGGGAGAGAAAGAAGGAGTCAGATGCCTAGGTTAGGAAGAGGGTACGGCAGGAGGTGAGATTGTTTCTTTCGGATGTGGAGGAGAGGAACTATTAAAGTTCTTACCTGATCATTCACCTGAAACTATCCATCAACAGCGCAGACGAATATACTGCTAATATCTTGAGAGCGTACCTGCAGTGCAGGTGTCCTCTCCTCAAAGCCCGAGTATTTTTCTGGATCAGAAAGATGATCCCTCACAGTGCCATTCTGCAGGAAGAGTTTATCATACATCTCAAAGAGCTTATATTGATCGACAAGGAATAATCCAAAATCATCCTAGAGACCTTTTTCGAAGGAAGGGAGAAATAAATTATCAAAAAGCTTGATCATGACTCAGCCTTGCAACTGGAGTATGTTGAGTTGGTCATTCAGGGAGGAGATGAAACCCTTGAGAACTACTACACCAACCTCCATGTTGAGCTTATCCTGAAGCTGACTCCTTGGGAGCTCATTGATGTCATCAAGAACAAAAAGAGCTCGGTAGAGTATGACATATCCTAAGCTCTGAAGATGGTAGAAGCCTCAAAATAATTTCCCTAGAAGAACGACATTTTAATTTTTTTTTACGAGATGGAGGGATAAATAATGAAATGCATTGAGACCTTTTTGAGCTGTTTTGAACTTTCATTGATGAAGTACATTGAAGTAAGCGAAAAGAGCAGATAGTAATAGCTCCCTTTAGATAATAGTTTATTGAAAACAAGCAACTATACCAAAGATTGGTCCTTTTCGTCTAACTGCCAGAGGGAGCTCAATAATGAGGTCTTTTAGCTGGAGAAGAAGTTCTTTCAACTGGTCCAACTGATATATCGTCAGATGCAGGTGAAGTATCAGTTTGTCAAAACATGTCTAAATAAATTTTCCTCCTTGCTGGGCTATATCCTGAGTAGCAATCATAAGTTCAAAAGCGACTACCTGAATCTCATCACCATCTTCTTTGGAAATTTTATGGTCTAAATATTTTAGCACAACTACCTTCACTACCTCAGTCGGTGGATTGAGCAGTACGACCAAAAAACAGAGTGCCTCACCCAGCTTCAAAGCTATGTGATTGACATCTACGATAAAATATACATCCATTTGTCCACCCTCAAAAGCACCATCATCATGGATAGGAAAGTGCTGGTCCAGCAAATAGGATAAACCCTCAAAAAACTGTAATTTTGCATCAGCTCCAACGCCTTCTGCATAGTCTGCTTGCAGGAATTCAAAAATCAAGATGCCATCATATAGGCCCTCTTGTTCAACTGCGGGCACTTGTATCATAAAAGCTGTATTTAGCCTGTCAATGGTCAAGACTACTGCTATTGCTGTGTTAGTCTCAGCCAATATAGGTCGATGATTGAGCATCCTCAGCTCAACCTCGTCGACTTACTGGAGAAGTTCAAGAAGAGCAGAGATATAATGAGGAGACCGGGGGCTAAAATCGATATAATTCAAAAATAAACATTGCTGAGTGTGAGTCAAAAGAGGAAGAATAGAATGAGGCTGTTTGACAAGAAAGTGGCCTCCATCGAAACTCAGGCATAAATTATTGATCTGAAGATGGTCCTGGAGTAATATTTTGATCGGCAGTCGAAGTTGTGATTATTTATGTCCTGCTGATTGATAGATACCTTGTTTTTGATGATGCTTGATGCTTAGGTGATTCTTTATATAAGTGACCGACAATCTATCTAATGTTTGATACTATGAGGTCAATATGGATAAAACAGTCATACTTATTGATAATCACTTGGGCGCAGGTAAAAGATACCTCTTCTTATTCAAATAACTGTCGTGATAACTGACCTGGTGCCTCTGTTGGCTCCTATATATTTTTATTTCAGGCAGATCGATCTCTGCTCTTCCTGCCTTCTTGTAAGAGCTCTGCTTTTAAGGGTGACTTTTATTGAGGGCTTTTTCATGATTTTTCCTGAGGTTATTTTTGTCCCCCATGTAGACATTGATAATGTGCTGAAATTTAGCCTCAACTGACTACTTTTTGAAGATGAGGTCTCTTGAGTTGACCCGAGAAGGACTTTTCTTCTAGTCTTACTTTCCTTTACTACTCTTATTCCTTTTTGTAACCTTGAACTCTACGTCAATACTACAATTACTTGTGAGGTGATTCTGGAGGTTCACCACTACTTATTCTTTTTCCTTACTGGTCATCAGCTTCCGACCACCCTTCTATTCTTTTTGCATTTCTGTTGATGTTGTCTGCTTCTTTACCTCTTCCTCACTTTTTTTCCTCAACACTTAGGTATTCAAATGGCTACGCTCATCCTTGCTTTACTCCTCCTCTTCTGCATGTTTGCCCAGCTCTTCCTATTTTTTTTTTCTTGATTCTTTGAGCATGGAAGCATTTTGCCTGACTCCTTCCTCCATCACTAAGTTTTCATCATATCCGCTCAGCTGCTGCTAAATCTTGTTTTCTTTCTCGCCAGACTCCCTGGGCACAAATTAGTACTCGCAAGAGAGAATTCCTTGGAGGTAGCTTTGAGGACCTCCAAACTAGCAGACAACTGTTTTATCTTTTTTGTCCTCAAGGCTTTTGAGCTGAATTTCAATATGCTGGGTCTTAGTCTAATCGGGAGAGTTGATTACCAGGTCGACAAAAGATTCTTTTGAGAATTTCATTTGAAGATTCTTGACGAATCTGATATCACCTTCTACTTTCTGCTTTTCTGTTTTTCCAAAGCATCCTCCAACCTCGCCCTTGATAAATACTTCTTTTTCATGACAGTTGTTACAATTGAGGATTTTAAGGTGAATCTTTTTGAACTTGATGGTGACTGTATCTACCTTGAGGCACTGAGTATGTACAAACAAATGGCCAATAGTTTGATTGTTCTTCAAATCCTTGATGGCCACTCTCTTTTAAAACTTTCCAATCATTTGAAGATTCATGGCTCCGTTGCAGACAAATTCCTCATCTCCACGTATGCAAAACACCATAAAGTTGCATTTAGGCTCACAAGAATAGATATGCCTGTTGATCTCTGCTTAGCAATGGTCTGACATTTCAGATGACTGTGCCTCCAAGTCCAGTTTATTGATGTCCGAAACAATCTTAAAGCCCCACTGACTGCTTGCTTCCTTGAGCTTGCCCCTTATCTTTAATATTTATATCTTGTACAGCTCCTCGTTACAGAGCAGCTCAGCTACTTTATCTTGGCCGTAGTTCCATTCTCCATTAATCTTGTACTCAAATGCAATGCAGCCAACAGGAAATTGCGATTCATTCGTCAGAAGGTTTCTCTTGAATCCGGACCCTGGAGAAAACTCATTGAACTGGATCTCACAAAGTTACTACTTTTCTCCATTTTCTTTGACTAAGCTCATGGTGAGAGAGGTCTGCTATGTGACAAAAATGTTGATGACTTCTGACCAAAAAAGCTTGGTTTCATAGTTGTTAGAGTTATAGATGTCCTCCGAGCACCGATACTCAAGCTTCATTCTTTCGGTTTCACTACTTAACATTTCGATGATTGTGTTCCTTATTTCCATAGTCTTGACATTTTAAAGGACTTAATGCTGTGTTTCTAAGGAGATGCTCCCTGATACTTCATCCAAGGGGATCTATTTTCCTTCCAGCAAGGTCTAAATCTCTAGATTTTCAGATGCCAGCATCTTGTTTTCGTATCCTGATCGACCAAAAAGAAAGATCTGTAAGTTGTCCTTCAAACCTTAACTATAAAGTCTGCAGCTGGTGATGAAAGAAATAACATTTTCCTACTCATTTTATTTTGCTTCGGGGAGCTGCACATCCTCTGATCGGCCAAAAGAGGTTCCAATCCTGAAATTAAGCCAAATGATGGAAATGTTTTATTCACTGAGCTTGTGGAGTTGGCTGTTGTTCAGTTAAACCCTTCCTTTGGAGAAAGTTATCCTGCTTACCATTCAATATGATTATAATCTGCTCAGAAAAGTTCAGCATCTTATCGAAGTTTATGTTAGAAGGAAAATCAACACATCAATATTTCAGCACAAAGGAACACAAGATCAGATTCTATTAGTGCCGGCCAATCCGTCCAGAAAATTTTGCAACCAATAGCTTTCTACATTAGAACAAAAGTACTCAAGTAGTGACCGACGAAAGGGGCCTTGCAGATGTAGTCATACAAATCCGGAAGGAAAGTTCTGAAAATCATGATGAAGCCGGCTATCTGAGCAAGGGCTCCCAGCAGACCGAAGTTAAAGACGATCAGCAGAAAGCCACTGAAGTAAATGACTGAACCCTTTACTTTTCCTGAGTATGAACACTCTTACCTTTTTTGGTGAAAAACTTGAGGATTCCGGTGATGCCGATGAAGAAGTAGAGTCCGAGGATGAAGAAGATCTGGGTGAGGAGGGAGTACATTAGAGAGGAGGAGGCATGACCTGGCGAAGAGAAGGACGATGCCGAGGAAGTACAGACAAGCTGACAAGACAAGCAGGATGAGTCCGATTTCTGTGTGTTGGGAGGATTACTTTTATTATCGTCGAAGCCGAACATTTCCATCATTTGTTGTATTCAATGTTCAATATGTTATTATGTGGACCCCTCCTGAAGCCTCCCTGTCATATTATCAGAAAAAATAGATAGTGATATCATTCTGAGGTGAGTGTAGCAGATGACAATCGATGACGAGTTAATTCATTAAATATCTATTCTGTTGTTAGTTATTTACATCAATGGAAGCACTCCCAGCAGTCGATGAGTTCAAAGTTTACCCCAAACGATACCTCATCGTTTTCCTCTTCTGCCTCTCCCAATTCATGATCTCCTGTCTCATCAATACCCTCACACCTATCGCAAAATTCCTCTAAAAAATATACGATCAAGATCCGCTGGTCGTCAACTCGGGAGTTCTTCTCTTCGCACTCATGTACCCCATCTTCACCTTCCCCTCAGCCTACCTTATCGATACCTATGGCACTCGAACTGCCCTAGCAGTTGGATGCTCACTGGGGCTAGTCGGCTCAGCCATTAGGATGCTAGTCAATGAGTCATTTGCCTGGGTAGTGGTAGGTCAGGTCATTGCTGGAATCGGGAGGCCTTTTATTCTGAATTGTCAGGCTAAAATATCAGCAAACTGGTTTTCGGCGGACAAAAGAGCAGGGGTCACACAGCTACTTACTCTGGTCCTCAACGTATCGCTAATCATTGGTATATTCATCCCCGGGCTTGTTTTTGGCAAGTACGACGTCGAAGCAGATGAGAGTAAGGAGATAGGCAGAGGTCATACCTTCAATCTAATGTTTGTGGAATTTATTTTGGGCATAGTTTGTCTTATACCCAACATGATATTCCAGCAGAGCAAGCCTCCCACTCCCCCCTCCGAGTCGGCAGGGATAGTCAATCGATAATCCTTCAAGGCCAGTATTCCTAAGCTCATGAAGAACAAAAATTATGTGCTTCTTTTGTTGGCATTCGGCTGCTACTTCGGCATATTCAACGGCCTGTCCATGATCCTTTCCTTCCTGCTGGCTCCCTGGTTCAGAGACAACCTCGCCATCGCTGTCGGTTGGGTAGGAGGCAGTCCCGTCATTTCTGGCATTATTGGAGTTGTTATTCTGGCCCCCTTGCAAAGAAAATCAGGCAATTATAAGAAATACATTCTCATCTGCATGTTAGGTATCGTTTCTCTTATTCAGGATCAATCTCTGCCATGATCATCTTCTACCCTCTCCTTGAAACAGGAATTCTCGTCCTGGCCAGCCTTGTCTCTGCCTACAACTCCTTCTTCTTGATCCCTCTCGTCCCAATCATGCTCGAACTCGCATGTGAAATCGGATTCCCTGTGGCTGAAGGAACAGCAACAGGCATGCTTTTTGCCATGGGTAACTTTGCAGGATTCCTGTTGGGTATGTTTTTGACCATGATCGTGAGGGGATAAACAAAAGGGCAGTCTTTGGGAGGATTGGGTTTCTGTTTTGGAATGTTCCTCATTGGTCTACTTTTGGCTTGGATTATGAAGGAGGAGAAAAATAGGATCAAGTTCTAAAAGGAGTCATCAGAAAGGAGAAAATCAGGAATGTCAATCGATATCGATCCCGACTCTTCGGCTTCTGCTGAATAGAAGAAAAACACTGAGCTGAGAGAGTCTCTGCTCGAAACAGAGGGAGGCTCTGCCAACTAAAACATGATCTTGTGATTATTGTATTGATAAAATTACATAGGAAATCAATAGAGAACATGTTTCATCTCCTGAAGCGTGTTCTCGTAGTCTCCCAAAAATCCTCCTCGATGCTTTTTAATGATGCCTGCTCGAGGAGACGTTGACTCTCTGTGAGAACTGACGTCAACATGTCGAGCCAAAGGGTCGAAACTTACCTTACTTTTTCTCAGGGCCTTATTTTCCTCCTCCAGCTCGATATATTTCTGCTTGAAGCCTTTGAGTTATTCCAAAAACATTTTTTTGCCTCTCTCCTAATTTTCGAGTCTCTGCTGTAGCTCCTGAATGATTTGGTTATCGTGAACATAACCTCCAAGTTGGTTCTTCAATCTTAGGAGCTATGTAGTTTCCCTTCTAATTCTCTCCCCCTGGTCATGCAATTCTTATAAGCCTGGAACATTAGCAAGTCTCGATCTAAGCTCATTGATCACTACTGAGGCTCTTTTAAGTTCGTTTTCATATACCGTAATTTGTGAGCTGAACTGATTCTGCATAAGGTTTGCTGAGCTGGGTCTACTATCCTGAAATGGCCTAGGATCTACTTTGACAGTCTATCGATTGTATATCTTTTAGGTATTCACTTTTTCCAGAGTCTGTTTCAGGTACTGGTTTTATGCTCGAAGCATACTGTTTTATGCCCTTAATTTGTTAGTTTAAGCACTTTAAGTAGCGTTGCTGGTGATTCGCTCTTTAGTGGATCTTTCCACCTCGGAAATATACATCCTTAACTGTTGGTTTTACTGCCTCACTCTCTCTAGCTCACCATTGTCAACAAAAGGAACTTGCTGGCTTATATCTCCAGCGCTCAACCTAACGAACTCTCTTCTCATCCTCTCCACCTCGGCAGCCATCAGCTACTTTTATCTCCTGTAGGCATCTCTCTCCTGCTGAAGGTGAATGATTTAGCTGAGAGCCTTTCGCTCAATTTAGTTTATTGCTTCGACTGTATCTTCGCTTAAGATCTGCCTTTTGGTGGGCACCTTTCCCCAAGTATGGTTGACATTGCTGCTGCTGTTCTGGAAAGATGGAGGGGCTATTTATTCTTTCGATTTTATCACCTGTTCAGATGAATAGGCAGGCCTGACTACCTGAGGCTCTGCTTCTTCTGTCGTTTTTCTGAGGTAGTTTAGCACCTAGCTCTATACTTTGACCACCTCCCTCATTTATTAATGGGAAAGGGCTCCCTCTTGCTTGCACAGTTTTATGATTTATTGAAGTTTACTGACAACCTCCTCTGTCCTGTGGTCCTTCCTGGAATCATGGTGAACAACGGGAGTCAGAGAGGTCGGCTCAGGATAGTGTTGAGGTTGATGTCTAGGGAGCTAAAAGTTGCTACTAGCTCCTACTATTTTTTGTCGTTCGGCTAAAAGTTTGGCAGTTTATCTTTATAGGGCATTGACTGAGGATTAGTATTGACTGGTAAGTCCGTAATAGTTAGATTTGCTCATGTTGAGTTAATTTAAATTGATTCTCGATTCAATAAAGTAATATAAATTATTCACCATGCAAACTGATTGATACTCCTGCCTTTCCTATCCACCAATACACATTCATATTTGACTAATCATTCATTGCCTCTTGCCTGACCTGAGAGTCATGCCCATCTCCTCCACCTTTGTTTGCTTGTGTTCTACGACGTTCGGCACACGATTGCTGCCCTCGGATGTGCCTGCCAGCTACTTGAACACTTCCTCTCCATGAGCTTTGCCCCTCTGAACTCTGGCATTCTAATTCCTTATCTTGGCCCTGATATTGAACTCATCGACCTCAAAGTGATTCTCAAGCTTTCTACTTTCCTTGTCCAAAACATTGAAAATGTTGCCATAGATCTTATACATCGGGTCCTTCTTGCCCATTTTGTGGTAGTTTATGACCACTTTGGTGGCCTCCGATACAGCTCTGAAGCTGTTCATCAATCTCAGTAACTCATCCCGATTTTCTTTCAACTGTTCCACATTTTCCTAATTGGAATTTTCCTGATCAACTGGCTACTTTCCTTCCTTTTCCTCCTTCTGTTTGGGTTAGACAACCTATATGTGAGGGACATCGTCTTCCACCTTGACATTGGGATCTTCAAACATAATGTACTGACTGTGCTCAGCTCTGGCGGCAGGGTGTGATTCAAAGAAAGGCATCAGAAGAGATTCCACAAAATCAATACCTTTGTGGAGGTTCATCAGCTCATCGATGTCCTTGTTGCTCTCCTTTGAAACATTCACATTTTCCTCAGATTATTCTTCTTCAAGGGATTGTTCCAACTGTTCGCTGCTCTCGATGCTCGACTCATGGAGCTTTTTGTTTCTTTCCTTGACTTTGTGCCTGTGTCGCATGTCTCCTTCGACCTTGATGGGCATCTCCAGGTACTCCGGTTTGTATGCCTGGTGCGGATCCGAGAAGAGTAGAGCATCCTTGTCAAGCTCATCGGAGCCGGAAGGTTTGACCTCTTCATCTTCCTCTGAGCTGCTTTTCTTATGAAGGCGAGTAATGTACTGTGGGAGCATGACCTTGAAGCAACTTTAGATAAATTAACTGCTGCATCGGACCCCCAGTTCAAACTCAAAACATATTAACTATAATAGTTACCGCATTTTTTAATTTCACTACCAGTAGCAAGCTAAACCATTCAGAAGGGCTGTTATTGTGGCTAGTAGGAGGCAAAAAATACGAATGGTCGCACTGAAGTAGAATAATTTGTTGACAAAAAATGGTAATCAATTGAGATTGAATTCGCACTTGGTGCCACCATCAGATCTACTTCTCTTTCTGTTCTGTATGTATTCTTCTCCCTTCTCAGCCTTTAAGGGCTGTATTTTGAGCTTCTGCTTGTGGTATTTGCTGTGGTGGTATACTCTGTCTCGCTGATTTGGATACTTTGTCCTCTTATTTTAGTCTTCAGTCGAACTGTTAGAAGAGGCTTTGTATTAGAAGAACTCAATCTTTTTTGAATTAATCGCCACCTTCTTTCTCTCAGGATAGTATTTCTCCTCTTCTTCCTACAGCACATTGAGGTGTCCATCTGCAGTCATGTTCCGAGGACGGTTTGTTTTGGATGACTTTGATGATTTTAACACTGATTTTTTGGCCTAAATTCTTTGCTTTTCTGTGGAGTTAGAGGGAGTGTGAATGGAAGCCTGCTCAACACTTAACTTTATGCTTTCCGCCCTCGATTATGTTTAGTTTTAATGCTCTATTATGTTGATGACCTCACTATGATGGCTTTGACTTTTTGGTGTCTGAATCTTACCAAAGCTCACATTATCTGAGGCTCTTTAAGATTTTTTTTCAGAGATGCAAGGCAAATGGTGCTCAATGGAGATTGATGTTGGAGGTTTTGAGGGCTCCTTATCACCAAGTGACATTATTTTTCTTGAGGGGGTCTTTTCCTTAAAGTAGTCCGTGGGAATAAGGACCTCATTAACCTTTTGATATATCTGGACAGTTAGCAAAATTGATCCTCCGCTCAAAGCGTAAGAAATAAGGATTAGAATAAATTACTCCGTTAGCCCAAGTTCAAGAGGATTTTCAATGGTTCCGATGAAAATACTAACATAGGAAACTACAAAAATTGCTTGACTAGCTTTAGAGCCAGCAAGCAATTTATTGACCTCTTTAAGCTGTTCTTCGTTCATTTCATCTATATCTTCCGGATGGTGCAATTCATCTTCCATCTTATTGAATGTTTCAGGTTGTTTTTCGATTGGGGTCAAGGCTGGGAATCGAAGCTTCCTGGTCTTTGAGTCTTCATCAAGGAATTTTCCCCGACGAATGATGGGCTGAGTTGATCCTGCTCCGTTGGAATATTAGGGGAGCTAAAAGCGTATAATTTAAGCTGGAAGAACCTGAAGTCGTTTGGCGAAAGTATTTTTAAGAAGGCGATAGAGCCCGACAAAGACCAGGGATGTCAGGAAGATGAGAAAAACCAGGAGGATAGAAAATAGTTTTAAACTAAGCTTCGAAGAAGTTTATTATAGAACCAATAAGCTCATATGCAGAGTAAGTTACGCTAGTTGTACGGCAGTAAGCAGATACACAACAAAAGTGCCGATGGGACTACTTTCTTCCCTCTCAGAGTATTCTCTATTCTATTTTTGTATTTTCTTATGGAAATTTAATTTGTTCGAAATTCCCAAAGTGCAGTCAGCACCTTTCATCTCAAAATTCTGAAATTATGCAGATTTGGGATCATTAGGAGGGCTCATAGGCCCCACGCTTTCTTTTTTATGATCAGAGTAGTCTTCCTCTCCAAGCATACCTCAATTGAACTACCTTTCGTATATATTATTATAATAAAAACCTGGGAGGTTTGTTCTGGAAATAAATCTTTCAAAATTCCACCGATTCATCAATTGGTAGCTGGCTCTTCCGCTTATCAACTTTACCTGAACGATCCAAAGCATTTCAGGTGCCTTTCAAATTCCAGCAGCGTTTATCTTTTGAATTTGGATCTCACCTCAATGAAACTAAAAGCTAAGATAGTTTGAAAGTAAATATGTGTGTTTGAATCTTTTTTCAAGGACATATTAGTAAAATTGATTTGGTTAAAATACAACTGTAAGGGTAAGTGCTTTTTCGACATCCGACAAACTACGAAATGAGGTCGTTCCAACAGGTATACTCAAGTGTGTATTGTTAAAATTTAGTTATGTGGTCTATAGTGAACTTTTGTGATGGCAAGGTTATCCCATTATTAGAATCATAAAGTAATTTCTATGAAGAGTAGTTAAAAATATTCAAAAAAGGACTTCTCCCTCTCGCAATACTACAGCCAACTTGAGAAATACGAAACAGGATTATCTGCCAACAAGAAGACCCCTCTCAAGAAGTAGCATAGTCTTTCGTCTTTCACCAATGATCCCAGCAAAACATATACTTGCTCCAAAACATACAAATAATCATTAGTTCAGGAAAGGCCTCGGTTGGGCCTTGCTGAGACCTATGCTAACAAGACCTCTTTCGACAAGTTCGACAGGAGCAAACTGTAAAACATAAGAAAGCACAGCTCTCCCGTTGAACATTTCAAAGTCAACAGCTATCTTGGAGAGTCTCTCAATAGCTCAAACATCACATACAAGCAGTGGAACAACAACTAAAGCAGAATAGATAAGGAAAATATTCCCTTTGGCTTAGTCGAAGAATAGAAATTCGTCGAACATTGCTCCCAGCTCTACAACATCAAAAGCAATGAGGGGCTTGTCCATTCGATATAAAGATAGATCAGCAAGAGAGACGAGGTTTACCAGGTGATAGCTGATAACTTTCCCTCTGAGCCTGAAGAGAACTACTGCTCCAAGCTGAAAAGATATTTTGATGAGCATGAGCTCATGAGAAAGATAATTGAGGAGTTCAAGGAAATAAGTAAGCTAGAGGTGGATGACCTGAATGAGCTTCACTACTTCCTCAAATCTGATCGTTGATATAATCATTAGTAGAACATGCTTTCCTCTGCTATGAACTCCTTCAGCTGTTTGAAGCCCTTGTTGTATATATCGTAGCAATAGTATATCTCGTCCATCGTGTTGGGAAGTTGGCTGGCATTGGCCACACACTGCCCTAGCAAATGCTGCATCTCCTCTACTCTCGAGTCCACGTAGCCTGCAAATCTTTTGGCCCCCTCGCTACATTTTTCCTCGCACTCTCCCACCTCCCGGTACGAGGATGCCTTGGTGATGCAGGTATGCTTGCACTTGTTGATTTTGAAGTCAAATTTCATGTATAGTCTTTTAAGGAAGTGGGTGAACTCTGTTAACTCATGCTAGTTGTCTTCTCTTAATTTTTTTTCTGCCACATCGGCCTCAGGGTAGTTGAGTGGCTTCTTGATTGATTACTCCTTCACTCTTTTTGAGGCGTTAAAGATATTCATAGATAAATAAAATAAACATCCATTAATCACCCTTTGACTATCATTAGTCCACTTTAAAAGTCCCTTTTTCTCTGATATTTTAAGGACAATCTAGGTATCAACTTTAGCTAACAAACCTCCAATTTAAAAATTTTAGCTTCCAGTTGAACTTTTGAAGACCTGCATTCAAACAACTTCCATTTTATATCTCCCTGTAGATTTTTTATTGTTTATTCATAAAACAAACCTTTTCCTTCGGAAAATACAAACCCTCTTAACTTTCAAAATTTGATCAATTGTCAGTAAAAGGTCTGCCATCATCCTAACTTCAGCAAAACTTGCTGTTGGGCTGTGTTTGATGTTAGATACAACTAAAGCTCTGAAATTACAAGTAAGTCATGAATATGAAAATAAAATTAAACTTCGGCCTCAGTTACTCTTTGGCCAATTCTGGCCTAATGGGAGGAGAAATTTGGCACTAGGGAATAGATTAGAGGAGGTGAGGTTGAAGGGTATACTGCTTAAATTCTTTGTTCGTCGGTGCTTATAAATAAATTAGAAGATGGAATCAGTCAAAAATATTAAAAACCCGTGGTTCCTGTCGGTCCGGTCGGTGACGTGGTACAAGAACTCGCACTCTTTGTTCGACTATTAGTCCAACAAGATCACGACGACGCAAAGTGCCTATCCGACAAACGCCACCAAGAATGTCGTTCTCTATCGAAAACGTTAGGGTACATCTTAAATTATGCAGCCTCTGAAGTAGTCTGCTATGACGAAAAGTCAGAGCCTCTTTTCGACACCGAGGACTACCAGTTTCTCACAAAATTTGGAATCGATCAAACTGCTAACAACAAATTCATGCTCCAGTTTTTCGGTGACCAGGGTACCAAATCCAAGGAGGTCAGCTCCGAGAAAGTCAAGACTGAGGAGTCGAAGAGCACAGACCAAAAGGAAGAAGAAACCTACATCATCGTCCGAAAGCAAAAGGATTTCAATGGGGAGCCGAAGGGCTACAAGCTTGGTATTTTTCGACTTATTCAGAAGCAGGGCAGACCATTAAGCTAGGAAGAGTAGAGTTTTTCGTGAGCGAGGTCTCAGTTGACGGAAAAGTTTAAACACCCTCCGCTAACTGCAAGCACAAGTTCAACATCAACGGTTCAATTTTCAAGTATAAGCCCATGGAGCCTCTCAAGGAGAACTAGGAAAAGAAAGCCTGCAAAATATGCCTCGAAGACACCGAAACCGAAGAAGACTTCCTCTTCATGCCCTGCAAGTGCACTGGTTCATGTGGCACTGTTCATCTAAATTGCCTCCTCCAGTGGATTAGCATCAAAGTCAAGAAGGAAGTTGTGGGTGGCACTCTTCACTACAACTTCGAAAAATTCTAGTGTGAGGTCTGCAAATGGGAGCTTCCTATAAGAGTTGAAACTGATAAGAAAACCATTGAGCTACTTCCTATCGAAAAGCCCAAAGGGAACTACATCATTCTCGAGGGGGCTTGTTAAAAAACCAAAAGTGTAATGATGATTCAAAACGTTCCTCAAGACGGAATCAAGTTAGGCCGCGGACATGACTGTGAAATCAGAATCACAGATATTTCTGTTTCCAGAAATCACGCCATGATCAAGTTCCACAACGGGTCTTTCCACATATTTGACAACAAATCCAAGTTCGGAACCCTTGTCAAGGAGGAGAGAATGGAGGTGGCAGTAACTCCTGATCACGCCCAAGCCATTCAGATTGGCAGGACTGTGGTCATTCTCGAGCTGAAGAAGGAGAGTGACCTCAAAGAGAGGGCAAAAACCAGTCGTGCCAATGCAGAAAGGATCTAGTTCAAGGTAGAAGCGAAGAAAGCCTTGGATCGAAGATGATCACTTATTCAATTTAATTATATCATCCTCATATGATCAGACAGGCATGGAAGGCATTGTTGGCATTGTTGGAGGTGCTCGGACCGTGGGGACACTTGGAAGCGCTGGCATTTCTGGAACCCCTGAAGGGTTTTGTTCAATGGAGGAGGGGGTTGATGGCAAGGAGGAGCCGTAAGAAGAAGCAAATCTTTTCTTTAATTACTCGAATTCACTCATAACTTCATCATGTATCTGAGAAGTAAGGCTGGTGGCATTTTAGCACATTTGCTTTTTCTTAGCCATCATATCGCTGACCATAGTCTGAACCTCTTGCTTTATTGACGATCTGAAAGAGTACTTCCTTGTTCGACCGAACGATATCTTTTGGTTGATGCTCTTAGCAAGCCCATTGAGAACCAAGCCTTGGTTGATAGGAGCCTCTTTATCGATTTTTGAGTCTTTCGTGAGAGTGATTTTGTAGCCATTCCAGCCTGGTATTTTATCAGAATAGGTGTAGTCATCAGTTCCAGTAAGGAGAGGAAGCTCGAAGTCTCCATTAACGAGTAAGTTGATAGTTTTGGGAGGTCGAGTAATTTTTACATTGTCAATGGTGATATTACCTTTTAGTCCAAAATAGAAGAAGTTGAGAAGATTGGTTCCTTAGTTGAAGTCAATCATAAATTTTTAGTGATGAATGGTGTTGGCCTGTTTGCTTTCCTTGAGTTTGCTGACTGTCAGATTGTTCCAAACCAAGGTGCAAAACTCAATATCTGAGGCTGTCGTGTTTGATTTCCAGTCGAACTCCAGCTGGTATTCCCCACAGCTGACACAAATCAAGAGAAGAAGTGCCACCGTCAGGCTAAGAATTCTCATCGATAATTCTATTTCTATATTATAGCATTTAGAACTCATTGGAATAAAACATCACGTCAATACCTCTCGGCCCTCCTGCATAGCCACTGACTAGTCTCCCTCTTTCAGCACCCTTCCCTTTATGCTCCACAAAAATACAATCAGATTCTCGTACATGTACATCACCAGCATAACCAGGTTCCCAACAACCAAGGCCAGAGCATGAACGAACTCCGCTTACTAACTGCTATCCTTGGAGCCGAGTTCCCGGAAGCTGAGGTTGGGGAAGGTCACAAGAAGGGTGTTGAACACCCAGAGAAGGATGACATTGAGAGTGTAGAAGGGATTGGTATAGAATGGCTTTCTGAACGGTTTAGAGACACTTGTGCTGAGTGCTATTCCCAGGTAGAGGTTATTTGATAGGATGAACAACCCGAGAGCCAAGGCCGAGCCTGTGTTGAAGTCAACATTTTTTATATAGTAATCATGAGAGATTTATCGCTCATTCTGGAAGTGTTCGAGGTTCAAGACAAAAATGGCAAATCCTAGCTGAGCCAAGAACTGTATAAGTAGCTGTCCTCCCATAGAGGCCATGTTTCTGAGGCCAAAGAAGGAGTTTGGAGGGAGCTGTTGGCTGAGCTTTGTGGCGGGCTGAGTCAAGTTGATTGTCACAAAAATGGGGAAGGTGACAAATAGATCCTCATAGAGCATTTGGTCGTCAGTCATGGTCTCATAGTTGTAGTTGAGAATGACCACAGTTGTGAACTGCGTCATGCAGAACAGAATTATCATACTGAAGCCATGGAAGTTAGTGCTTAGGCCAGCTCGACAAATCCTTAAACAGTTCACCACTGTCTACAAACTTTTTGAGCTGGAGTAAAAGTTCGACAAAAGGGCACTTTCTTCTCTCTCCAACTACAATGTGAGATTTGATGCTTCCGATAGACTGCCACTGCTTCCAACAACACAGCTGACTCTATTCCTTTTCTCCAGATTGCTGTACAGATTCTTCTAGCATCTGAGATCCATCCGATTGTAGATTACAGTCTTGTCGAAAAGGTGGTCTGTCAATAAGTTATCCTACTTCTTCATATACAACTCGCTGTATAGGGCAGAGCTGAGACTCACTTTGGATCCCTTGCCAAAATCCTCAAACTAGTTCAAAAATTATGGGACCACATGGCTTGTTGAGGTCTCCCACTCAATATGTCCTTTGCAATATATTTTATCTCTGCTTTTGGCAATGTTGCAAAGCAGGAGCTAATTTTTAGTGCATATTCCATTGACGACAGCTTTTGAGGTTGCCTCTAGCTCTCTTTGCTCGCTGATGCAGATCAGATTAACCTTACTCTTGTTGAGGGTGGCGATGGCTTCCAGGTTTTCCTCCACCCTCACTTGTTCCATGATTACAAATCCCAGGAAGGTGAATTCGGAATAGTTGATAAAGTCCTGATAATCGACATCGCCGCTGATATTTTATGGAACTTCTTTCATGGCATAGCAGTATAGAATAAACCCCTTCTCAGCCATATCTACTATGTACTCAAATACATCCACAGGGTAGCTGTCCTTGGCGCAGTTCAGAAGAACCTTCTCAGCTGACCCCTTCAAATAGATCACCTTCCTGCCGGCATGAGCCTTTGATTAAACCGAAAGGCTCACCTCTTCCACTCTCTCCTAATTTTCAGACATCGAATTGTAGCTTTTAATGCCAGACTTAGTTTTAGTGTAGCTCCTTTAATTCATTAGTGAATTGGCTTAATTTTGCTTTGTACTGATTGAAATTCTTTTGTCCCTGACCGTCGCAACGACAGCTATCTTCATATACTTCGCTTTGAAACGAATTATCTTGTGAACCTGAATTCGAGCTCTCAATGTCTCGAATTAATCCTCGCTCACGTTCTTCCCTCTGGAAAAATCAAATATTTTCTTCTCAGAAACGGAGCCCTCCAACTTGCCTTCGAAGAACTAAAGAGTATGGCAACTCGCAAGAGCATTGATAAAGTCTTATCCTACCTTAGTGAACTCTGCTCGCTCCCTTTTTTTTCGAGAAAGTTATTCCTAGCTTTCATGCTCAATTTGGGTTTACCCTGAGTACGATAGGAATTAGCTGACAGAAGAAAAAGTCAGCCCAAAACTTCGAGACCCTTTGGTTCCGATCGAGGCACTTTGGATATCAAATTACTTTCCAAAGACTTCTTCCCCTTTGAGGACGATTGTGTTGACTGATCCTCCCATTAGTGCTGACTTGGGTAGAACGCAGTTGATACCTGCCATTTCGAGCCTTCTGACGACAAACTCCACTCCGAGCATGAGGATAGTGGGTAGGGTGGGAGGGATGGCAACAAAGATCAAGTCGATATACATGATGAACATACTAAAGTTGGATGTATAGGGACCTATAATGTTCAGGTACCCAAAGTAGACGAAGGTTGTGATGATCAGGAGGATATAGATAAAGTATATGGTTTCTTTGAAAAAAGTATCCTCATGCTTGGGCTGGTAGCGAATGGCTCTCAAAAATTTGCCCCTGAGAGTGTTGAAATTCGTCTGGGTAACCAAGCAAACAAGCTCATTGACTGCCACCACATTTTCATCATTAAGAACAGAACTACCCATAGACTCCTCATGACTAGACCCTTGCTTCTTGAGTTTGAATTCCACATTTTTTATCTTTTTGATCGTCGTTCCCAAATAGATAACAAAACTGCTCTCGTTTTATTTGTGGTAGGTAAAGTTTTCAATTTCCTCCTTCCTGACAAGATAGTTGAGTCCAGTGCTATATCTTTAGTCCACAAGAGCCTCTCCTCGGAGCAAGATGCAATCACAAGGCACTATGTCCAACTCGTTAAGAATGATGATGTCTCCCGGAACAAGTTGAAGAGAGCTAATCTTTTTGAACCTGGTGTTTTGACTATTGATTAGAACATTTTATTAATTTCTGACCTATTTGCTTTGCCTTCTGTCTGTTTTTTTAACAGTCATTTACAGCTCCTACATTTGCTAGAGGCCATTAAAGTTATTTTTTATTATTTAGGATTTGTGCTCGTCTATTTAAGAGGCATTTTTACATAACTCAACGTCCTGACGATCCTCCTCTGTTGTCTGCAAGTCACTATCATTGATGAGCACCTTGGTCTCCACGTCAAAGTAAGACTCAAAAGCAAGCTTCTCCTGATTTTTCTTAATAGCTCCAGCATTTTTCCAGTAGCTGTAAAGTGAGTAGAAGAGCAAAATGAAAGAAAATATATAGTACTCTTCGTAGATCCACAGAATAATGCCATAGGTCTGAAACACTTCGAAGGGAGTCAACATTTCCTGGACAAAGATCTAGATTCTACTTTGAACTGGCAGATCCATGATATTTTTCCCGTAGTAGCCCACCAGCTCATTCCTCTTTTTCTCAGACATGGGAACAAACTTGTCTTTTTTAAGTTTGTCCAGGTGCATACCCAGTTCCTCGTAGCGAACAGGAACGAACACTTCTTTTTCCTCAATGTATATGTAGTTCCTGTCGTGGTACAGGAAGGATGGGCACATTCTGTTTATCCGGATCTACTGTTTGTTCTCCCTTGGTACGATTGTAGTCTCGCCTTCTGTATCTTCATCGTGAATCAGAAAATGAGTTGCATCTTAAAGCATGCAAATATTGCAGGTGAATATGGCCTTCCGAAGGGCTGACCACTTCCCCAGGAGCCATACGAAGCCAAAACTGATGATGGTTGCTATCACAAAGAGAACTGTTTTCAAGGTCGACCTTTTCAGAGGAAGAGCCGTGTTGATCGAGGGCTCTGAGGTATAGGTATAGTCCAGAACCTTTATTTTAAAGGCCGGGTTATTGAACTCAAAGCAATTCATGCTTTTTTAATATAATAATCAGTCAGAAACAATCTTTTCTGCAGTAACTGTCAAACAGACCTTTTTTTAGCATAAATCAGCTCTTCATCTGTTTTTATACTATTAGAGGAAGAACCACTGGGCTGGCTTACGAGAAGCAGACAATGAACCAACATATGGGAGGAAGTATAACAAGTGGGAAGTTCTCTTAGGATTTGAATCTGGTATGAATGTTTTTTATTAATATTTTGATAAATAATAATTACCATAATTTATGACTGCCAGACTTAGAAAGACCAGAAAGCTCAGAGGCTCAGTCAGCTGCGGTGGAGGCAGAATCGGCAAACACAGAAAGCATTCCGGTGGTAGAGGTAATGCTGGTGGTTTGACCCACAACAGAACCGCCATGGACAGATACCATCCCGGATATTTCGGAAAGAAGGGTATCAGAACCTTCGCCCTCCAGAGAAACAGACTCTACTTCCCTTGCATCAACCTCGATAAAGTCTGGACCCTCGTCACCGAAAACTCCCGACAGACCTTCGCCAACAATAAGGAACGCATTCCCGTGATCGATGTCACCAAAGCAGGTTTCTTCAAAGTCCTCGGAAAGGGTTTCCTTCCCTCTCAGCCTGTCGTCGTTAAGGCCAAATTCTTCAGCAAGATCGCCGAGAGAAAGATCAAGGCCGTGGGAGGAGCTTGCGTGCTCACCGCATGATCACTTCGAAAGATTATTTAACTCTTACTAGTTCTCACCACCTAGCAACCTTTATCATGCCTTATCACTTATCTTATCCTATATCATATATTTGCATTAGCCTTAACAATTCAAAATATATATCAATCAGCCCTCCCTCTGACTTTCCGTGCAGATTAGTCATCTTCCATGAAGACGCATAAACGCTACATATAATTTTGAAGTGAGAAAGGAAAACTGACCCAGCAAAGTTAGTATTAAATTTAAAATCCGTCTAATTTCCATGAAGAAAATATACTCTAGCGCGCCAAAGAGTCATGAGAATTGCAGGCAAAATTACCACAGTCCCACCCGGTTTCCCAAAAAATAATTCGAGCTGATCTATCGCGAGAAGGAGCACCTTCCATCCTCCTAGTCATACGAAAATATCATTTTCATGAAGAGCAAGAAGTGCGAGACCAAGTAAGCTGGTCAGAAGATGGCCAAGGGCAAAAGGAGCGAGGTGGACAATTTAAAGAAGGTCATGACCAAAATTGAGAGGCAAATCAAGCAGGAACAGGCCGCTTCCCACAGAAAAGATGAGGATATCTACAAAAACACTGTTCTCAAGAGCAAGATCAACGCAGCCCACAACAGCAAGAAAATCAGCGTCGATAGCTACAAAAATAAGCCTTCGCAGAAAATGAGTAAGTATCAGAGAGGTGAATTAGCAAACTAAAACACTAGAAAGTACAAGAATATTGTGTCCCCCACCAAAAACAGCAAACTTAAAATCAGCTAGCCTCAAACAGCCTCATCCCAATTCATTAAAGCTCAGACTCAAGAAACCTTTAGAAAAGAGCCGAAGCTCAAAACCAAGAAGAGCAAAAAAATCATTGAGACTATTTTTGCTGAATAAGTTGATTTTGATGGGGAGTAATAATATGTTCTCATCGAAAATAATTTTGTGGAAGTCAACCCTCAAGATGTGTCCGCTTTGGCTTAAAAGCTCATGACTAGTAGAGACAATAACTGTGTACTTGACAAAAGATAGAGCCCTTTTCGGCACTACCAAAAGTTCAGCTACGATATTGTTGATGAGCCGATCATTCAAGACGAAGATGCAGAGAAGGTGTTCCAGGCCCACTTAAAATATGAAAGCTCCAAGTCATCTCAGAGCAACAATAGTTTCCATTCAGTTCAGGAAGGGCGCCAAAACAATTTACTGGGAGTTCAAAATTATTTTATTCATAAGGTGAGAATCATTCAAAGATGGTGGAGGTCAGTAGTTGCCAGAAAAAAAGCAGAAAATCGCATTATTTCGGAATGCAAGATAGGTGCCAGTGCTGAAGATGATCTTTTTGAGGGAGAGAACACCCAAAGCCTTATATTTGGAGAGTGTTGCACCCCCATCAAAGGAGAAGCCATCAACACTAGCCCAATCAAGATGGTTGACGATTTCGGATAGTCGGTCGGAGGGGACGTTCAGATTATAATATCCAGATAGAATGCTGCTAAACTACAATTAGAAACGCATAAGTAACTTCTGGATAGGCTGTTGATGGAGAGGAGAATCAAGCCTGAAGTCTATCTCGATCGAAAGTAAATGGTTGAAGGAAAGTACTATGAATAACTGCAGGAAATCTAATAATTACGACGTCTCCTCAGGAATAATGCTGATAAGATGGCTTGCATCTAAAAGAAGGCTGAGTCAGATCGAAAAATGCTGTAGGCAACTGGAGGTTAAGTCGATAATGAACTTCTGGACAAAATTTTTGGTCACGATGGCTTAGCTGAATCAAGAGAGAAAAACCTTTTAAAGGAAATTCCAATTCTTCACAGCAACGACCAAGGAATTCAAAGGCAAAAATCAACAGGATGCCACTTCTATTCTGAAGAACCATACAAAGCCTCACTTTACAAAAAAGATCAACCCGAGGAAGAATAGTACAGAGAAGATTTCGAGGAATGTGATGATTCGTCCGAAGAGCCCCAGATCAACAACTTTGTGACAGGTTCGGCAGGTGGATCGGCTGATGGTAACAATTTTCGGGAACTTTTTGATGAGTTTAGGCTCAGAGAGGAGGTCAAGATGGAAATCGACAAAAGGGCCGCCGTTCAGATGGGTGTGATTGTCGAATAAGTTCCCCCCGAAATCAAGGACGAATTTGTGAGGATCGACACTTCACTGAGCAGCATTCATCGCTTCATCCTCTCCTTCTTCAAATACTACATATGTACACTTCATTCTACTTAGTCTATTACAAGTATGACTTCCTTAGACTAATCAACATGCCTTTTGGCTTCAACATCGATAAAAGAGTCAAAATGCTTCAGGGTTACACCGAATAGCAGGGGCCTGAAGAAGACTAAGATGGAGTGATCTATGGCCTTTAGACAGTCATTCCATAAGAGGTTTTCGATGAATTCTATGAAAAGGTCTATGACTTGGGAACTCAGAATGTCAGCAGTGCCAAAAGGGCCAACTTTTAGTTCGAGAGAATTCACAACAAGGCAATTTTTGACTCGTTCAACTAGGCATTAAACGTATTCAGGCCTTACTTCATGATCAGTAACTATTTTTCGATGTAGATGGACCTCCTTTTCCTTGGACTAACTCTGAAAAGGCCCTCACCTTTTATTTTATTGCGGAATAAAATGTTCAGGAAGTGTTCGAGAAGACTCAATTCAAAGTTCTCAAATGGGCCTCGACCTTATGTGGCATCATATTGAGTAAATACTCAAGCCCTCCTCCTGCAATTCAGAATAACGAAACTTCTGATGAGATTATTATAAGGTATCAGCAGGCAAACCATCCTTTGCTGAATGAAACCAGAGAGGATCGGCTCATAAAAAATTAAAAGGTGTAAATGCATGAGAACAACTACTAATGGACAGTTTTTGAGGATCAGAAGACTTCGAATTTAATCGAAAGCTCAGATTTTATTTTTAATGAGCTGATCGATTAGCTCTATAGAGAGTTCTTTATATAGCAGCTAGATAGTACCAGCATTGACGGAATGGGGAGATAAATAGGGGAAATTCAACGAATCTCAGTCACCTCTTCTCTATCAGAATTCGAACTGTGCTGATTAATATTGTTGAATTTATTGTTGCTCTATACGTTTACATCAGTTATCGACTATGCAGGATAATAGTTGCATGCACATCATTTTTTTTTCAAGCCAAAGAACTCTGCTTTTATTCTTTGACCATCATTCATTGACATGATTTCTGAGTTAAATTACTCATTGGTCTTTGTTTTCTTTGTTGTCTACGTCTAGAAGCGGCTCCTCCTCTGACCCACAACCTTTGTGCTAATCAGGCTATTCTACCGGAGGAGGATGTTCCGTGGGTCTTTTTTTCAGCCCTATCTTCATG
>Ga0100378_1001536_pt1 | contig 24021 bp, 20 predicted proteins | sample CryGeymeta201502_FD_81535 | JGI IMG/M metagenome (GOLD analysis project Ga0100378, IMG submission 81535) | Groundwater microbial communities from Crystal Geyser aquifers in Utah, USA - Crystal Geyser metaG 2015-02 | ecosystem: Environmental > Aquatic > Deep subsurface > Groundwater | place: USA... | reverse complement strand
TATTATTTGACATAATTTCCTGGAGCTACAAGTTTGAAAGCTTTCTCGATCGAAGCATTAAGGTCTGTTGTGTTAAGTCTGACTTTATTGATGTTTTGAATATATTTTTCGATGGATTGATGATTTTGATTGAGAGTCTATAGGTACATATAACCCTCTGAGACAATTTAGAGAGGTTCATTGAAGTACAAATCGATTTTTTATTCAATCGCTTCTGTCTGCTGTAGTTTGTTAATATTTGTCTCGCATTTCTTTTGCCAGTATTAAAACTTGTTCTTAGACTCGGTCAATTGCTCAAGCGCTTTGTTGTTTCTCAGACTGTGATTTAGTTAGCTGAAGTATGTCTCAATTTATTGAAGAACTTTATTCTGAAGAGAGATGACCACTTCAAAGGTATTTTGGACAGTTTCATTCACCTATTTAATCAGTCTTATCTTGTTGCCTTCAATGGCGTTCTGAATTTGCTTCATGATTTCTTATTACTGTTCATTAACTTTGCTAATTTCCTTTTCAGCCTGGATCTCGATAAAAAGTTGGCATTTGTCAGTCATTTACTGTTAGAAGTCATCAATTCGTTTGAAGTTGTGCTTTTTGTGGTCTCCAAACAAAGCACAGTGTGGACATATCTTTTTCCTGTCAGTTGTGCAAATGATGTCCATCATAACTTGATGCAAAGGGCATATTTCATTGAGAGAGGAAGCTGTCAGATGAAATGGTTTATCATCGAGAAGGGTTTCAGTTTATTATCGATTCAACTTTGGAGGCGATAGAGACTGACCTTTGTTTTACTCAATTTGCAGAGGAGTGTTTTAGCTGAAAGGTAGTTATTCTCCTTTTCTTGGGATTGTTTTTTGGCAGTATTAGCAAAAGATAACATTGAAGTCACTCTTGACGATCTCTTCCAGACATTCCTGGCAGATGTTGTGGCCACAAGGTAGCTACCTTGGGAGGTGGTCGACTGTGAAGGGACGATAGCACTGATTGCATTTTTATGATTCCTTCATGAGCAGATATAATAAATTAGCAGTCTCCAGCAGTCAGTAGTCTAATTATACACTTAATATTTGTCTTTGTAGGGTAGCAAGAGAACAAAGGATGTTTTACAGCTGTGAAATGTTACGGTTTGAATTATAAAATTTCAAATATGCTCAGGCAATCTTTCAAAGAAAAGCCAAACAACAAAGAAAACAAAGAGTTGAGCCACTACTCATTCTCCAAAAATAATAAGCAACAAGCCGATAAGCATCATAAAAAAAGTCTGAACTTTGTAGATAAGGTCAACGGCTACATCGATATGATATCCCCTTACTCACAACCCACCAGGCACAACAGCAGAGATAGCAAGTCAATAACTGTCAGTGGAAAAACCAAAAAGTTTAAAAATAAAGATGCTCAACACAAAAGAGATAGTGTGCTTGAGAAGGTAAAAATTTAAAGATAAATGAATAGGAATTTGCAGAAATGTGTGATTGAAATTCAGAAAATGCTGTGGGAAAGGAATGATCGACTCGAGGAGTTAGAATAACAACTAAGAGAAGGTGCTGTATTATCCTCAAAGAGCAATGTTAGAGAAGAAGAGGAGTAAAGCAAGGATAGTTGCAAAAAGGTTAAATAATCACAAAAGGAGCTAAAAAAACATGCCAAAACTTTAGGATTGAAGCACATTTTATCCAAAATGTAAGACGAATCTTCCGGTTAGGACTACAGTGCTCAGAATATGACTTCCTCTTCCAATTCAATTGGAATATAGAATGATTATATCAAAATTCGCCGTCCTCGGACCTAATCTGAGAGTTAGGCTGGTCTAAGTCGCAGAAGGAAGTGATGATAATTATGTTGAGTCCATATAAACAATCACTTCAAAAAGCCACCCTCTCTCAGTTTGTCCAACTCACTTGTAGAAAGCTTTATTTTTTCATTTGAACTATCAACAAGGTAAAATCGATTGGAGTCCAACAAGTAGCCTTATTGGTCGATCAGATATGTTCTCTCATTTGCTTTTATTGAAGGTTGATCAGATACCCTTATGTATTACTCGTATGTGAGTTGCAAGGCTTATCTGAAGCAACGTTATCGTGAGACGGCGATGCTTCCAGGGAGGACGAAACGACCATTTTCATTCAGGCTATTTTTTATTGTCAATATACTGTCCTCCATCTCATACAGCCATCGTTTCTGGTCTTGGGTGGCTAACACATGGTCAAAAACTTCATCCTTGAATCCTTTGTAGTTAGCCTACAACTAGTTCAAAGCTAAAGTAAGCGCTGATAGCTTATCTTTCAACTGGAAATTAAATATAGTATCTGTTTGGGAACTTCCAATCGTCGATCTGACAATTTAGCGAAATTAAGCCTTGAGAGTCATGGTCATTTGGTTGATTTTTTCTGTGATTTTTTCATTTTCACTGTTTTCAAAATCGGCAAGGTATTCTGATATTTTTGACTGTTCCTACAAAAATTTTTATCGAAGGCAGTCCTTAAAGGAAACGATCAACTCTTGAGTGATGTTATCTCTTTGCTATTGAAGTTATGTTCTCAGATTTTAGCTCAGTTTTTCACTTTAACTTTTGTAGCTACTAAACTACTACCTCAATCGATCCCAAGGTTCTTCGGTCGAGTGATATCTTTCCAGTTGTTTACTGGCCGCTGAAAGAGTCTAATGTGATAAAATGGTGGATTCGGTCAAAGGACTGGTCTTTTTGCTATCTTTTTTCTTAAATTCAAGCAAAAAGGCTATTGTTTTGTCGTGATTGTCAAGTCTAGAGTTGATAGCAGCTATTTTTTCATTTAACTCCTAGAAATGTGAAGGCTGGTAGTTGCTGTGCATGCCATTCCACTGACTGACTTGACTTACAGTGCTCATGTTCATCTGGTTGCTAGTGTGAGGGGTGTGAGGCATTCTTGTGCTTTCCACAAAAGAACTTTCGATGAAGTAGGGTCGATTCGGTGATCGCTTCTGGATAAAGTTTCTATTTTTGGGCTATATCTAATCAAGAGTGCGATTGGCTTGGTGAGGGTAGAGGGGAGTGGGCTAAATAACTATTTTGCGAGATTTTTGAGGACGTTCAGGAATATTATAGGGATTGTTATTAATCATACAAATTATTTATAAGCCCTTTCATCGCACAAAAGATAAAAAAAATTAGAATAAATGAACTAAAGTCGAATCATTTTTTGGATCTCTTTTCTTTCTTTTCCTTCCTCTCGCCCTCATCTTTGGGAGGAGGAGGATACTTCCTTAAAGGCTAGGTCTTTTATCCCTTGGATGAATGGGGTGGTGACGGAAACTTTTTGGGTCCTCCGAGGATACTTTAGCGATAATGAATCATTCGTGCCTCAAGGGATGCTTAGTGAGCATATGGGCACAGAAGAACTTGGCATTTGTTCTTACTTGGACACTCAACATGGTGGAAAATGCAGGTGTCACCAAATTTGCAATTCTTAAAGTTTTTGCATGCAGGGGGATGATTGAAGCTGCAGTACCTTCCTTTGGCACAGTTGCCTGGGAAAAATTTGCATTTGGGTGGCCTTCCTTTGAAAGGGCTAACCTTCAATTTTTTCTGGTCTGATTCACCAGTTTCAGATTTCTATACCTCCTTCTTAGGAGGGCTCGAAGCTTTCACCTCTTTGGCTGGCGTCACTTTGCTTTGAGGTTTTTCTGCTTCGGCGTTGCTCTCCTGGTTGTCTGTTTATTCAACTTTGCTTTAAACCTTCCTTTTTTCTGGTGTATGGAAAGGTTATTTCTGAATTTCTAATATGGGATCTTTCTGTTTAAGCCAATCGTCTTAGCTTGTTGCTGATTTAGGATCAAAGAAAAGATTAACTTGTGGGCTTCTGTTGAATGCCTTGAACCTTTTTCGAGGTTAGTAGCTTTAGATCTCTTATTACATTTGTCTCAAGTTTTTTGCCAGCTATTCTGGCTGTGGAATATTTAGCCCAATGCTTTATGGCGTACTATCCAAGGGCAGATTGGCTTATCGAGCTTTCTGCTCTGAAATCGGATTGGTTTATTGGGGTTTTTGCTCTGAGGGCCTTCGGAGCACCTCAATAGCGTTTGTAAGTTGGCTGAGTTTTCCTTTGAATATGTCTAACGAGATGTTCTATGACATTTTGGGAGTAGCAGAGTGAAGACATTCGGTCCACATAAGACAAAGTTTCTTATGAATATGCACGAATCTACTTGCAACTTTTATAAGGGCAATTAAGGCTAATTGACATCATCTATAAAGTATACCTTCATGTTTTTTGCCTATCGTTGGTTACCGACAAAGGTATTGACTGCTTCGGTTATATTAATTAAATGTCACTCGGAAACAATAGCAGAAATGTTGCTAACTTGCTTCGATATTAAGCTCTAGAGCCGATCAACCCTGCCAAGCGAACACTTCCAGCTCTTGCCACCAACAGCAATCCTCAATTACCTCCTTCAAGATAACGACAATAAATCAGGCAGTAAATTCCAGTCGAATAGGCCTTCACTCCTGAAGAGCAGCCAAGACAAGCCAGAAGACGAACTCCTCTTTACGACACTAGAGTTGCCAGAGAAGACGATAGTCAACAGGTGGAGGTACTGAGGGTGAGGTTGTAGCAAATAGTACGTTATTACGAGTAACGACACAATAACCTTGAGAGCAAGATGGCCATTCGTCTTAGCGAGCTGTAAAATTTCGTCATGAAGGAGGTTCCTAAGATAGACAACTCGGCCATGCTATCTTCGGATCTTATTGCAATGAAATAAACGATCAAAGACCTTAGAAAAATGCAGGATTATCAGTTAAACGAAATCACAGCTCTTAAGAGTATGTCCAGCGATAGGAACTCCGGAGATGCTCTGCAGTTGTTGAATAAAGAGAAGGAGAAATCAACTGTGCTTTTTATGGAGGTCGTCAGATTGGGAGACACTGTCGAAAAAATGAACGAATATGTGAATACTGCAACAAGATCTTATTAGTCTAAGTATCAGGAGCTATAAAACAAAATGTCTAATGCTGACAAGAACATGATGATCGTCTCCCAAAGAACCTCTTCTGGCAGCGATGTTATTAACTAGCTAGGAGAAAAATTGATGGCGAGGTTAAACACCTCAGAATCGAACCTTCTGATGCTTGGCGTAAAAATAGTTTTATACAGAAAGAGCAAGTGAAGGATAAAGAGGCCATTGCCAAACTCATGGCTCAGAATGATAGAATCGGTTAGGATCTACAATTGCTTCTCAGAAACATGCAGGCAGATTTCCAGAGCAAGTTGTAGAATCGAGTACAGGAGACAGTCAGCAGGTTAATGGTTGAACACGAGGAAAGGTTGAGGTCTCAGGAATAAATCAGGAAAAACCTGGATCTGAGAGAAAGAGTGATGGCGGAGAAACAGATGAGTTAGAAGATGGAGAACAAGGCTAAATACGACACAATGGATTCATTGGTCAGGAATTAACTGCTGAAGAAGGAAGAGAGTATCAGGTCCTTGCATCGAGCCATGGAGGACCAGTTCAGGAGCATGATGGGCTAGCTGCAAGCATAGGGAGGCCGTCGAAAGGAGCAGGAAGCTAACATGAGAAGTGAAATACGCAGAGTTCAATAAAACTTGAGAAAATAATACGACCTGTATAAAAATCACCAGAGTTAACTAGTAGAAAAAATAACTGAAATGATCAAATCAGAAATCGAGGTAAGATTAAGTACCCAACTAGATCTCAAAAAATTGACAAGCAATATTGCTCATTAAATTGTCAATGATGTCAACAACCTCAAAGAAGCTCTTTCTGCATCCAATAAAAAACTCACTCATGCAATCAGATAGGTCTCCTCTGAGTCAGCAGATAGAGCGGGCCAGCTGAGTCACTATGTAGATGCATAAGTCAAAAAAGTTGTGGAGGTTGTCACTTAAAAGTATAGTAAGATGAAGAGTGTCTTCACCAAATTGGCCGAGCAGCTCAAAAATCATCTTCAAAATACATAACAGAATAGGAAAAATGTATAAGGAAGGCTCACAGCCATCGAGGAAGATTTTGACAAACTCAAGAACGAGGTCAATGGCGAGATTGATGAATTTTACAATGATCTGGAGATTAGGTTGAAGGAATAAAAATAATTTGTGGAGACTGTTGTATTCAAGAAGAACAATGACCTGACAGTTCGGGTCAGCAAACTCGAATAATATACCAATCAATATTTCGAGTTGCTAAAGGCAGGAATATAGGATAACAAGGACTTGCTCAACAAAAAAATAGCAGGCCTCGGAGGGGCTGATGCCAGTCAAAATGAGGAATAAATGAAGCGTCTGCAAGGCATCGTATTTGAAAGTACCAGTGTTGTTATTCAGTCAAAAAAATAACTGAAGAGATCAAGGCCTAAAACTAGCAGTAGTTCCAATAGATCAGAAAGGATATCAAAGATGCGGAAGGTCGGCAAGCAGGCACACTCGTTGAATCAGAGAACAAGTTGGACCTGAAAATAGCAAGGAGTGTCGAGAAGGAGAAGGAGCTTGAGGAACAAATGAACGAGATATCAGTTAAGATCAACAAGCTTCAGACCGAGATAAATGAAGCCAACAGCTCTAATTCTAACGACAAAATCAAGAGGGTGCAGGATGATTTGCAAGCGATAGAGGGTAGGCTTGACTCCAACGAAAAGCAGACCACCAAGTTAGGAGACGACCTGACAGTCCTCAAATCAGAAGTTAAGGCATTAGAGGAGAAGGCGAAGTTACAATTTTATAATCGATGATTATTATGAAATCCTATATACATCAAACTGTTTCCTTTCGGGTAAAGGACCTTAACAACTACATCATTTCTTGTGAAGACTTGCCATCGTTGGGATCCAACCCTTTGATCTGTATGCCTTTGGTGCTGTTTGTCAGGTTGGAATTGGTGGTGACTCTGTTTTAGAGATGGTTGGTGAGTTAGGAATTTTGTCTGGTGTGGTTGGAGGATTGGTAGGGGTAGTACTATGAGTTCAGTTATTGGATGGATTGAAGGTGTGAGGTGGTGGGAGTGTTGCCTTGATAGGGAATGCCTAAAAGAGGATTGGGCTCCGAACTGATTATCGTTGCAGAGGTTGCAATATGTTATTGAGATTATTCTCTTATGCTTTCTGTCTTCCTTATGGCCCCGAACTACTTCATTGGAAACTCATCCTTGTTGCTGGCCGATCCTGGAAATTTGTCTTAGGATTTGTACAGTTGCATTATTATGCTTTCAGGCATAAAACCACCTCTGATCTCAGGCTTAGCTGTTCTGAGCTGCTCAGGTTGGGAATAGTTTGACCTTGGAGGAAGGCTCATCACATTTTGTGGTTTAGGAGCCTGAGGAGGAGGTGAGTATTTTTGGGGAGGTATGTTAAAGGATGCGGATGAATTTTGTCTTGGGATATTTGGAGGTTGGAAATTGATGGCTGGAACAGGATTTCTGTTGCCTACGGAATTGTCCTGGCTCGAGATAGGTCGAATGTGCTGGTTGGAAGTAGAATAAGCAGAAGGTTTGCTCGAATCTTAAGATATTCTGTTGCTGCTGTTATATTGATTCGGAACCTGGAACTTAATTTATCCTGAAGGACTTCCAAACCGAGATCGTGTTGGCTCTCTGTATTACCTTCTGTTTTCAAAGGTCATGGGAGGAGTTGAAATCTTGTACTGTGGGTACCCTTCATAGTTCTGGCTTATTCTGTTGTCGCTGGGCTGTCTGTAGCTGTCTGGCTGTCGATATTCATGACTGACTTATTTATGGATCCCCAATCCTGTGAATTTCTGCTATTCTTGGCTTCTGTTGCTGTTGTTGATTGCCACATGTTGACTGCTTTCGTATACCTTGTCAGATGGTCCCTAAGGGCTCTCTACTTTTCTGAAAGTAGATACTGGCTCTTGCTTCGGAGGTTCATATTGTGGAATGTAGTTACTTTTTTGTGTCTGTGATAAATAAGGCTCTCGATCGTGAGAGGATCTGAGCAGAGGGTCGAGAAACTGATCAAATTGTCTGTTGAGGTTGGCTCCATCTAATCTATCTGGGATGACTCCTTGATTGTACAGATTTGCATACTATCTCAGCTCGCGACTGGCTTGATAGAAGGTCAGACTGTCACTGCTCCGATAAAGGAAAATTTTTATCGAGGAATGATTTTGAGAATTTTCGTATCGGATAGTGTTGTTCTCGATGCAGTCAACGATAGTCCTCACCATATCTTGCTATGAGACCTTGTTGCCGATAATACTCAGCTGAGACCAGTTCTAGCCAGCCCATACCTTAATGATTCCCTTCTCGTTTACACCGATAAACTCGGGATGGACTCTAAAGCAGCCGAAGAGGGAAGCTAATTCAGCAAAGCCCTGCAGACACTGATCGTAGATGTGTATGGCGTCTGCTTGAGTGAGGTTTCTGAGGTCACTGAGTCTGATAGGTATTTTTTCGATATAGATATGAGCAGTTGATCTGGAGACGCAGAACTATTAGCTACCTTTTTCCTTGAAGTACAAAGCTGAGACCCATCTAGAATGATTTTTTCTTCGGTAGTAAAGATCAAGCTCGCTACTCATTTATTGGCTATCGAGAGTGTAGATCTTGTGCTCTTCAATGTGGAAGTTTCTGTTATTTTTATTTTCCCAGAGGGTGATGCGGGTGTTCGGTTGGGGGACTTCCAGCCAGTCCCTTTAGTTGAAATAGTCAGAATCATTGTGAGAGTTTCCCATGATTTTATTTATAAGTTATACGATGATGAATATTATGCTATGGGACAGTGATCACTCGAGATAGCCTTCAAAAACGTCTCGCATATCATTGCCTCTCTTGATCATCGCGTTGATCTCTCTCTCCATTGCCTTTATCTGCTATTGCTACATTTGTTGGGCAAATATGCTCACAAAACTCTTGTAAAGCTGGTGAGATGACTTTATTATTATCTAAAAACCTTTCAGGGCTTTGCTGGCTATCTTCTTCTACCGGTCCTCGTTTCGAGGAGAAGTAGGAGGCTTATTAGGAAGCTGTAGACTGCCTGTTAGGAGGCCTTGAGGGTTTTTCTATTTTCTGATGCGGTCGATCTACTTCATTATATTGTCCCTTTTATCCTGAAGAACCTTGATGTTTTTTTCTTTTTCGCTGAGAGAGCCTTTGAGGATATCAATCTCCTTCCTCAGACTTTAGTTCTCGGATAAAATCACCTTATTCTGTTCCTTCAATGAACATAACTCATTCCTGAGGATGTCCTTCTCTTCATCGACCACAATAGACTCTTTGGCATCTTCACTTTCTTTCGATTCAAGGGTATTTTATCGAATGCTAACAAAATTTTGTGGCTGCTCTTCGGGCTGAATGCTGCTTAATTTGTTTTCGTATGTATGCTCAAGATCTATTTTTTATTTCCTCAGGACTTGAATTCTGTACTTGTAGTCTTTCAGCTTGATTTACATCTGGCTGATTTTTTTGTCCTTGGCAAGCAACTGTTCATAATAGCCTTCCAATGAGGCCTTGTTCTCTTCACTTTGGCTTTCGAAGATGTTGAGCTTCCGGTTGACTGACTCAAGTTTTATTCTTTCTTGGTTGAGTTCAGATTCGTACTTCCTGGCCTTGATCTTCATATCCTATTCCTTTTCGTTGATCGACTGCTGGAGCATTCCTTTCTATTTTTCAAGCTGCTCATTGGCTGCATAACTCTTGCGAAGTTCATGGTCTTTTCCTTGGATGGTCTTCACTAACTTCTCCGTTTAGAACTGATAATTTTTCAGGTCATCCTCTTGTTTCTCATTCTTTTTGTTCAGGCCTTAAATTTACTTCTTCATATATTATATTTTTTTATTCAATGTGCCAATCTCCTTCTTTAGACTTTCAGCTTCCTCCTCAGCCATTTTTAAACAATTATTGACATTTTCTTGAATTATAGCCTTCTACTCGCCCATTCGCTTTACTGTCAAGGTCAAATTTTCATAATCTTAGCTTATTTTTCGGCATTTAGATTGGTTTTCAATGGCTGATTTTTTCTCTGAGTCAAGAGATTTTTTGAGCTCCTGACACTACTTTTCCAGTTTATTCTTGAGTTCCATCATATTCTAAAGTTAACTATTATTATTGCTGTTGAGCATGCTAGAAAGAGTAGCGTTGGTTTATTTTTATCGCTCCAATTCTTCTGTTTTTGACTTTAGGTCCTAAATGGTCAACTAATGCGTCTGGTTCAAGTCAGAAAACTACTCAACCCTCATCCTTAAAGCATTTTATCTTTCCTTAAGGGTCTATGATAAGTCCTTATACTATTTCTTGAGCTTCTCGTACTCAGCTTATATCTTATTTAGAATTTTGCCGTTTTTCTCAAGTTGATCGCTTAAGTCATTATTTTTTGTGTTTTGCTACTCTAGATTACTCAGCTTTTGCTTAATTTTGTCATTTTCACTATTGAGTTGAGCTATCTGTGCTTCTAACTTACTCACAGTATTAGCATACTCTTCAATGGATTCTGTGAATTACTGATTGTCAGAGATGATTTGTTCGTTTTTATCCATAACCTTCTTGAGCTCATTCTTCAGTTTATTGATTTCAGCTTGTTTGCTATGCAGCTCCTCATCCTACTCTGACTTGGCAGTTGATGAAGTTTCGAACTCGGTTTTGAACCTTTGCAGTATTTTTTGTTACAACTGTTCAGCTTGTTGTTCTTGAACGGTGCTTTCTTCCTTTTTGCTCTTCAGTTCTTGAATTTCCTGCATAAGGGAAGGGATGAGGTTGTTATAACTTTTCTCTTTCTCGAGGTCTTTTATTTTATTATAACTCTCGTCAAGTTCTGTCTATAGCTCGGAGTATCTCTGCTTGATACTTTTGTTTTGCTGTTCGATCTTCTTCATGAGGGTGACCTTCTCGTGGTAGAGATTGAGAATAGATCCTATATTTTTTAGTTTGTCAGTTGCTATTTCTTGTTATTTGCAGAATGCTATCTCCTTCCTGAATAGCTACTCATTGTCAGAGCTGAAAATTTACAAACTGCCCTGAAGATTGTCAAATTTGATGGATAACTCCTCATGCTCATTGTTCATCCTTAAAATCTGAGCGTTGACGACCTCGTTTTTCTCATAAAGCTACTCAGTTTTCTCCAACAATCTTTCTGCCTCTTTCTTGGCCAGTTAGAGCTGAATAAGGAGACAGGTACCTTTTCACAGAGGATGCTACTGTATTTTTATTGATCTTGGTATAGCTCAATAAGAGATTTTGTGGACATTTTGGATATAGCCTTGATATCGGTGGTGAACTTCTTCTCAGGGATTGAATATATATCGCCTTCCTTCTTTTTCTTACCTGTTAATTTTTCAAACATTTAAAATATTATACTCACATATCAGCATCACAAGGCCCACCCTGGTACAAACCTCCGCACTCGGTCAGACTGCTGACCAGGGACATCAGATAGGCTTATTCTCTGAAATCCTCGATCACCAGAGGAGGTTTGTGGGTAATTTAGCATCGAATATTAAACTACTACTTGTCGTATTATCTTTTGCGCTAGCCTAGGATCCTCTGGATTTCTTTGCTTTGTTCGTCTGATAGCTTCTTCTGTTGGCGAAAGAAAACTGAAAAATTTTTGAGGTAAGGATCAGTTTATTCTGTCAAATTGTTTCTGAAGTCATTGAGCTCATTATAGAAGTTATTGAAGTTAGGGCAGCTTTTATCTTCTTCGACCTTTTCCTAGTTGTCTCCGTCTATTATGATGTCTCCGCAGCCCAGGTTGCCGATGCAGGGTGAAGGAAGGGCTCTTTTATCTATTTGCTTGCGAATGCTATCGATTCTCTGAAGACTAGGATTGTTGATGCTAATTCGCTAGATTTTAGCCTTTCTCGGCATTCGTTTGATTTTTGTCTTGAGAGCAATATCAAGCAGGTCTAACTCCATTCCATTTTCGGTGCTTCTTTAGCTATTGATTGAATGACATATTTCTGGTTCAGAAGGGATGATCTTTCTTGTCAAATTTATTCTGGATCGATTTGATCGATAAGTATTTGATTCCACCACGAAGTCGTTGTGAGTACCCTCATCTGCAAGCTACTATTATTACTATCGTTTCAGGTTGTACTCTAAAATTTCGCTTCTTTTCTTTATTTTATTGGCAAGGATGCTTGCACTATCGGTTATTGTCCTTTTGCTCATTATCTTACTCTGGCTGAAGTAATATTGGTCCCTTATCTATTATGGTTCATCATCAAGGTTGCTAGAAGCCTTGCCGATCTGGTTCTGAACGGTTAGATTCTTTCTATTGTTCTTTCTCCTTCTTGGCTTCGGCTAAATTACTTCTACTACTTAGTTGTCAGTATTCTAGCTGGACTCACTGGCATCTTTCGACGATTGTTGCAAAAGGGAAGGAGGGACCATAGTCCTTTTATGTGTCTTTGATCGAATCACACTTGTTGATTTGGCCTTTTAAGGCTGAAAGGTAACTGTCTTCCTTTTCTTCTTTTGTTAACTCAGGGGTAAAGTTGCTTTCGAATAGATTACTTTTGACTGTTTCAGAGAAAGGACTTGCTTTTTTTTTGAGTTAATCATTTCAAGGGGGTTGGTTTCATCGAGGGTGCTGGGTGTCACGCTGGGTGATACGATATTTGAAATGTTTCCAACTGTGGATCTAGTTGCCTCAGTATAGCTGAATTTCAGGACATACTGGTCAGTTTCTTTGATAGATTTTGGTTTGTTTGGTATATAGGATTTTTATTTCTGACCCTCTGACCATTTCAAAAAGTGATGTTTCGTCTTCTCTATCTGCCTCACAATGCTATCCTTCAGTACCTCAGATATTTTCAACACTTCTCTCATCCTGGTAATGAGCACTTCACAAACAACACTGAATTTGATTGTTAGTTCTGACTTCTTTACTGAAATTTTCTTGGCTGTGTAATCCTGAATTGACGAAAGAGTTTCTTTAAATAGTCTCAGCTCATTTTATCGCCTGACTGATCGATCTATGCAGTTACAGCCAATTATTGTCTCGCTGATATTATGGATCCATTCCGAACTTTGATGCCTGAAGAATGGAATCTTTTTGAGCTCTTGACCGATGAGTCGATATAGGTGAATAAGCTCAGTAATAAAACGTTGAGTCTAGCGGGCATAACTATTCATCATTTTTCTTGTTTTTTTCGAATGGAAATATATTATCGAAATCAATTCAATTTGGGAAAAACGCATCTCTTGAGCTCAAGGGTATGTGTTTTGCACCTTTCTTTCCTCTGGTTGGTGGAGGGTGCTTGAAAAAACTAAAGCGAGGTATTTACTCTCTATCGTATGTTCTACAAGGGAGAAGGAGGTTCTTTGAGCATAGTTGGGATCGGAGGGTCATATTTGTTCGAAGTATAACTATATTAATCTTTATTGATTGTAAGCTCAGGTAAACTCATGTTATTTTATCGAGAAAGGTCTTAACAAAGCTAAAAGCGAAGTTAAATAGACCCAACAGCCAACGAATTAGCATAAAGATGAGTCCTAAAAACTGGTCTTCTATATTTGACTAAATCTTTTACTCTTATCAGAGTTTATCCTTCAACAGCCTAACCTTTGTTAGGAGCTATAAGTTCAAGTTTTATACTATCTTGATAGCAAACCTTTTTTATTTTGATCTTGTTCTGCCATTAGACTTGATTGGAGTTGCTATCTTTCAGGTCAGTTTGATACTGGGTTTTGCCAAAAGTCACCACACATCTTCGAGGGGTTTGGCTTGAAGCTACAGTCATAACCTTTATTTTGATTTTATTTATTGTCAGAAGGAAGGGAAATTGAGTGTTAATTCGACTTGATTTTGTTGATGGTGTCTCTGAATTCTTATAGACAAACTAAATGTGGTGATTGCTGCCTACAATGAATTGATCATTGCTAATCTTTTGACTGGCCTTCTTTCTCCTCTTCAGAACATCAAAACTTTCTGATCTAAGGTTGATTTAAGAAAGTTAGGAGAGGTAGTTGGACTGACTATGCTGATCTGAAGCAGGAGAGTTAACAGTTTATATTTTATCTTTCTTGAATGTTTCGTTGATTTCATACACTTTTTCACTCTTCAATTTATTTTTATTTTATTGTTGTGCAGACATTTGCTATCTTTCCTTTAACAATCTTTAGTCTTTATTAGGCAGCTAGTCCATCTAAGTACCTTTTCTGTATTGCTCTCTTCTCCTCTTGATGTACTCTGCTAGATCTTCGGTGTGAGAAGAATGTGTTGGAATTGCTTCTACTTTCTGCCGAGCTATGCTTGTCTTTTAAAATACATCATCTTGTGAGTAAGATTAGTTTTCCTCTTGAATGGGCTTGATTCGAATATACTTCTTTATATTGACTCTTTCGAGATAGCTGTTCTTGCTTAGAGTCACACTTTTTTTATGGCTTTTCCTTTACCTTTCATTTCGAGGTAGCTCAGTTTGCTGTCCCACACTGACATTTCTGAAATATTACTTTTGTTTCTGAGCTGCAAAGAATATTTATGAGCTGTTTCCACTTCGATATTGAATTGATTTGATGTTAATTTCCGACTCATTGAACTACCTCCTCATTATATCTTCAGGCTCTTTTGTTGATTCCTCAACTTTTCCTTAAGGAGTTGAGCAAACCCATTTATTTATTCTTTGCACTGACTCATCAGGTTAATTTTTGTTGATATCCTTGATGATGTCATTGGTGAGGTTGATGAACTCCTGGTAGTTGGATATTTATGATTTGCAGGCTTTTATGTGTTGAGCCATCTATTCATTGATCTTTTTTAATCTAAAGTTTTAAATGCTCATGTTGACGTTTGTTCTACTTCCCACTCTGAAGACCAATCTTAACTCCATCGATCGATGGTCTGTAAATTTGTATTTTACTCCTTCCCTGCGATATGGCACCAGAGGAGATGATTTTCCTAACTATTTGATGGTTCCTTCCGATGTATCAATTTATACAATATCGATTTAAATTTATTCCTGATAGTGAAGGTCACAGGGCCATAGTTCATAGACATACTCCAGCTCCTTTCTGAACTTATTTTCAATCACCAATACTTTATCCCTGGCCTTATTGTAGAATTTAATGCCTATTTTCTGAGTATTATCAATCCTACATTATTTTTGGGCATATTTGACAGAAAATTGATGTTGACGAGAAGATAATGTTCTGACATGCAAAGAGTTATTAATGTAATGCAGTTAATAAAATTAATTTTTAAATGATGATAACTTGATCAATTGGCCCCCATTATCTATTGCATTTTGATTTTGTATTCGGCCTTTATTGCTTAGTGCTGCTCCAGTTGATGGTGACTTAGTTTCTCCTACATTTAGGAATATATATTGACTAAAGCTTACTTTGTGTCCTCAGATAGCTGGTTTACCAACTCATCTGCCTCCTCGTCGCATTCGTAGTATTTAAGGTGGTTCTCAGCATCAGTTGTCACGTGGGAAGGAAAGTTTAGCATCTTCATCACCTCAATCCCGTAACTCTTCTCCATCTTGCCTTCTTCCACCTTGTATTCCAGCATCAACCTATCCTCTTCCACCCTGCAAGTGGTGAACATGTTCTTCACTCCTGCCACCTTGTCGGCCATTCTTGTCATTTCGTGGAAGTGGGTGGCAAATAAGCAAAAAGGCTTAATTGTGGTATGAAGATATTAGCAGATGCCCCAAGCTATACCAAACCCTTCGCAGGTGCTTGTGCCTCGACCAAGCTCATCAATTAGGACAAGTGAATTTTTTGTTGCTGTTTCGAGCATACAAGAGCTTTAGACCATTTAACTCATGAATGTTGAGATTCCCTTGACCTGCAAGTCAGATGCTCCTACTCGAGTGATAATGGCATCGACTATAGGAGTTTCAAACTCAAGAGCAGGAACATAGTATCCGAGGTGAGCAAGGTATGTACAAACTCCAACAGTTCTGATATAAGTTGACTTTCCTCCCATATTGGGCCCTGTAAGGATAATAGTCTTTTAATTTGCCATTTAGCAGTTGTTAGGGACACAGTTCTTGACTACTGGATGTCTCATATCTCTTCCAATGATGTTAGTTCCGATCTGAGGACGGCACCATGACCCGTTGGAAGTGATGACGATAGTGGCTATTGTGGTGAGCACATCGAGCTAGCTCAATATGAAGCTGAGCTATTCCATGACTGGATAGTATCCCGCTACCAACTCGAACATTTTCTTTAAAAGCACCTGCTGTTCAATCTTATACTCTTAGTCGACCAGCCGTAGCTGTTCACAGCATTTTGCCAAGGTGCTTGTAATAAAAGTTATTTTTGTTTGTTTGGCTGATAACAGTTTGTATCCTTATGTTTCTCTCACTTTGCTGGTCCCCAATTTTTTGTTGGTCTCGAGGACAAATTTGTGAGTGTTTGAAGGACATTTTTACACCTCCAGCTTCAGATGCATGGCTACTTTCATAACTTAGTGGTCAATATCTTTCTCGATGGAGAGCTTTCTCTTCATGATTGCCTGTAAGGTCTGCTGGGTTTATGGCCTCACATAAAACTCACTGTCTTTTGGGCCACTCATGTCGATACCCTTTTCGATCATTTGGCTAATTTTGCAAATAATATCGACATTTTTCTTGATTCCTTCGTATATTTCTCTAATGATAGGGTCACTCAGGTCTTTTTCTTTCAGGTTTTTCACTAATTCCATCAGAGATTCAACAACTCTGTAGATCTTGATCAAGTCAGATACTTCGCATCTTACTTTCTTGCCTGCTTTGACCTTGTAGAACACAAAATATAGTCGATCCAGATCCGGCAGCTTTTTCAATTCATTTTGGATGAGATTCTTGATGTTGGCATTTGTAATGAAGTACTCGATTCTATCTAGCCTTGACTATATCTCTTCCCTGTTTTGTAGAGGCTGCTTCATCCACCTCTTCAGGCACCGATTTCCAAAGCTGGTCTTACACTTGTTGAAAATGTCATACAGAGTGTTAGCATTACTGGAGAGAACTTTCTTCTCCATATCTTTAGAAAATATCTGAAGGGCGTTGATGGTCGCTTGATCGAGCATCATCGACGCTTCAAGACTTATCAGTTTGAGGTTGTATTGTTGTTTGTTTGAAATGTCTCTTTCAAGGTTGATTATCTCCAGCAATTTTTCGAGAGATACTCTTAGCTTGGGATTTTCAAGTTCCTTTGTGTATTGATTGAAGTCTTTCTTGAGCAGGTAGGACATCGGAAGTTTCACCTCTCCTTTTCCAAGTTTTTATTCGTGAATTTTGGCATTGTAATCTCCCAGTTTATCAAGAATCTTCTTCTTCTCGCTTTTCCACTCCATCGGCAGCTTCATATGAACCTCGTATTTGGCCTGCTACTCTTTCGGGTTGTTTTGGATGAGGAGAGCCTCAAGGTAGCTGTAATGCTCATTATCGGCAAATCCTCCGATCGAGAACAACCTAGTAGTGTTACAGAAGGCAGCATAGGTGACCTCTCTTTCTACGCCAACGAGTTCGATATTAACGAATATGGTGATGGAGAGCTTTTCCTCTTCTTCCTCTTCGTACATTGGAATGAAATTATATTGTGCGCGCCTTTTGGTGATCTCAATTAGTTTAAAGGGAGTTTTATTCAAGAGGTCAATAAAGGGATTAGTGAACATTCTCTATCAAAGAAATTGGTTGGTTTTGCTCGGCTTTGTCATCTTGCTCTTGAAATCGAAAAATGTGCTGTTCTTCATGAAGCTAGCAGTCTTGCCCTGACCAAGCACGTCTCTCTATCGGTTGAAGCCTCTTCTTTTGTTTGGTTGTTCTTCGGTCCCTCTGCTCTGCATCAATTACTTGTGGACGTCTATTAATTTTTTGGGTCGATTGATACGATTGTACTCATCTATCGATTCTTGGTCAACCTCAACTTTTTGACCGAGGCGAGCACTCCCCTATGCCATCAAATGCTATGGAACTTCTTAGGATATTTTAGCAGGAGCTTTCATTTATTTTCGAGTCTGGTACATACTGAAAATTTGGTCAAACTCGTCTCCTTATCCTGTTGGCTAAACTTGAGGTATAACGGCTTATTGTTATCTCTATCTCTTTAGGTCCTCTAATTGCTCTTCAAAAAGTTGAGCCATCTTTTATTTCTCTTCCTAGGGAATAAAAGGTCCCATCACCATGTTGGCTTCAGGTTATGGAGTTTCTAAATTTTTGTACAATCTGATCGGTCCCATATGACCCTCATCTTCATCAACAGCTTTTTCTTTCTTTTGTTTTTTTTCTTTCTTTTTGTGCTATTATGGCTTTTATTCCCCTGAAGATTCATCAGAATCTGCCTTACGACTTCCATTTTCGAGGTAGTATTCGATACACTCGCTAACTTTCTCTTTCATCATGACTTATAAGTTGAGGCCTGTATTTTCATTTTTGACATATTAGCCATTTTACTTTTTGAGAGGAAGATACTTGAACATTTTTTTGAGGCACTTCATCATAGCTTTATTCTCCAAAGCCGATATATCAACTTTGCCTCCTTTGTCAAGCACTCCAAACATGTCATAAAAATCGTTGAGATCGTCTTCATATATATTAATAAATTTCTCAATGTGTTTGATGATCTTCTTCATCTTCAGTTATTTGCTTTCATTTTTGTTCTCCCCCTTACTGAAGTACTGTGATTTTTCATACAAGGCATCATACTGCTTTTTCTTCTCACTTTTCTCCTTCTTGTGCTGTTTTTACTGTTCTCTTCTTTTGCGCAGTTTGTCTCTGAGAGTTTTATGGCCTTTGTTTGCTTTAGCATCTGTGTCGTAATGCATTTTCTATTGCTTCCCCATTGTGATTGTTGATTATAAATCAAATTATACAAGCAATTGAAGTAGACTGAATTGCAGCAGGGCTCATAATTAAAATTGAATGAGGAAGAAGAACAGAACCAAAAATATACATGAGAGGGAGTACCTCGATGACTACTATGACAAAAGCAATGGAGTTTGGCCAAAAGAGGACCTTGAGCTCATAGCGATCGAATTAGGAGTGACCAGGCAGGTTGTCTATAAGTATTTGTGGGACAAGAAGCATAATGAAAAACAATCTATCCTTAAAGAATGTAAACAGCTCTTTATGCAGAATCATCAGAAGAAATTCCAATTAGAATGAGTGGTCCTCCAAGTTACACAATCAAATATGATATGGGAGTTCAAGGTCTAATAAGAATACCTGAGACCTTACTGCAGGCAATTGAATTCACTGTTGATCCAATAGTCTCTGTCTGGGCAATGGAAATTTTGAAAAATAATGGATGGGACCTCGTCTTAGATAATTCTTCAGCCATGCTTGATCCCAGATCTATTGAATAGTGGATGCACATTCTAAATCAAGGAGAGCAGGAGGTTAAAAATGTTCCTGAGGTTTAACTGATGGAATATGAAAGCCCACTTGTTCCGGCAAAGTCTTTTGACATGGTTGAATAATTTGAAGAGAATTATCCGTTCTTGAAAAAAGTTGAATGTGACATTGAAGAGACTCCCAGAGAAGCATAGCGAACTTAAAAGAAGAGACCTCAATTTGATAGTGCCGCAAAAATCAGTCCTGATGTGATGAGCTACGAGAAGAAGCCGAAGAGGCATTCCTTGAGGTTGGCCAATGCAGGCCGTAAACGACCGAGAGGTGCCAGTGAAGATGAGATCTATGATTCGCACTCATGATTCAAAGGATTATTGATTTGATATTGGCTCAAAGAATTAAAAATATATGTGGCAGAATAATAAAGATATAAATAATGCAACACGCGATCAAGAGAGGAAAATTTTACAAGGACATTTTTTATCCTCAAGAACAACAGGTATCATATTAACTCCATCGTGACTTGAAATCTTCAATTTCCCTCTGGAAGGCACAATAGTTGTACAATAAGCATAAGGAGCAGTTGTTGTCTGAGGATCAAACAGTATTTTTGGAGTTTTTGAACAACTATCCTCTGAGCTATAACTACCGTCAAGCAGGCAGTCCAATAAAGATGTATTACGAGATACTGAAGATGGATGCCAGAAAAATGTCAATTTATGAGCAGCAGCTTAAATTGTCAGTCATGTGCCACCTCAAAGAGTACTTAGGTAGGGAAGATAAGCAATCGATATTTCGCTAAATTTAAAAATTTGAACTGGAAATGTAGAAAAATATTGAACATCAGCCTTACGATGCTGTGAATTCTCTCAACTACATCATGCTCCAAAAATAATCTGTTGATACTGTCATTTTTAAACATGCGATCGAGTCCTTGAAATAAGCTGACTCCAACATTATGATCGCAATCATGCCTAAAGCCACACCAGGCATCATCATAAGTATATTTGTTTATAGGTAGGATTGACTATGAATGAATGGGGCACCTTGAGAAAATTCAACCACCTTCTTGATTTTGTTGTCGAAAAATGGGTCCCTTATGGCTTGCATCTGTTTAATGAGGTCAATCTCATATCGGTAGTTATAATTTTATGTAGATCGTGGCCACTTGGCAATTACACATGATCGGCTACAAAAATATTCCAGTTTGTATCTCGTTGCTAATTGAAAAAGTGACCAAAGACATAAAGGAAAAAGACAGTCATGGTCTGACCCTTCTCAGTAATGTTTTTTAATTTTTCAAGTATTTGCCTTTGAACTATGAGGAACAGTCATTTCGTTTGATCAAGGACAAGATAAAATAGAAGATAAGACAAGGGAAAGAGTCTTTCGATATCATAAAATTGCCATTGAATCGATTAAAAGCATCATAAATCATTCAATTCTACGAACTAGTGTTGACCAGAGCTGAAATTTTGACACATATACTGTACAATGGAAATCATGAAGTTGTGAAATTTTGGTTGAAAAAGAGCAAAGCTGTTTAAATTTTATTTGAATAGCATTGCAAATTAAAGGTTCCAAGTAGTAAAAATTTCACAATTTTGATCAACAGTACAACAATACTGATTGAAAAGTATTACGACCAACCCGACAAGATATAAAAAATTATGAATGTATTCAAAAACATTGGGAATGCAGTTATTGAGTAGACCCCGTTGAGCAGATCATGGGATATAACTGTGATAATGAATTTGCTTCACCTAAAACACAAGTTCAAGCTCAATTGGAATGTAACCCATCTATTTGAGGAATACGTTCGAAATTAGAAGGACTTGCTTGATATCAGAAAGATAGGAAATATTCTTAAAGCTGTCAAGTTGAGTCACAAAACAGAAGATCCTGAGTTGATCAAGTGTATTAATGTTCTTTTGAAAATGACCTTGTAAAAAACAACCAAATTCAACTTTTCAATCTTCAGCTAGTTTAGCTTTCTCCTTGCAGGTCGCAACAGTTATCGATAGGTTATCGACCTGATGTTCAAAAGACTCTAAGACTCAGACTGCCCATACTTCGTGGAACTGTACAATCGATACAACTCTCGAGATCCATATCTCACTAACATCATATTTGAAAAGGTCAGTCAAAAGAATTCCTCCTTCGTCACTCTCGCTAAGTTTCTGGTGACAGAGAACCCTTTTCATTTAGTCAACAGCGAAGGTCAACTGATGGGAAGAATAGCCAAGGCTTTAGAGGAGGTAGAGCCGACTATCACAGTATCTATTTGCTTATTCAGAGCTAAGATTTGAGATAATTCATGCCTCTTGAAGCCATGGATATCCTCAAATTGTGCAGCTATTTTTATGGCTCCATCAAAAGGTTTGCCAAGAAAGTCGGCTTACTCTCGATAGGGTACTTCTAGCATTTTAACATCTCTAAGGAAGGGTCCAAACAGGCTTTAAAGTTTGTGGAGGCAATCACCCTTCTATCCCTCAAAGAAGAACTGCAGCCTTTTTTCAAAGACAAGATAATCAAAATGATGGAAAAAATAATGAGCAACTCATCCGGTTCTCCCCTGGTGAAAACTCAGGAGCTAGAGATAAAATGGCTACTAGGGTTTGTTGAAGAGAAGGATATCCGACAGCTTGCAGTCAACGAGGTCTTAGATGAGCTCAGAAAGAGAGGATATGCTAACAGTTTAAAAATTATTCTTAAATTGCTTAAAATGTATGATTTCGGGGAACTGGAGCTTTCAGAAAGCCTTGCTCGGAAATTGTCAGCAATTGCATCCGAATAGGTCAAGTCAGCATCAGGATCTGTCATGCAGGTACAAAGGTCCCTCAATCTGCTTCCTAATACACCTCGCATTAGAGAATAAACAAGCTTTAGTCCATTCGTTTCAGTCATCACAACGGCCCTCATCAAGGGTACAACCAATAATTATGCCTATTGTGAGCCGTACGTCAAAGTTGCGGAACTGACTCGCAACAGAGCACTGATCTAGACTTTATTGAAAGTTGTCCCATAAAACTTGGATAAATGGCAATTTATCAAAATTTACAATTTGATATGGGTTTCCCTCAGAATGAACCTCAGCGAGTCATTGGGAAAAATAGTAGCAACAGCCCTCAAGATATGTGACAAGATCCTTGCTTATCTTCCAGATCTGGTCTACGTCATTCACTACCATCTTGCCACGATAGACAAGAAAGATGCCCCCTACTTCAAGTAGACAAAACAGCTAGCTGAGTACTTCATTCTGGGGAAGCTGAAAGATACAGAGTAGAAGGAGGGCTCGAAAAGGGTAAACCACTAGAAACGCCTCAGAGATATCATAAAGCTCCTATGGGTTAGAGTCAAGCTAGATTAATATGACGAGACGACTTTTGAGCTGTACAAGCATCTTTTGAAGTACGAGAAAGACATTGTTTCAATGCCTCACAAGAGCTTTGTCAGTAAGATACCGTGGGAAAATATATGGTAAATTTTGGCAGTGTTACGTATCAAGGCCAAAGAAACCAGAATATTCAGAAAGGACAAAGGATCATTCACTCACCCAGAAGGTCGATTCAGTGACACAACAATCGTTGCTGATCAAAAGGCCTTATCCCAAAAGCTAAAAAAAGCTGGTCTCAAATAACTTACCCCAGATGATATTTCTGAGTAAAAAGATAATTACTACGCCTTCAACGTTAAACAAAATGACGTACTGCTGTCAGTTAAAGCCAAAAAGGCTGGACAATAGTACGGTATGCTGATAGTCAATGAAAACACTGAAGTCGATAGCGAAGGTAAGGTAATGGGTCGTTTCATATTCAAAAAGTAGGTCTTCGAGGTGCTGACCGATCTCCCGATCATTCCTGTTCGATTGCAGGAGGAGATCAAGTGGGAATGATTTGTGCTAAGGCTGATATAAGTATCGATATTGGAAGACTGATTATATTCTATTATACCGACACCTTCTATAGAATGTGGAATTGGAAGGCTTACCCCCAGGAATAAATCAACTCAGCCAAAAATCCCTACATCACCTATCACCGCCAATCAAACCCTAGATCCCTTGACCACCCCAGCAGCTACAGCATGTTCGACGTCAAGAAGCAATACACAACCATCAAATAGAACCATCCTAACCACAAACAGGTCCACGCTCCTCATCAGAAGCCCATCAAAATGACCTACCTCAATCAAATGCCCAGAAAAGCTGAGCCATTGCAAGTGATCAACACCTCATATTTGGGAGGGCTATCTGAAATGATCTGAATTTGATTGACTTTCATATGAATAGAAGATTAATCGAAGACCAGTAACAGATCAAAATTTACTTTTGTAGTCTGCTCTCCAAAAATCTTAGTCCTCGTTTTTAGAGGTGTAGTTAAGAGGTTTTAACCTTGTTTGGTTTCTGGAATCTTTGGGAGGTTGTCTGTTTTGGCTTTATCTGCTTGGGACTTCGATTCTTTTGATAGTTTGCTCTTTGAGTTCCATTTTTTAGTCGAAAAGGTCCTCATTTCCAAAGAATCTATTAAGGACGGCTTTGATGTCTCCCATCCTGTCCAAGGCCACTTTCATCTGCAAATATTTATTCTCCAACTGTTCCTTTTTCTCTTTGAACTCCTTGTAGCTTTTTTCCTGCTCTTTTAATTCTTCTTCGTGCTTCTGATTTTATTCATCAAAAGCTGCTATCTACCCGTTTAACTTCTCCTATTTTTCCTTCTGCTCGGTCAGCTTATGATTGATGTTCTTTTCTTCCCACTTGAGCTCATCGTACCTGACTTATCACAGAACTACATTCTTT
>Ga0100378_1001522_pt1 | contig 24201 bp, 26 predicted proteins | sample CryGeymeta201502_FD_81535 | JGI IMG/M metagenome (GOLD analysis project Ga0100378, IMG submission 81535) | Groundwater microbial communities from Crystal Geyser aquifers in Utah, USA - Crystal Geyser metaG 2015-02 | ecosystem: Environmental > Aquatic > Deep subsurface > Groundwater | place: USA... | reverse complement strand
TTGAGATATTCATAATACTTGATAAATGAATATTCTCATCATCTTCCATTAATTTATATTTTTCTTTTATAAAACAAGATTCATTATAAGATCCTTTTTTGTTAACTTCCATTTTTATTAATATATTAAATATGCAATAAAATTATATTAGAATAAATTATAGTTTTATATTTAATCTATCTTGTTACATTGTTAAATAATAATATTATTATTTTATATTTAAAGTAAATAAAATTAATAAAAAAATATTAATAATTTAATAGTTTATAAACAATGTTTATTTCGAAAATCACAATTTTATTTTTTCTGATTCTTATAGTTCAAATGTTTTCACTCAATCTCAAACATAATAGTTTTGTTTCATTTAATAATAACAATAAAGATATATTAAGTACTTTTGACACACATATTGTTATTTCTTTAAAAAAGACACCTCATCATCATAAAACTGATTCTATTGTATATATTTCTGATATTCAAAACAATATGGATGGGTTTGTAAATTGTAAGTATTATATGTTGAAATAGTTTTATTATTAGTCTATTTTATATAAAATATTCTTATTAGTTTATAATTGTAATTTTTATTTAAATAAATTAGATCAACTTATTGAGACATCTTCAAAACCAATAACAACTGTTAAAACAAAAGTAAAGGCAAAATTAAGCAATAATAATAAAATCTCAAATTCTAACAATAATATTGGAGAGACAAATGATATTTCAACAAAGTTAATTCCATTAAAGAACTTTAAAAATACTCAATATGTTGGTATTATCTCAATTGGTTCTCCTGGTCAATCAATTCCGGTCATTTTTGATACAGGAAGCGGGGATTTATGGGTAAATTCCCAATTATGCACTTCTGTCTCATGTAAACTACATACTTCATATAGTAGAGATAAAAGTAGCAATTTTAAGAAGTTAGGTTTAGGAGTTGAGGTAAACACATTAAATTTTATTGAATATTAACTCTTTTTAGGTTACATTTGGTACTGGTAAAATAAATGGTGAAATTAACGAAGATTCTTTTAGTTTTGGTAATATTTCTATTCCAAAACAAAAATTTGGCGAGATAATTTCAGAAGAAGGAGATGTTTTTGCAGACGGCCACTTCTCTGGTATACTAGGATTGGGTTACCCTGCCATGTCAGCTTATGACGTTACCCCAGTATTTGACTCAGTTATCAATAGTAAAGCTCTTAAACATAATATAATGTCCTTTTACTATTCAAACATTAATGGTACTGATGGTGAGATAACAATTGGATGTGTTGACAAATCTAAATTTACTGGTGATTTAAAGTATTATAAGGTAATAAATAAATATTATTGGACTATTCAACTTGATGACATATTATTAAATGGAAAGTCATTAGGATTATGTAGTGGTGAAAAAAAATGTAACGGAATTGTTGATACTGGTACAAGCTTAATAACTGGTCCTACTAATCAATTACCTATTTTACTTAATGCAATTCAAGTTAAACCAAATTGCCAAGGATATAACTCAACTCAAGAATTAACTTTCGTAATAAGTGGAGATCATTATACATTTACAAATAAAGATTATATTCTAAAAAATACTGATGACGGTTACGAAAAATGTACTCCTTTATTGATGCCTTTAGATATTCCAGATCCATAGTAATAAAAATTATTATAACCTTTAATAACAATTAGTGGCCCAGCATGGATTTTCGGAGATGTTTTTATGGAGAAATATTATACAGTCTTTGATAGAGATAATGACAGCGTTGGATTTGCTTTAGCCAAACATCAATAAAAAACAATTATATTACAATGACAGCAAAATATTATTACAAACATAAACATATGAAATTTTTAGATACAATAATATAGCTTTATATTTCTTACACAATTATATATTAATAACTAAACTAACAACGCATTAATTTAAAGAATAATTATTTTCTTTAGTAAGTAATTTAATTAATAATAGTATTTATTAACTTAGTTTATTTCTTTAATCTAATATAATATAATAATTTAAAATTAAGAATAATTAATTAAAAATGAGTAATCTAAGTGCCTCAAATGAAATAGTAAATTCAAAAGAAAACATATTTATTAAATCTAGCAACGAAATGTATTTAGGAAATTCAAGCAATGGTCAAACTAATAAAGCTGCAGAAGTTCTTTATGTGAAATCAACAAGGTCAGTAGGAAGAGAAGATAGTCATTGCTTTATAAATGATATTGAAACTGAAGGAGGCTTTAGTCACAGGCTTGACAAATACAAAGATTGGAAAACACTTAAAAATACTACAAATACTCAACATAAAGTCAAAAAATCAGAAGGATCAATTAAATCTGGCGACAGAATAAACTTCGCTTCAGAAGAAAAAGATCATATAAGCTTTGAAAGAGTTAGCGAAATTAAAGTTGATAAAGTTGATAAAATTAATTCAAGCCCTAGTGTAGTTTATTCTAAAAAGGAACACTCAATTGAAAATAACAGTTCTAAAAAAGATTCAGATAAATTAGTAGATAAAAAGACAACTCTTAAATCAAAATTAGCAACTCCCGTAGACCCAAAGAAAGTATTAAAAAAGCAATTAGAAAAGAAAAATAGCTATTCAGAAAAAATTAAAAAAGAAAACTCAAGTAGAATTGAAGAAAAAAAGAACAGCTCAAAAGAACTAAAAGAAAATTTAGGTGATATTGATGGAAAGAAAGGAAAAACAGATAGGAAGCATTACTCAGAGGGAGGACCACAAGCCTTTGGACTTTCAAATGGATTTCATGCCAGAACAAAAAGTGCTTCTGATAATCCAAATAATATGTATAATAATAATCAAAGATATCACAATGTAGAAGAATCAAATAAATTAGGATATTCATCAAAGTCTTCAGAAAAAGTTAAAAATTCAAACACTGTACGTGAGGAACATCCTATATTAGATGAAAAACAGAAAAGAGAAAGACAATTTGCCTATGAGCAATACTTAAAACAAAGTTTCCCAGTTACACAAAGACCTAAAACTGAAGGTAAACAATCAGGAATTGTAGTTCAAAAAAACAATTTCTTTATTCCAACATTAATTAAAGATAAAACAGTAGAAATCAAGAAACGAAGTGTTTCCGACAAAGAAGTTCCTGATCTTAGTGAAAGCACAATACTCAGTAATAGAAAGAAACTACTTGAAGATTTCGAGTTAAACTTATTAAAGACAAGAGAAAAAGAAAAAAATAAAGAATCTTCACAAAATAATGATAAAATCTCTAAAAAATTAAAATGCTTAAATGAAAAAGGAAGACTTGAAAAAATATTAAATGAAAATGATATGGAACTTGCAAACGAAGAAGAAAATTACGAAAATGATAAGTTCGAAGAAGAAAAAGGTGATAAATCAAAGAACTATGATAGTAATTCAAATCAAGATCAAGAATTAAGTGAAGGCCAAAGTAATCCAGGACTTCATTTAAGAAATGAATCAAGCTCATATCCTAATAGTAATTCAAGAACAAAGCAATTAGTACATAATAGAAATTATTCTGATGGTTCTACATACACGAATCGATTAAAAACAAGTGAAAAAAGTATTCCTCAACAAGCTAAGAAACCTAAAATTGACTCATTTGACTTTATCAAAAAAATAGGAAAAAATGTAATTAACGAAGATGAAATTGCAGAAATGGGAAATGAATTGGAAAACTCCTTCAGAAAATCTTTTAATATTAAAATACAAAAAATAAATCATCCTGAACAAAGAAGAAAGAAATCATATGATGAAGTAATTAACAATAATAAACAAATTAAAGTTGATAACAGAACATATCAAGTATATGATGAAGAAAATAATTTCGTTTTTTCATACAGACAAAAAAGTAGTAATACTGACAGAAACGAATTAAAAAATTATATTAAAGAATCAAAGAAAAAAATCAAAGAAGAAAAAATAAAAGTTGAACAAGAAGCAACAGAAAGAAACTTAAAAATATACTTAAATTTAATGAATTTACATGAAAAGACTTTACCAAAAAAGACTTCAAGTTCAGCTGATAAAGATAACTCTGGTAATTCTTTAAATATAGTCTCAAAAAGAGGAAAGAAATTAATAAGAAATGATAGCTACCAAGGTACAAAAAGAGATAAATTTGCTAATAAAAATGATGACTCTTCAATCATCGATGAAGAAGTATATTTCAAAGAAATGTGTGACTTTACTAAAAAGGTATTACCACAAGCCATTCCAAAAAAGAGAAGAGTTCAATCAACTGATGCGTGGCTTCGTAAACAAAGCAATGTAATTAACAACGATGATGGAGCTGAAGTTGAAAAATCAAATGAAATGAATAACTATAATAATAGTCCTAATAATAAATATAATAATTATACAAATAATGTCAATAACGCAAATAATAAAAATATTAATCAAAGTCCTGTTAATCCAGTTTCACATGATGAACTTGTTAGTCTTATGGAAACTCAAAAACACAATTTAAGATCGGTTGACTCTAATGATTTAATTTCTGAAAAATCACCATTATCAAACAGAGAAAATTTTAAAAATACTGCTAAGACTGGTATGTCTGGAAAGACAAGTTCAGAGTATGATAGACAAAGTGTTAATAGTAAAAATAATTATTCTCCAAACAAAGTTGAAAAAATAGAAGAAAGCCCTCAAAAAGGAAAAAACGATATAAAAGTCAAAGAGGTTCAAAATGATAATAATCCATATAAAAATAATAATAAAATTGATAAAACTGTAAATTTTAATGATGCTAAAAATGAAGTTTTGAATAAAAAAGACATTAAAAATAATCTTAATCAAAATTCTCAAAAAAAGGAAGATATAGAAGAAGTTAATGCCTATAAGAAAAATAATGATAAAGCAAATAAAATTAAAGAACAGGAAAAACAACAACAACTTTTAAAAGAAGAAGAAGAAAAACATCAAAAACAACAACAACTTTTAAAAGAACAGGAGAAACATCAAAAACAACAACAACTTTTAAAAGAACAAGAAAGGCAACAACAACTTATAAAAGAACAAGAGAAACATAAAATAAAGGATGAGGCAATTAAAAATCAAATTAAAAAAGAAAATAAAAGTGTAAATGAATTAAAAAATAGTCAAAACAGCATGAATAGTATGAATAGCATGAACAAAAGTGAAAAAGATGGAAGAATTTCAAAAACTTCAAAACAAGAATCACCTGCTAAATCCCAATTGAGCAAACAAGGTTCTGAATATAATAATGAATATTATAATGATGGGGATAGATATAACGAATCCCCTTTATCTAAACAAAGAGACAATAACAATAAAATTTCAACTGACCCTAGAAATAACAATGCAGTAAGTGTTAACAACAGTATGAATGATCAAAGTTACAACCCATCACCCATCAAAAGCAATAAACATAGTAATTATCAAGGAGATCAAGAAGAAGTTTTTATAGAAAACGAAGAGGAGGAAAAAGAAATACAAGAATATGTAATATAGTTATTATATATTAAACTCATAATTTTAAATTAATTTAGTGTGCTATGGTAATTCAAGAGTTTATCAGAAGAAATTATATGTTGAGACATCAAGATGATAATCAAGAGCAATATCCAGGAGAATATACAGGAGAACAATTTAATGAAGAAGACGTTAATGATGAAAACAAAGACAATAACCAAAATAATTATTATAATAATGAAAACAATGAATATAATAGTTATAATAATCACAATGATAATCAATATTATAATAACAAGAGTGTCGAAAAAAGTATTGAAAAGTCACCAGAATCAAAGAAAAAACCTCAAGTCACTCCAGGTTCAAGAGACTACTTAAGTGATGGTTCAAACACAATTGATAGAGTTGAAAGAGTTGACCAACATTCTAACATTAGTGCAAAAACTAATGACAAAGTAGATAAAAAAGACAAAGTCGAATCAAATAAACATTTCATAGGAGACTTTAGCAATAGAAGTGGAGAGCCATTAAAATATTTAGATGAAATGAGAAGTTCAAACGACCATGAAAACGACAATGAAAATGATAACAATAATGAATACTACGAAGAAGAATATGATCACTTTAATGATACTCCAAATAGTGCTAAAAACAATCAAAGCAACAACAATAACAGCAATAATAAACACAGTCAACATTACAATAATAAAGCTTCCCCACAAAGCGTCAGTAAACACTCTCCTCATCATAACCATTATGATAATGAATATGATAACTCTTTTAATAGTGAAGCAATTTCAGCTAGTATTCATAAAACTAGAAACTCTATGTTAAATGACTCTCCTTTACATTTACATCCTAAAGATATGAATACAAGTCAAGGAAGTTTGTTTAAAAAAGAAAGACTTCAATTAAAAAAGAGTAACAGCTTAAAAAGTCACAAAACTGAAAACTCCCAAGAGTTAGGTAATGAAGATTTAATGCCACAAAATTCTAAAATTTCTATAAATTCGGAAGGAAATGATGCATTAGAAAAATTAAAAAGAAGTTTTAATAGTGGAAGGGTTGCTTATTCTGCAATGGCGGCTGAAAGTAGCGGAGAAAGTTCGATGATTATCAGTCCTAATACAAGAGAATCACCCAAACTACACCAATTACATATATTAATTAATCAGTAATTTTTATTATTTTAATATACATTAATAATTTTTAGACAAAAGAATGCTTTAGCTTCAGATAGATCTGAAAGATCTTTTGAATTATCTGAAAGAGAACAACAACAATTTAAAAACCAACAAAAAAATCAAAACAACGCCAAAACTAACTTAAACGGTCCAAAACAAAATTCACAAGAAAAGATAGTAGTTAAAAAAGAAGAGCCAATTACAAATGTTTATAATAACAATAATTCCGACAACGATAAAACTCCAACAGACTATAGAAAGAAAAACCCAAGTAACAACAACACAAACACTAATAATAAAAAAATAAACAGCCCAAATAAAGATGAACCCCCTAGCCCATATCACCAAAATGAAACACCTGAAAATAAAGGAATTACTACTAATAAACATAATATAGTTTCTCCACCAGATAGTGTAAATACAATTAAATCCCCTAATAATCAAACAGATATGCTAACAATAAATAATAGAAGTACAACAGTTGATGATAATAGAGATAATATTATATCCCCAAAAAATCCAATTGAGGTTAAAAATATAAATAAAATTTCAGTCAGAGATAATAAAATTGAAGAGCCTCAAAAATCTGATCGAAATGTAAACAATATATCAGAAGTAATCGAAGTATCTCCAGTAAGAAGGCTTCTTGACAATCAAAAGAAATCAGTACCTGCTTTAGACTTTCATAACATTGAAAACAATGAAAATAAAACAATTATAAAGTCATTAGATGAACTATTTGATAAGAGTAATAAAAATAAAGAGAATTTAATTTCACATCATAATTCAAATTTTACAAATCAAAGCAATGATTATGAAGCCGGTTTGGAAAGTGGAATTGAATGGGAAGATGATCATTTATATTCAGAGGCTAAGCTAACAACTGAGGATAAAAAACTTAGTTCTGTTTTTAATATTTCTGGATTTAAAGATAAAGATACAAAAGATGTTATTCCAAAAGAAAAAAATGCAGAAGTAAAAACTGTTGTTGTCCAAGAAGATGAAAGAAAGTTTACAGATAAAAGTCAAGATTATGATTTTGATTTCGACTATAATGATGCAAATGATGGAAATGATGTAGATTTTGATAATGAAATACTTGATGATGAAAAAGACAATAATAAATTTGGAAATGAGGACAAATCCCGAAACAAAAATGATAGAGACAACTCAGATAAACTTGATGCAAAATTAAATATTCAAAGCGATGTTATGATAAATGACAACTTCGAAGACATTAGCAAAATTAACTCTGCCAGAAAAAGCGATACTTCAATTGGAGGTAATTAATAAAATATATATTTATATATTAATTTCTAATAGAAAGAGGATCAGAAATATTAATTAAAAGCCCTAGCAAAAATGACGGTGAATCAAGAAGACCAAACTTACCAATAAAAGAAGTTTTAAAAAATTTACAACTTGAAGAACCTAAAAACACTTTACTTAACTTTTCTTTAAAGAATGAAGGATCCGGGTCTGTATCAAACAAAAGATATGACGATTCTCCAAAAGATTCAAATAAGGATAAAGATAATAATTTAGCTATAAACACAAAACCAACTGCAAACGCTAATGCAAACATTACAACTAACCAAACTAAAAAGACAAGCCCTACTGCGAAAACCGAAATTAAAGAAGCAGCCCCACTTATTATTTCAGAAGATTTAAATAAACTTGCTGACTCAATAACTGAAGCAATTATCCAATCTTTACTTAAAAAAGAAATAAGCGATAGTGATAGAATTGTACCAAAGAAATGTGTATTAGCTCAACCTTCTAATAATAATCCAAATGACTCTATGAGTAATAAATTTATATAAAATTTAGATTCAATGGTATCTATATCAATGTCAGGATTTTTAAAATCCGTTATGGATGAAAAGAAAGAAAATACAACTACAATATATGAAAAAGAAATTTCTCAAAAGTTATTAGATCACGTAGGAGTTGAAATCAAAAGTAATATATTTTTTTAATAATAAAATAGAAAATTATTCAAACATTACTACAAATCTTAAAAAGCCATATTATAATAATCCTGTTATGGTTATGCATGGTTTATTATTCAGAAACGATGATGTTGTCAAAGATAATTTCAAAAAAGTTCCCCAAGTAAAAGAATCTGAAATGATAAATAAAAAAGAAGTCTTACGTAAATTTGAAAAAGATAATAAAGTAATATAAGTTATTTAATAATTTATTAATTAATTATAGAGCTTAAGAAAAGATACCTTAATGCCTGAAGTAGCATATGATAAAATACTTAATGAATGTGTAGTAGATGCTTCAAGAGAACTACTCGAAAAAGAAAGGTAAAGTTATAATTTTTACATTAAGAATATATGGTGAAAATGCAGAGCCTTTACCTTGGAGTACAAGAACAAGAGTTATGAAATACAAATATGTAGACAATGAGGCTTCTAAAGATTGTCTTGTCAACTTTGTTAAAAGAAACGTAAGATTAACATTAAATTAATATATTTTATCATTAATAGGTTAACGAAATGCAAAAATTAAAAATGGGAATGATAAATGAAAACCACCCTGACCTAGAACACGATCAATTAAACTTAGAAAGAGAAAAACAAATGATGGTTAATATTACTAAAGAAGTAAAAACATAATAAAACATAAACTTACTAATTTATGTAATTTTAGTTAATCGAATCAGAAGAAATATGGAAGAACTACGAATTAGAAGAAACCCAAGTTAAATTAGACATAAGCGAAATGGTCCTCGAACAATTATTAAACGAAATAGTAGAAATATTAGAACATGTACATTTATCTAGAACTAAACCTGACTTATATCAACATAAATCAATATATGCTTGTGAAGATATTCCAAGACTAAGTTTTCAATTTGAAGGTGAAAGAGATATGGATATGGAAAATTTAATAAATCAGTAAAAATATTTAATTTGTTAATGATATAACATCTATATAAAATATATATAATATATAAATTAATTATATAAGGTTTTAATTAATTCTTATTATATAATAGATATGTAATAAGTTATAGTTTTTATATTATTTATAATAATTTTTGTTTTATGTAACAATAAAATAGCAAAAATACAATTACAATACTAATAGTATAAAACATTAAAAGTTTCATTACCTATTCCGAATGTGTTACTAAACTCATTTATTTCATAAAAGCATTCAAGAGTTAACCTAATAAATTAATATTTTTAATATTATTTAATTTACCATGTTCCATTTGTACTGGGAGTATTAAATCCATCTAGTACTTCCCAAAATTTGAAATTTGTATTATAACGAATTGTACATTGTATTTTTGAAATGAAGGAGTAGCTAATATAAATCTTACATGATTTAGTTCGGCCTATTGTAATAGGAGAATCTTTAGGTTCAAATGAAAAGGTTCTAATTAAGTTATTATAAATAATATTACTTTATATCATCACCTACACTTGTAATGATATTTATATATCCTCTAAATTTTATTATATTTATTATGTAATTAAAAATGTATATACGGTTTTTGTTCTAGTGGTTTCAATATTAATTTAAATTCTTGACACGTTAATTTTAATCTATTTTCAATGAGCTATTTTAAATTATAAACATAATTTGCTATACTTACATAAGGTTTTTGCAATTTCAAATGTAAACAATATTTGTCTTTAGTATGTTCAAGATTATATGGTCTTATATAATATTTTTGCTTTTCCTTCTTAAAGTATATATAGAAAATATTATCATAATTACGATCATCAATATCATAATTTAATATGTAATCATTAAGTAAGGAAGCCTTTTTTAGTATCTCTGAAGAGCTTTTTTCAGAACCAAAAAATGTATATCCATCCTTCTTTTGTCTTATACTATTTCTCATACCAAAAGGTTCTATGGTTATGTCTTTTTTCCAAAACAATTCCCCAATATCATCCTAATATATTATGATTAACTTAACCTACTTGTATAAGTAACTTTTTATCAGTTATAATTTCAGATTTTAATATTTCCTGATTGAAATTTACTAAATCTTTTGGTATGTCTGTTGTAGTTGCTTTATCTTTATCATTATTTTTATCCTTTTTATTTATTTTAAGATCATGTTGGACATCTTCTATTAATTTTAAATCATTAAGTTGTTCTATATTATTGATATCATTGAATATTAAATATTTTGTGCTTAAAATCTTTTTTGGGCTAAGTAAAACTCTTTTTTCTTTGTTTAGTTCGATATTATTATGGATTGACACAGGTGAGTAAGATTTTTTATCTAAAGTTAATAAATAATTTTAGTAGTTTTAATAAAGGAACTTACCTGATTTTGATTTACTTGCACTATTATTATCACTTAGTGGACTATTTATGGATTGTATTGTAACTTTTGTGTTTCCATCCATGAGTTCTTTTTCAGTTGTTTCGTTATTATCTTTTTTTGTTAAAAATGATAACTATCTATTAAGAATACTTAATTACAACGTAACTACAAAAATTCATTAATTTTACTATATGTATTATTAAATAAATATAATGTTACAAATATACTTTAATTAACAAAATATATTATAATAAATATTTAATATTTTATTGTTTAAATCCTTCTTGAGATTATGTAAATTATCTTCAATATTTTGTGAAACGAAAAATAAGTATTGCATCTAAATAAATTTAATATATTTAAATACTTTATTAAAATTAGCTTGAATTTCATTGTAAAACTGAGAATATATAATACTATTAAAGGTATTTAACGCTTCGAATTCACAATTTTCTATACTGAGAAAGTAATTATTAATCTCAGGGTCATTTGTAAAATATAATTCTAAATTTCCTTATAACATTAATTTGATTTAATTACCTTGAATGAAATTATCTTTGTTAAGAGTAAAATTTAAACAATATTCAAGAAACATAAGAAATGAAACTAATTTTACTAATAAGTTACCTTGCTGTTTTTGGGAGTTTTTTATCATAATATTTAAGTTAGAATCAAAGTGTGTAGAAATATAATCTTTAGTTGGAATATCATTATTATTAGATTGAACTGTGAATATCTTCTTTAACTTAATTCTCTTAAAGTTTTCATTACTTTGAAAAACTTTATCTTTGTTAATCTCATCATTTTTATTGCTTTTATTATTTAAAGCGTTAGGTGAGTGTGGTAAGTCTATATGATAAAATTTCTTCTTTAAAGCCCAATTATATCTGTTTTTTATTGCGTCTCCAGTTCTTCCTTTAAATTCATTAGCAAATAACGACCATTTAGGTCCATGCTTTTGAAATAATTCGATAATCTTTTTGTCTTCATACTTAGAGAATGCAATTTTTTTATTCTTCTCGTCTAGAACATTAAGGTAGCGATCCCTTATCTGTTTTCCAGTTCTTGAACGATTTATCTTTTTAGATATAAACGACCACTTCTTTCCATATATTTTTACTAAACTTTTAATTTTATCATCTTCGCTTGCAGTCCAAACTCCCTTTTTTACAAGGGGATTAATTTGGTGATATCTTGAGAAACATTGGCTAGTTGTTTTGTTAAAATGTTTTGAAATTTCGTTCCATTTTAATTTAGCTCCTGACATACTTGCAACTAAATTTAATAATTTAATATCATCTTCTTTGTTCCACTTCTTTGGTTTGTATTTACATGTATAATTCTCTATGCATTTAATACTTATTTGAGAATTTTCCATTTTAAATATTTAATATTAAAGTAATCTTCTGTAAAATTAATTTTTTATATTTTTAATAATTAAAAACTGTAAAAATATATATTATATTTGCTTTTAATGTAATATTATATTAAATACTTTATATTTATTTTATTAATTATTTATTTGCAATATCGATATTATCATTATTATCATTTTCAAGGAAATTTATACCATTACTTAAGTCTTCTGCTATTTTTATATCGTTGTTAAGTTGTTCTAATAAACTTTCCATATTATTTAGAATATTCATACTACGAATGCCTTCATAAGTTTCAACTTCATAATCATCTAAATCTTCATTATCTTCTTTGTCATTATTATTTTCTTTGTCAATATCTTCCTCTTCGTCTTTATTTTCATCATTGTTATCTAAATAATTGTCTTTTAATATAAACTCGTTATCTTTTATTTCCATTTTATATTTATTTAATAATATTTGATTATAATATTCTAACATCTTAGCATCACTTTCTTCTAAATTTTCGTCGTTTTCATCATTTTCTTCGTTTTCTTCGTTTTCCGCAATAACTTCAGTTTTATAATTATTATTTGTATGTGCAGTTTCTTCATTTGCATTGGTATTAGTATCAGTAAAATTAATTTCTGTCAAATTATTACTTTCATTTACTATATTAAGATTATTAGAATTTTCAATATTATTTTCTTGGTTTTGTATATCTTGTTTAAATTTCGTCTCTTCTTTATACTTTTTTGCTAATTGGCTCGTAAGTCTCAATTGATTAATTAAGTTGTCCATATCAGAAATAGTATTATTAAAATGATCTTGAGTTAAATTACTATTTGTCACTTCAGATTCATTATTCAATTGTTTTTTTATTTCGTCTAAATCTATATTTTCTGAGCTTAATAACATACTTTCTAAATAATCTACTTTTGAAATGATTGGATCTTTATTATCAATTTTCATTTTTAAATTATTTAAATAACTTAATAAATAAATAACTAACTAATAAAACTTAATAGCATAATTTGACTTAAATTAAGTTATCTTTATATTAATTTAACTTTATAATACCATTTAATACTATTATTTAAAAATGCTCATAAATTAAATAATAAAACAACAAATTTTATTTATTTATAATTAATTAGTTAAATATTTGACTTTAATAAATCCTCCAATAAACCTGATTTATGTAAATATCCTAATTCATTATAACTTCCGATATATTTTTTATTAACAAATATCTGAGGTACATATTGTGATTTAGTTTTTTCATAGACACAATTAAAAAGATCTTCATCTAATGTAATATCAACTGTTTCAAATCCAATTTTATTATCTTTAAGTAAGGTTTTTGCCATTTCACAGGCTCTGCAATTTGGCATACTTAGTAAAAATATTTTATTTTTAGTTAATAAATTATCAAATCTTTCTTTATGTTCTGTTTCACAGGTTTGCATTTTTCAAAATTGAATATAATTATAAATTATTTTAATATTAATAAGAATTAATGAATATTGCTAACTTAACAAATAATATATAATAAATAATATAAAATTTGTTTGATTTATTATATATCATATAGTAATGAAAATATATAATATTCTAAGGATTATTTATCTACAACTGCTGCTCTTATATTAACAAGATCCTTATTCAAAGTATTTTCTTCTTTATTTTTCTTTTGAACTGCTTTTAATAAGATTTCCATATCTTCAAAGGTTTCTAAACTTTCTACTTCTTCATCAGTTATCTATAGTAGTTTTAATTAATGTTATTAATTTTAATATTACCTCTCCTCTTTTTACAGCAAATTTTAACATTCTTTTGATTTCTTTTGTGATTTTTCTATCTTTCATTGAAATTGCATTACTGTCTGCAAAGAAACCAACATCGAAGTTGTCTACTTTGTCTCTACCTTCAAATTCTCCTCCAAGCTTATCGAAATTATCATCGAAGAGGGCAGGTATTTGTTTAAGTGTCTCTATATTTTGTCTATATTCTACCTATAATTGTAATTCAGATAAATTATTAATGTAAATTTTATAATTACATTGTCTAGTATTTGTTCTCCATTAAATATTTCATAATTATATACAACACCATGTAATTCTGGGTTATAGTCAGGTCTCAAATGGTTAAATAATAAGTGCCCAGAAACATACTCTTTTAATATTATTTTTGCAATTCTAGCTTCATCTGGTGTACTACTTCCTGTTACAAAACTATAATAATATAAAATAAGTAATGTAAATAATATATATTATTAATAATAATAAAGGATCTTACCCTCTCTTTGTTGCAGCAACTTTCAAAAACTGTGATGCTGAATAAATCTCAGGTAATATAATTTTGTAATAATGCATTAAGTTCTCCCTAGGTACATTTTGAATTACTAAAGCAATAGGAGAATGATAATCCACAATTGTATCAATATTTAATATTCCATTACAAACCATATCAGCCTTGCTTTTTGTAAATGAAGGGAAAACTAGTCCTGGACAATCAATAAGACAGAATGTTCTATCATTATTTAAGAATAAAGTTTGATAATGTTTTGTTTTTCCAGGCATTGAAGCGACAGCAACCTAGTTTAGATAAGGAATAATATTTACTTTTTTTTCATTCATCACAACATTGATTACAGAACTCTTTCCTACATTAGGAAATCCAACAAATCCAATATTATAAGCTATTTTAGTTTCAATACTTGATACTTTATTCTTTAAATATTTCAATAGTTGTTCACGATTCATTATTAAGAGATCATCTCTTAAAGAGTCGTCATCAGTTTTGACTTCTTCTTCTATATTTATTTCTTCTTTATTTTCTTCTGTTTTGTTCTTATTTTCTTTATTGTCAGTATTTTCATTAGTTTTTTCGTTTTTCTTTTCGACTTTTATTACCTCTTCGGTAACTTGTTCGTTAGTTTTTACTATATTCTCTATCTTCTTTTCGAACTTTTCTTCATTTACTTCTGTATCATCATTATCGTTATTAATCATGTTTAATAAATCAAATTTGTTTTTATTTACAATGACTTCTTCATCATCATCTTCATCTTGATCATCTTCATCTTCGTTTATTTCGTCAACTTTTCCTCCCTCTACATCTTCATCTTCTTTTAAATCGATCATGTTATATTTATCTTTTTCTGCTATTTTTTCTGCTTCTTTTTTTGCTGAGAAAAAAACATAATTGATATTCTTTTCTTTTAAATAGTCAGCCCAGTGTTTTCTAATAGGAATACTCATTAAGTCAGCTTTATTAATCAATAATACAGTTTCCTTTTTGGGATTTATTTCTTTAACATAACTTTCCAAATCATCACATCTATAATATAAGGGATTTCTACCATCAACAATTTGTACTAATAAGTCAGCCTTATCTACAACCATCCATAACTGTCTCCAAATTTCTATATTCTTTTCAAAAGGAGTAATGGCAAAATGAATATTTTGTTCTTCTTCCATTGCAAGAGCTCTTCTCCAATTTAAAAAGGCTTCTCTTTCTAGTCGTTCAAACTCTTTTACCTCTGTCTTTTCAACATATTTTGGTCTTCTTGGAATTGGTAATGCTTTTACTTTACTAACTGATATATCAGAGTTTTTTAAAATATTTCCCATCATTATGTTAGAATATTGATTTTGTCCATAATTCTTATTATCAGAGTTTATATTTTGTACTACGACTTGTTCGTTTAAGATCTAATAATTATTAAAGAAATGCTTACTTCAAACTTTTTTTGAGATAATTGTGTAAGTTGAACGAACTCTTCTAAGGAATTTACATCTGTATTTGATTTTATTGGTTCTTTCTTTGTAACTTGATCTAATGTTTGCTAATATTGATATTTTATTAATTTTATATCATACTTTTCCTGTTTCAACTGGTCTAAACTTGTTTTTAACTTCTTTCATCAATTTGTTCATTACGTTTTTCTTATTCTTTTTCATATTTATCTTGTTCGAAAAAATATATAATAAAAATTCATATATATTCTGATATATTAATGTTATAATATAATTATTATTAATGTAGTAATAAATGTTAATAAGATGATAGTTAATTAATTATTGTAAACAATTAACAATTAACTTGTTGAATTATTTAAAATAAAAATTCATATTAATTAGATCCTATAATATTTCAATGTTAATAATTAAACGATTACGATTTAAAATTTGGTTTTCTTTTTTGAATAAATGCTCCTATACCTTCTTTTGTATCATCAAAATCTAAATTATCTCCCATTATTTTACAAGCATAGCCATAAGCTCCTTCGATATCAGGCATTTTTACTTGTTTATAAAAAGCATTTTTTCCATAACTTAATACATCTCCTGAATATTGATTAATTTGATTAGCTAATTTCATAGTAGCTTCTCTTAGTTTTTTTCTTTCTTTTTCAAAATCATTTCCTTCACTTTCTACATCTACAATTTCATTTAATATCCCCCAATCATATGCTTTTTGTGCATTAATAGGTTCTCCAGTAACTAACATTTGCATAGCTCTTTTTTGAGAGATTACCCTTCCGAGAGAAACGGAAGGAGTGGTGCAGAATAGTCCTACCTTTACTCCTGGTGTAGCGAATTGGGCTTTAGATGTTGCTATAGCTAAGTCACAGGCACATGCTATTTGGCAGCCTGCTGCTGTTGCGAGTCCTTGGACTTCTGCTATTACAACTTGAGGCATATTTTGTATTCTAATCATAATACTACTTGATAAGTCAAAACATGCTCTCTGTTTTTCTTTACTTAATGTACTGAGCTCTTTTAAATCATGACCTGAACTAAAAACATACCCTTCTGAAGTAATAATTAATACTTTAGGTTTTTCATCCTTTGAATTTTCTATTTCATTTAACCTATTGTTGAAAGACTCTAAAACAGAATAACTAAGAGCATTTCTTTTTGCTGCGTTGTTAATTGTTAAAATTCCAATTTTATTAGTATATTCATACTTAACTAAATTTAAATTTTGAGAAAAGTATTTTCTGGAGAAACTAAATAGAGATTTCATACTTATATAATATTTAATTATTAAGAAAATTAATATTGAATTAAATAATAAATATTTTTTACTAAGCTTGAGTTTTTATTTTACTAATATTATTATTTTCTTAATTATCATAGTATAACATATTAGCACAGAAGAAAAAATACCATAATCTTTAGGTCTACAAATTGAACTGAAATTCAATTAATAATTTATCAATAAAAATTACATTAATCAAATAAAATAAAATAAAACATATAATAAAAAAATATTAAAAAATATTATATTATGTTATAGTAGTCATATAAAAAAATAATTCTTTAAATATTAATATTATTAAATCACGTTTTTTATTCATTTCATATTTGATACAACTGCTTGCTTTGTTGGTTTAATATCTTTATCAGAGATCATTAAATAACTTTCAATAATTGGAACCTTATTGACTACTTTCATTTCCATAGTAGCATAATTTCTATGATATGTCCAGTCGTGATGTTTAAAAGTAAATCCAGCTCCAAGGTTAAACTCTTTTTGAGCCATCAGATCATCATGAAAAGTTATTAATGAGTCTTTAGTTCTTTGGCCAACTCCGCTTGAAATTATTTGCCTAAAGACAGGTTTTCCATCTCTGAAAATATCAGTAAATCCACCTATGTGAATATCACCTCCCACTAAAATCATTTCTTGACTCTTATGACTTTGTCGATGGTCTGCTAATGAATTTATAAATGCTTCAAAGTTCTTTTTGTCAAGGTGTATAAACATTTCATCGGTTTTCTCTGCTGATAAAGAAAGTTCCTCATTCCATAATACTAATGGATCTTGAGATAATATGATAACCACCTGACAGTCTGCAAACTTTTTATTTAAGCAGTCTTTTAGATCATTTTTCTGAGGTGCACCGAGATATTCTTCAATATCACGCTTGTACCAAGATCTAGCTCCTCTATGGTCTAGGAAAAATATTCCAACATTGTTAACTACATGAGAATGATAATCACAAGTAACATTTTTGAAGGAAACATAATCAACATCTTCTCTGAGTTGTCTTTGATATTCATAATATACTCTTCTAGCACACACTGCAACAAAGCTTTGAGGGTCCCTTTCATCTAAAAACTTATTGTTATAACCAAAATCGTTATGAATTTCATGATCGTCGAATTGCATTATATTTGAGCAGTTTGCCATTAACTCTGCAACTTTGCCGCTCCATGTTCTTCTATATAGGTTCTTCATTTTAGAAATAATTTTGTTTCTAAAACCTTCCCATTCGCTTTTTTCTTTATCTTTAATTAGCTTAAGACAATCATCATAAATATTAGTATGGTCTGGATCACCTTCTTTTTTATCCTTCTTTTCTTTATGATCAATGTAAACTTGATCTCCGTTGTGGAGTACTAAGTTAATTTCACCATTTTTAGCCCTTTCAGCAACATGATTGTATAGACTATTTTCTCCTAGGTCCTTATTGAATAAAACATCATTGCAACCACAGACAGCAATTTTAAAGTTACTTTCTGTTAAATTTTCAGCATATGTTTTAAAGTTACTTTCAATGTGTTTAACTCCTTCGACTTTGAACTTATATTTAGTTTCAGCCGTTAATCCATTAAAATTAAAAACTGTTGCAACGTTCATTCTTACAGAATTCGTACAAGAATGATTATTTTTATCAGAGATTAAAGTAGCAGTTACTGAGAAGACTTCAGTATTATCTCCAAGAAATTCTTCTCCTCCCTGAGTTGCTTGGCTAAACTCAACTAAAACTCTTGCTGCTTTTGTTGTAACTGAACCAATTACAGGACCAAGAACAACTTTTAAATCTATTGTTGAAATATTGGATAAAATACTTGGATTTTTGATAACAGTATTATCATCAATATTTTCTTGTCTAAGGTTAGTTGTTTCCACAGTGTGAGATTTAAAACACAAGCTTCCCATTTATATTATTTAATTTAAACTACTTTAAAAAAATAAATAACTAATACATTCATTATAATAATTTATTGCTTTTTATATACTATTTAGGAATTTAATTTACAAATTATATTTCTTAAATTTATTTTTTATTTAATATTATAAATGGATCCCAATATGAATATGATGCCGAAAGTACAAAATACTAATATGAAAAGTCAAGTATTCTCTCAAAATGTTACATTAGTTCCTGAGAAATCTAAAGATGAGCCAAAAGAACAAATAGAATTATTTTTTTCTATATTAGAATTTCAATCTAATCCACAAGCTAATTATGCTTTAAAGGTTGATTTTATAACAAAAAATAAAGTTGTTGAAAATCTAGGATGTACATATGACCAACTAGGTGGAAAACCCAAAATTGATTTTGACAAGTCTTTTATTATCGACTATTACTTCGAAACAAAACAAGTACTTAAAATGAGTATACTTGAAAATGGAAGGCCTGTAGCCGAAGCCGAAGCAACAGTTGGAAAAATTATGGGTTCAAAAGGACAAGTTTTAAGTATCCCATTTAGCAATCAAAACTATGTAGGAAAACTAAAAGTAAAAGGAATACCAATTAAATCAAATGAAAGTACTTTTGTTTTAAATTTGGCTGTTGACTTTGGAATGAAAAATATCAAACCATATTTCGTAATAAAAAGAAATTCTAATAACTGGATCGAAATTAATTGGATTAAGGCATATAAGTCAGAAGTACTTGTAAATTACCCTAATACAAATCGATTTGATCCTATAAGTTTAAGTACACAATTTTTATGCAATAATGAAACAGACAAAAGACCAATTTTAATAGAATTATTTGATTTTAATGATAGTAGTCAACAACCAATTGGTGGATTTTGTGCACCTTTAGATAAGCTAGTTACTCTTCAAAAAGAAAACTTAATGGATCCTAAAGGTGGGAAACATGAAAGTATGTTCTTAATATTTAATTGCAAGTATACCAAATCATATAAGTTTTTAGACTATATAAAAGGAGGAACTCAGATATCTTTCATGGTAGGGATAGATTTTACAAAATCAAACGGAAACCCTAAGGAAGAAGATTCTTTACATAGTATAAGGAAAAAACCTAATCTTTATGAAATGGCAATTGATTATTGTTGTAGCACAGTTGCAAATTATGATAATGATCAGTTATTCCCTGTATTCGGATACGGAGCAATAGTTGACAAAAAATCAAATGTTGTAAGTCACTGCTTTCCTCTTAATATGACAGAAGATCCTAATATTCATACTGTAGCTGGAATTTTAAATACTTATAGAAATGTAATCGAAAATCAAAACATAACTTTATATGGACCAACTTATTTTGCACCAATAATCAAAATATGCACACAAATTGCCAAAAACACAAAAAATAATCAAACTTATTCAATATTAATGATATTAACTGATGGAATGATAAATGACTGGCAAGAAACAACTGATTGTATTGTAGAGGCATCTCAATATCCTTTAAGTATAATTATAATTGGTATTGGACCAGATGAAGATGAACTTTTCGCAGATATGAGAGAGCTTGATGCTGACAACGGAGCTGCATTGATTCACTCAAATGGTCAAAAATCTAAAAGAGACATCGTCCAATTCGTAGAGTTTAATAAGTTTAAAAATGATCCTAGAAGTTTATCAGAAAAAGTCTTCGAAGAGATTCCAAGACAAGTTGAAGAGTTTTATAAAATGATTGAAATGCCACCAGGAAATCCAACATCAGAAATTCACCAATAGATAGCCTAGATATAGTAATTTCAATTATTTTATTTGAAGTATTAATTTAATTGATTTTTAAATTAAATTAATTAATTTTATATTATTATGGTATTGATTATTATGTAATTATTAATTGTCTTTTTGTTATATTTTGATTATTATAAATTTTCTCTAAGTTTTCTCCAATCTCGAAAATTATTATAAACACTCAACATTAATTAATTTACATATAATAAATAATGGGAGGGAAATCATCAAAAGACGAAATTAAAAAAATCTATGACACTGATCATGGAACATATCTCTTTGTAGGACACGATGTTCAAGATAAAGACCATACTGTTTATACATGTTCTAAAGATGCTTTTGATAAAAACACACAAAATTTTGAAACTAGAACACCTTTCGTAATTCATCCATTAGGAAATAGCACTTTCCAAATTTATGATTATTCCAAAAAAGCTTATCTATTTGTAGGTCATTCTAAAGATCAAGGCAATGATCACACTGTATATGCAAGTGAACAACCAAATTGGCAAGATCAAAATGACTTTAACAAAAGAACAACATTTGCATTTGAAAAGACAGATAAATACAAAGAATTATATAGAATTAAGGATGTTGATCACAATGCATTTTTATTTGTTGGAAATAGTAAGGATAACTCTGGTGATCATACTTTATATGCAGTTCCTCAAGATAAATTCTTTAATAATCAAAATGAATGGGGTAGAAGAACAATCTTTGAACTTCAATAAAGAATATTAGTATTATTAGTTTAAATAACACTAATAAAATTTGAATGAATTTAATCATGTCATAATAGTTTCTTAATAATTTCATTACTATTGTTATTATTTCATATTTAATTTTTAGTTTTAAGTTATTATAGTTATAATAAAATAATTACTATTAAAAATATTATATATGAAAAATTTAATGAAAAGAATAAACTTTTCAAATAATTTTTCATTAAAAGCAAGTAACTCGGCTATTAAATTAATTCTGAATAAACATCTTTCAAATATAAACGGTTTGTACTTCCAAAATCTAAAAAGCATGGCAACTAAAACTAAAACAGCTAATATTTTTCCAGAAGAAAATGAAAGTATTGAAAGTCTCTTAAAAGAAATTAATACACTAGACAGCAGTAGTCCTCATGTTCATTTAAGACAAAAAGGTATTAATAATAACAACTTACATAATATAATAAATTATTAAGAAAATATTGTATTTCTTCAAACAAATGTACAAGATTATAAACTAGGACAAATTTTATCTATTAATAACAAATACCATGCACAAATATTATCGATACGAGAAAAGTTCTATACTTTATTCCTTTTTCAAAATAAAAAGTATTAAAAGATATATTATTAATGCTTATATATTAAATAAAGAATATCAGATTTAGATAAATACGATGTGAAGTCATTAAAACTGAATATTGATAATGTTGATATAAACAAATTCTTAGGAAATGTAATAGAGGTCTCTTCATTAAGTTTAAATAACAGTGAAAGTATTTCCAAAGATTTATTAAGCTTAGTAAAAATTATTGTTTAATTATTATAGTCTTCTTATAAAGTTACTTCATCACTTTCAAAGACATTCTTAAAGAGAAATATTGTGTCAGATTCTTTATATACTGGTTCGATTATGGTTGACTTTGTTAATCCTTTAAATAAAGGAAATATGATACTGTTTCGAGGGCAGAGACATTTAGGAAAAAGATATTTAGTAGATTCAACCGTATTGAATTTTTTGTATAATAACAAAGCAAATAACAAAGATAATAACAAAGTTATATATGTGACTTTTTCAAAGAAAAGTGCAGAGAGTCTCAAAAAATCATTAGAGAAGGAGGATTTAATGAATAATTGTGTTATTTTCACCCTATCGGAAAATCCTTCTGATTCAGAATATTATCTACTACCAAAGTATTAATTATTATAAGATTATATATTAAAGAATTGCTTTAAATTATGTAAAAGAGTATATCAAACAAAATATTGACCCACTTAAAAAAACAAACTTCCTATTTTGCTTCGATGATGTATTTAACTATATTTTCAAAGAAGAAAAGTTGTTTTATTATGCACTCCAACATCAGGTAAAACAATAAAAATAACAAATACAACTTATTAAAATTATACATATATTAGAGTTCAAGCAATATATTTTCTGACATTTATGAAACAAGCGGTAATTTCGGCACTCATTCTTTCACATCAATCTTAGTATAGTATATTATTTAAAATAAGGTATGTGATAGTTCCAGGGAGAATATTAATTTTACAAAACAATTCGAAGATAGAATAAATAATATTGCATCATACGCAGATGACATATTGAATTTTGAAACTAACATAAGATTTTTAAAAAGTAAAGATTAACATATAAACTTATATAAACTTATATACTCATTATTATAATAATTAGAATACTTACCTCAAATATTATTGAACTTCGGACGAATAATAAATATCAACATATATCCAAGAACTGTTTATGAAAGTGTTATCTTATTCAGAAGTATTATAAAAGATGTAATTATTATCACTAAAATAAATAAAAATATATATTATATAGATATTTGAGTCCCATTTAAAACAACAAGAATTAAGCAAATTAAAAATTCATTCAGATCCTTGGGAGAACTACTTATATTATGATTCTAAATTTTTCTTAGAGATGATTTTTAATAAAAACTTTAGATTTATGGATGAGATATATGTTCTTAGTCAATTTTTTATATTTATGCAATTAAATGATATAACTGGAAATTTTAGAGGAGATGCTAAAAAAATAGTTGAATTGTTAAATGAGTACTTAAAGAAACAAGCAGTTTATCAAGAAATATTAAAATCTTCAAGACAGTTAGTTTGTGCAAACACAGATTTAAGTAAAGAGAATTTAAGTAAATTTGATGCATATTTGGAAGATGTATTTTCTGAGTTTATTGAAAGTCTAAAACAAACAGATAATTTTAATGAGACAAAACATGATTATTTTGAATAATGATAAATAAAATATAATTATAATATTTTTATTAATAATATAAATAATATTAATTATATTATTATTAAATATTAATTTAAATTCTTTATATGTTAATTACTTTGATATTATTTAAAGATTCAAAGATACTTAGTTTTTATGATAATTAATTATAAATTTATATTTGTAAAATTATATTATCTAGTACATTA
>Ga0100378_1001520_pt1 | contig 24241 bp, 25 predicted proteins | sample CryGeymeta201502_FD_81535 | JGI IMG/M metagenome (GOLD analysis project Ga0100378, IMG submission 81535) | Groundwater microbial communities from Crystal Geyser aquifers in Utah, USA - Crystal Geyser metaG 2015-02 | ecosystem: Environmental > Aquatic > Deep subsurface > Groundwater | place: USA... | reverse complement strand
GGTTCATATCATTGAGAAGGCCCTCGCAAGGCACTGTCCTCGAAAGGGGTATGCAGTTCTGCTCAACAAAGGGGAAAACTTCGGCACAGTTGCGGCTTTTCAATAAATTGCTGATGCAGTGAGACCCCATAGAGTACTAGGATTATTAACAAATATTGAGATTAGAGGAGACAACTAACTGAAGGAAGCTACGTAAGAAGTAATAGGTTTTACTAGATACTATGATGGAATTATCAATCCAAACTATGAAAAAGCTAATAGAGTTCTGAATCTCTTTAGAGTTTTTGCCATATAGACTTTTCTTCAGATTCCACAAATGGAGCATCGAGATATTTTTGGTAAATATTTTGAAGATCGACTAATATTTTTGATGTCGTTGTTGAATACACTAAAAGGATAAGAACCTGACCCAAAAATTCCTTATGAAGCTCGACATTATTTCCTCATGAAAAAGTATCACGAACTATGGAATGTAGGGACAATGGTAAAAATAATGCCGAAAACTTTTGTCATCAAAACAGATCATTGGGAAGAAGTAGATCGTTAACAAATCGCAAGGACTCGTGCAAGAATCGATAGTGTGGGAACAGTCAATACTCTAAACGAAATTTATAAACGAAAAATACCTTTTAGTAAAATTGTGACCTACAATGATGCAAAGGATTGGGTTTCAGTGGATGATCGGAAGGGGCCTGACCTCATTCCAAAAATAATCCACCAGATCTGGCTGGGCGAAACGATTCCACCTGTGAAACAATACTTTATCGATAAAACAAAAGCGATGTTCCCTTCCTATGAAATGAAGGTCTGGAGATAAAATAACATCACGCGAAATCTTTTCCCCAATACTTACGATCGCATAATGACACTGCTGGAGTTCAATAAGCACAGTCCTTTCCTCAAGTTTGCCTCTACCACTGACATCATGCGTCATGAAATCCTTTACAGAGAAGGTGGCTTCTGGAAGGACGCAGGGGTTCAATTTCTCAAGCCAATCCTAGATAAATTTCTGAAGTTTAAATTAGCCATTCCTACCGATCGAGGAAATAGGTACAGGTGGTTGCAAGGCATGTGTTTCTTTGCAAACATGCCTGGCTACGATAATTTGTTGCGAATAAACAACTATCGCAATTTAAACAGAATGAGAATATATGACAATGACGCCATGATGGTGGCTGGTCCCATTGACTTCAGACAGTTATTGATCAGAGAGGAGGAATATGATATTGATGTACTGGTGATGCCGTACGACTCTTTCTATCCTGGGCAGACCAACCAGCATATAGAAAATGATCGTTGTGTGGTCAGGAAATAGCAGCTGGCAGAAACTGACTCATATGAGATAGAATAAAATGGGTGGTACTTGTTGAGTAATTGTACATAATTGTATCCCTACTCCTTTGGCCTGGAGCACAATCGTTTCGGAAATACCTGGCAGTTTCGTAAAAGCACTTGATTTGTTGAAACATATTATTGAGATCAAATTGACTTTATAACATTGCACTGCTAATATCTACCTTCAAATATACATTCATGCTCCTTCTTTCTGACAATCGTACATTTATGTCATTTTTGTCAAATATTGATAATAATCCTTATATTTGTAAATTATACACAAGGGGAGCATAGAATAAAGGGATAAGCAATATTATTTTGATGTATGCTTTTTGTTGTATCTCTGCTTCCTATGCCTAAAAATTGAAATTTATAGAATGATATATCATATCAGCTGCTTTGCTTGGGAACTCTCAAATCAGAGTTTTCCTTGTTTATGGTTCGCTCGTAATTACCTCGAGTGTAGATGACCTTCAGTTCACTGATGAGACCTTTGAGGGTAGGATGGTAGCCCTTGTTTTTGAGCTGGAATCTGGCCTATGAAATAGCCCCTAGAACATTGTCCAGCAGATATTGAGTGGTCAGAATCAGCTTATCATCTTTCTTGCCATTCAACACTCCCGAATAATTTTATTTCTTTTCCTGATTTTCATGTCTTAGCCTGCCTTACTCAGGGCTCTCCTGCTCAGGCTCCATCTTCAGCATATCGTACCATTCCAAGGAGTTGAGGATAACCTGTCTGTGTTCAAACTATTCACTGGGATCCATGAGTACCTCGGTTAGACCATTTATAGAATACTACTAGTGGAGATATTATTTCATTGTGGAACTACAGATCAGCACAAACGGGAGGTATTTGATAGGAGTAAGCAGTTCGCTTAAAGCTTTTGTGTATTGAGGAGGTTGTGATTCAAATTCTTGCTCAGGTGTTTTTACTCCTTTTTTTGCAGGTTTCTTAGGCTCTTACTCTTCAGGTGGCATATTCTTGAGAATAAGTTATTGGTTGATCTTGTCTATTGACTCCTGAAGGATAACAGTCATCCTCTGAGAAAGCACAGTCTTCACTTTCTCAAGGACTTATGGTTAAAAATTTTAAGTGAACAGATAGAATTGTTGTGGCACCCATTCAGTATACTCGATTAAATCAGCGAGCAAACTGTTTTTACAGTAAGTCTCAAAATCTCTTGATGAAGCAATGTTTTCAAATATGCTGCTGCACTGAACGATTGGTTGGAAACTCCAAAGACATTCTTCTTCAGTGGCATATAGCAATTCCTGCTGCTGAAAAGTAGCGGTACCTCCTGAAACTGAATAGTAAATAATTTACCTTGAGCAATTGTAGTTTTTACTATCTTCTGATTGAAACTCTTCGTGTCTCTTAAAACATTATACTACTGATGGCTTGACTCTAGTTCCTTGATCCCTTCAAGAAAAGTGTCGATATGAAGAAGAGGGACTTGATTTATTCCACTTCCATGGATAGTTAGCTATTGACCTTCTAAAGCTCTAAGAATGTCAGTTTGAAGTCCTTGGTTCTACTTTCCGTAGATGGTTCCGACTGCTATCACCGAAGCCTTGATATTTTTGTTTTTGTTGAGAGCCAGGAGTTTATTTTCAAGTTGATAGCACTTGTTCCAAAGAACGTTGGGTATCCTTTTGAGATAGTCAGTATCCTTCCACCGATGAGTCCTCCATTGATCTTTGTCGACTATTGCTCCCAGCATCGCCTATTTATCTTCCTTTTCTGGTTACAGTTCATATGCCTTTAGTCCATCCCAAGTCATCAGAGATGATATTCCGATGATTCTGATTGCTTTTGGCTCAGTAGGGTTATAACTGTGCATGACTAGCTAGCATGATAGATACATTTGATGATGGTTTATGCCTAGTGGCTTGATGATCTAAGGTCTATAATAACAGTGTTGCAATCCATGATTGCTCGACAGAGTAATTGGGGATGTTTTTGTGGCTATATCGACAGAAAGATACATTGATGGTGTGATGTATCCAAGGAAATGTGAGAGGAGCTATGGCTGATCCAATAATTTTAGTATCGGGTATGGACTGCAGGTGGTCCTAGCGATATTTCTGTGCGATGTGGTATCCCAGAGGTGAGTCTAAGTTGGAAACATAAATATTGTTAGGCATTTTCTATACTGTTATCAAATCGAATATTAAATCACCCTTGTAATTAATCACTTGAAACGTCTCATATCAAATAGCCCATGTGATAATATGAAACCACATGAGACAGTATAATTTTCACTGATCTATGCTCTTTCAATCAAATAGTAACTGTTGGGGGCTTAAAAATGTTAATCGTTATTTTGCAGTTCTGCGTAATGCTGATAGTTATAATAAATCATATGGGCATCAAGGCCATCAAATCTGTCTAAAATTCATTGAGGCCTGAGGGTATCTTCGATTTACACAATATGGTCAAGATACGGAAATAAACAATCACGCACTACTACCGCTTTATAAAAAAAGTTGGGGCAGGCACCTATGGCGAGGTCTTCCTTGCTACCCACTAGCAAACCGGAAACATGAGGGCAATAAAAAAAATCAATACTCTCAAATTTTCCAAAGCGAAATCGATGATTCTAAACTAAATAGCTTTGCTGAAGATGCTGGTAATTATCTCCTTAGGCAGGACCATCACAGCATTCTCAAAATATATGAGATATTTGAAGAAGGATAGTTCGAATACATAGTCACCGAGTACTGCTAAGGCAGATAGTTATTCGATATCATCCAGGACAAGCACTATTTGCCTGAAGAGGAAGCTTGCTATGTGCTCTACGATATCGTGTCGGCTGTTCGATGTATGCACGCAAATCACATCATGCACCGGTACGAGTCATTCTAAGAAGAGATATCAAACCCGAGAACGTCATGTACGACCAAAAAAGCAAAACTCTTAAGATCATCGATTTTGGCAGCGGAGTTCGTTTTTAAAATTCTGATATAAGGCCTCGAAAAAGAGTAGGAACTGTACACTAATCATTATCCAGTCATATTACATCGCTCCATAGGTCCTCCTCAGGAATTATAATGAAAAATGCGATATCTGGTCTCTTGGAGTTGTCATGTATGTCTTACTTGTTGGTGAGGCCCCTTTTCCAGGCGCAGATGACTATAAAGTGATGTAATCGATCGCCAAAGGAGACCCTCTGAGATTTAGAAGCAATCTTTGGAAGAAGGTGTCATCACAAGCAAAATCTCTCATATCTAGAATGCTGAACAGAGATATTGAAAAGCGACCGACAGCTGCTCAAGTGATGGAGGACGTATGGTTTGAGGAAAAGCTACTAAAAAGGAAGCTTGATAAGAACTAAGAACGTATTGTCGCATATCACTTGAAAAATATGCAAGTCTATAAGGTGAGATCAACCATATTTAGGATATCGAAGCAAATGCTCTTCAGGAGGGAATGCTCATCTTTATTGTGAACTTTGTCAAAGATAAAAATGATGAAGCTTAGATGGCCCGCTCCTTTAAGGCTCTTGACTTAAATGGTGATGGAGTCATCAGTCAACAAGAACTTCAAAAGGGATTGGCAAAATATTTGAATGTTGATGAAAAGAGGGCCTATGGCCTAACCAGACAAATATTCAAGAAAGTAGATCTCAATAACTCTGGAGCCATTGACTTTTCATGTACTTTCCTACCAATTTAGAATTTCTAATGTGCGCCTCAAACATCTAGTTGACAGTTAATGAGGACAATCTCGACATTGCTTTTGACTATATTGATGAGGTAGACTCGTATTTAATGCAGGACAAGAGCGGAAAGTTGAGTGTCCAGGAAATACGAGATAAGTTAGGATCGAATATTACCGAATAAATGTATAGTAGCCTTCTTGACGAGTTTGACGTTAACAACGATGGATAAGTATATCCCTTTTTATTCAGATTTCTCGATAAGAGTTCAAGATAATGATGAAGGCTTTGGTAAAGCGGATCAAGAAAAAATGATCTTTTTTTACTAATTACAATCTATACATCAATAAGCTCACTTGATCAGGAGTTGAAATAGGCATGCTTCAGGGCATCTGAAGCACTGATCCTATCCTTGGGGTTCAGGGTCAGCATCCTCTAAATTACTTGAAATATACTCTCAGCAAATCCTGTCCACTCATGCTAAGCAGGCTCTTGTCAAGTCTGCTTTGAAATTCTTGATCAGAATAGGTTTTTTATTCTTGCATTTATATGTTTACAAAATACTAGGGCCATGATTCTTTGGTGGGACTTCCGAGCATTTTAAAGATCGAGTCCAACTGATTAATAGCTCCAGTTGAAGGGAACAGAACTTCTCCAAAAACCAGTTATGCCAAAATACAACCAACTGACCAAATATCAACAGGGGTTCCATAACTAGTCCATCCCAGAAGAATTTAAGGTGCTCGATACTCCAAGGTGACAACCTATTCTGAAAGCTGTTTTATGGGGTAACTGAAACCACGAGCTAATCCAAAATCAGCTAGTTTAACCTGCCCTGACTAGGAAAATGTGTACATTGCTAATTTAACAGTATGTTTCCTGGCTTTAAGTCTCTGTGAATAATTCTGCGACTGTGGCAGTGGTAAACTGCATTTAAAAGCTGGTGAACTATTGATTTGATTAGATATGGCGGGAGGATGGGTTTTGGTTGAGAGTAGAGGTAGGCGCCAAGGTCGACTTACAGCAACTCGAACACCAGGAAGAGATGACGAACAGCGAAAACGACATCTTTCAGCCTATTTTATGGTATGAGCTACTTGACAATATTTTAATGCTGAAGCTCTTTCAGAATTGATATCTCGCGAATGACAGTTGCAGGTATCCCTTCGATTTATAGCTGTAGTTGACTTTGTTTGACAGCTACTTTCTATTTTGACTGAGTATCAAGACATTCATAAACGACTCCGTATGCTCCCTTACCTTTGATAACAGCATTAAAACCTCTCAAAGTTAGGATCTTGAAATGGTCAGCAATTATTGATCCATTTGGAAAAGGTATGATTTAATCCATGAAAGTTGACAATCTTCTAATTAATATATTGATTAACACTCCAATTTTGACTTAAATCTGATATCATGAATTTCAATACAATCTTTGACCACTTTGACAATCCTGACCACTATTTTATTTTATTTCTAATATAGAATATTGTTGTGAGGCGATTACCTGTTTTGAAGCCTTAGGTCTGATGTTTTGGTGATCTAATGCTTTGAATATATTAATAGCAATGGATTCATTTCTCAAGTCGCCTGTCGTTATCGATAACGTATATATGCCCTGACGTAGGGAAGCGGATTCATGAAGGTTGGTTTTGGTGGAGAATAGAAGCTTCCCTTTGTATTCCCCTCAATGTATCCAACTACTAATATAGCGTGGGCCGTCCCAAGTATGATGTTGTGATCCCCAATCCTTCCAACCAGGAAAAGACTTACATCGGAGAGGAGTTATCCAGTAGCAAGAGAGGCCTTTATAAGTTGAAATATCCTCTTTCTCACGGAGTCATTGATCATTGGGATGATATGGAACTCTTGTGGAAGCACGCATTCTCTCTGCTGAAGATCGCCCCAAACGAGTGTCCAGTCCTCCTGACAGAAGCAAATATGAACCCCACCAAACACAAGAAAAAAATGGTGGAAATATTCTTTGAAAAATTCCAGGTACCAGCAGTGTACGTGGCTGTTCAGGGAGTTTTGTCATTGTAGATCCTTTTTGATATAGATTTGCCACCGGAAAGTCAACAGGTATCGTATTGGACTCAGGAGATGGAGTCACACATGTGATTCCAGTATACGAAGGGTATTCACTGGCCCACAGCTGCTAAAGAATGGATCTGGCTGGAAGAGATGTAACAACTCATCTTCAAAGTCTTTTGAGAAAAAGTGGAGTCAACTTAACTACCAGCGCTGAGTTCGAGCTTGTTCGATCAATCAAATAAAAATACTGCGCCATCAGTTTGAGCCCTCTTGAGAAGGCAAGAGAGAAGAAGGACAAGTACACCCTTCCCGATGGTCAGGTCGTTGAGTTTAGCAATAACTAGAAAGAAGCAGGAGAAATCATGTTTTCACCTGACAAAATCGGCCTTGAAAGTCCATGTACATAGTATCTGATGAAGCCGTCATTCAGCTCCTGCAGAACAGTCTTGCCAAAGTTGACATCGACCTACGTATGACCCTATACAATGAAATCGTTCTCAGTGGAGGAAACACCTTGTTGGAGGGATTTCCTGACAGATTTGTGAAGGAACTCAAGAGAATGCTTCCTAATTAAATTAGAACCAGAGTGTTGGCTCCTGCCAAAAGAGACTCGATATGTTGGTACGGAGGAAGTATTTTGGCCAGTTTGCCTTCATTCAAAAATATGCTGATCACTCGAGCAGAATATCAGGAGCAGAAGGACCAAGTCTTCTCAAAGAAAGCCTTCTGATGATGATGAATATCAGACTTGGTATATCCTTGCTATCAAATAAGCATACTATTCCACAACTACTATATTTCATCACGTTTTCATATTGAGCTAACCTTTTCTCAAGGTCAAATCAAATTATAACGTTATCAATGAAGTAACAAAAAAACCAGTTCAAGAAATTTTCTACTCAAGTCAAACAACACGTGGCTGATATTTTTACCCGCTACAATCAGGAGGTCTAACGACGGAACGATGAGCAAATCGGAGGTATTCTCCATAAAAATGACAAATCATAAAAGATCTATTCACAACTCCAATAAGTCGTTCGTGATTTGCGTAAAAATCAGTTGACTTAGGCAACATTCAGAAAGAATTACATGACTGTGAGAAGTTGAGGAAGGAAAGGAGGGAACTATTTGAGAAAAGAACAAACAAATATTTAAACACTTTGCAGCAGCTGCTCCAGGACAAAAACATCAGGATCAAAATTACATCACATCTTGAAAAAATAGTGGTAAGGGCCAGAGACAATGTCCAAGAGGTGCAGACCGCTCTCCGTCGATATAAAACCTAAAGTTTGTCCCTCTGTGGAAAGAGCTATGAGTACGGTATTTGATAAAGTAGTTACAAACCGATGGTCGAACAAACCTTCATGGAACTTTCTGAGATGGCTTTCATGTGGGAGCATATTCCTAACTTTTAGTCAGTCACAAACGAATCTGTGAAGGAGATTTTCATACCAATAGCATATAGGCCTTCCGACCATCAACATTTATAGTAAGGCTATCATAAGTAAGGTCTGAATTAACCCGTACCTGGAATGAACTGATCGCTTCTTTGGAGGAACAACCCCAGAAAGTGCAAGTCCCAACTGTTTAGGTGGTCAAAAGTGATCTACAGTTAGCTCATGAATATCTGTTTGGATTCACCAGACCTCAGGAAGTTCACAAAGCTATTGAAATATATCAAAAATAGGCCAACAAACCCAACCCTGATCCCTCAGTATTTAATGTTCTGGGGATCCTTCACTAGCAAGGAAAAGGTTTTCAGAAAGATATGGGAAAAGCTTTCAAATATTTTATGAAATCAGCTGACAAAGGTGATCCTGAAGGTTTGTACAGAGTCGGTCAATACTTAGAAAAAGGGTACCTCAACTTTAAGCATTACTTTGACGGCCTCTACGCAAACAGAGACGCTTAAGTCCGAGGAGGTATCTAGTATTACGAAAAGGCTGCAGCTTATGGGCATCTCAATGCTCTTACCGATTTGGGATTCATTTACTAGAAGGGTGTAATGCATGACAACGGCAGTGAGTACTTCATCGATCCTCATCCAGATCACGCTAAGAAATACTACTAAAAGGCTAAAAAGCAATAATTTCCTCGGGCTTACAACAACCTTGGAAATTTGATTATTTGCTAGAATGCTTCAGGAGTAGATTATCAGCAAGTTGGAGATCTTCAGAAGGGAATAAAGTATCTCAATAAAGCTAAGTAGTTAGGTTGTGCCAAAGCATTTCTCAACCTTGGCAAATGCTACATGAGCGGGACCGGAATGCCTGTTAACCATGATAAAGCTAGAGCTTTATTCAGATAGGCCGCTGAATTAGGGGAAGTTCAGGGAAGGCTAGAGTATATTCGCAGCTACATTGGAACCAACCTTTAAGAGGAGGAAACAATGAGTTAACTAGTAGAAACTGTGAGATCTGTACTTGTAAGTAACGATAAGCTTCCTGAAGCTTTGTATTTGATGGGTCTTTTGCAGGAGAAGGGAATTGGCGTTCCAGCAAATAAAGAGGCTTCTTTCCATTATGTTGCTTCTGCTGCTCGGCAATAATATCCCCCTGCACTCACCCGTCTAGGGGATTACTACTACTCTGGTCACCATGTTGATAAAAGTTACGAATCGGCAAGAATTCTCTATCAGAAAGCAGCATAACACATGGACTCTCAAGCTTTTCTCAATTTGGCAATCATGCAGGAAAAAGGACTTATCACTCCAGGCAACTCTATGGGTACCGTTGAAGAGCTATATCAGAGAGCTGAGGAACTAGGGAATAGTAATGCTGTTTTGATGAAAGGGCTAAAGAAAGAGATCAATCTAACCCGCAATCCAACAATCATGAAGGCAGCTTCTCAAGGCAATTATAATGCTCTGAAGCTTTTAAGTATGAACGAAAGCGCTCCCACACGATCTCTTTACCCTGACCTGCCACCTCAGTTCAAGAAACTATCTACCTTTTACGTGAAATAGAGTTTTCCCAGCAAAGTAAGTTTCACATCCTACGATTGATATTCTATTTTGATAATTATAACTGCAAATGGATTGGGTCAACGCAATTGCAAAGATCAATAACAAGTGCAAATTTCAGCTCTTCGGACGTAATTACTAAAATTTGCTTCATCTGTACACACAGATCCCCAAGAATGATCCTCACAAAGAAGGAGGAATGTCTGAGCATGCCTTCAATCTTTTCTTGAATGCTTCAGGAATATTCCTGACCACCCAGGAAATAAGAACAATCAAAGATAACTTCCCTCATGCCAATGGGGTCAACTATATGCTCTTTGTTGCTCATCTTCGTAATGACATCACACAGAAAAGATTGGCCGCTATCGATCATACCTTTGCTGAGTTATCAGGTTACTCAGAAACGGCTTCTCTTTCTGCTATACTGAACTGTCTCGCTATCAAACAGCATCCCCATGTGAGGAGCTACAGTAAGCAACCAGAAAGAGCTAGGAAAGATATTGAAGAGGGCTTGAGATACTGGTCGCAAGATGGAGAGCACTTGACTTATCAAGAATTTACTGAGTATTGCAAGGATATCAATGCTACAGTTCCTCTCGAGCGTTAATAATTTTTCATCGATTTGCTAGTGATGACTTTTAGTCTCAACGGAAAAGGAGTTAGTCTGGAAAGGCTCGCTCAACTGGAGGTTACAGTATTCGAGAAAATAAGGCAAAAAACTTATTTCAAGAAAGATTAAGGATGGAAGGCTTCAAGTGTTTTCAAGCATTTAGATATTGAAGGCAAAGGTACAATTGACTACCTGACTTTTGTGGGTGTGTTGGATCGAATCGGGTGCAAATTCACAGATAGCTAATGCAAGGCGTTGTTTTACAAGCATACTGGAGGCATAAACTTATTGAGCTATGAGCAGCTGTGTGGACTTCTTTTTGAGATGGGCTCGGGTCTCAAAGATAACCCTAATGTTGCATTTGAGATGTCGGGTACATCTAACGGAAATATCACCACTCATGGCATGACGAAAAGATTACATTGATTTCTGTAGACTTTCTTGAAGTTAAATACTTCAATAAAACATATTCTTATAGCTACATTTTAAGTTCACGATACTTAATATGATAGTCATAATAGACAACAGGCAGTGGGAATCAAAGCGGAAAAGGGGTTTCTCTCACTTCATCGAAATATTTGTGTTTCATACACTCCAAGGCAGTTGGACGAGAATCCTACTTCACAATATTCTTACATGGTCGTATTGCATCATCTTTCCAAGTAGATCCAAGGCATCTGGGGTGGCCAAATGCCGGTTGTGCTAGTTGACAAAAGAAGCCAGCTTAACTGATTTATGGTCCCCGAGGATACGCTCAAGTGCAGCCTCTAATTTCAAATTATACTTGTTGAGGTAGAGGTATAGCTACTCAGTCCCTAAGACTCTTGTAATCTGCTCTAGCTGATCATAATTATCTGCTCCCTTGAAGAAGGGTTCTTTGTTGAAAATCATGCCTGCCATCATGACACCTAGGGACCAGATATCCAATGAGTAATGGTAGTATTCATAATTGACCAACAGTTATGGTCCTTTGAAGTATCGGCTGCTAACTCTAACGTTGTAATCTTTTTCAGGGAGGTAGAACTAACCCAGTCCCCAGTCAATAATACGCAACTAGATTAGTGATCCTCTACTTTTCGGTGCTCATGGTCGATGATGACATTTTGAGGTTTGATGTCTCTATGCATGATACCTTGACTGTGAGCATAGTGCAGGCCCTTAAGAACTTGGTAGATGTAGTGCTTGCAATCGCGAGGAGTCAGTACCTCGAGCAATTTACGATAGTCAGTGGCAGCAACATGCTCCATCACCAAGCAATAAACTTCTCCTTCGCGCACGATGTCCAGTAGTTTGATGCAGTTATGCTGACCGCCCAAAGCCATCAAAATTTTGATCTCCCGGTTTACCTTTCTGAATTTTACTTTTTTTAGTGATTTTTTACTAGGTTTGAGCATCTTCACGACACATTTTTCGGAATTGTTTAAGTTGACCGACTCGAAGACTTCTGAATACTTTCCTCTCCCTATTTTACGCTGGCAGGCATAGATGTTTCCCTCGCTGCATGAGCCAGAACATACCTAGGGATTACATTGATGTTGTTCTCATAATCGTAGTATGCACTACCTCGTTTGAAAGACTCATCTGCGAAAGTTTTAGGTTTCTTCACCACCACCTTTTCGTGCTCCATTCAAAAATAATAATATTAACCTTTAGGCACATCAAATAGAGCTATTAAGATCTTGATACTATCACAAACGACCAAGAGATATCTCCTTCGGTATATCAGATCTTTTTCAGGCGATTTAAAATGAGATCAGCATAATAATAGCTTTAAGTTACAAATGAGCCAGGTACATCTTTATCTAACTTAGTCAGCTAAAAACAGCCTATAAACACTACCTATTCGTGCCTACCTCGATCAAACAGTTGTCCCTCTAGTTCTATAAGCACTCTCAGCTCTTGCTCAGGAACCCAACAAGCCATAAAACCCCATCGACTACGTTGCAGAGTATCTGCTCAAACACAATCCTGAGGACAAGCAAGCCCAACAACGTCCATCCTGATTTTGTGAGCTACCTTATCGTATTTGAAGGGTATGAGTGTTAGTGGGGATATTGTGGTCAGTGGGCTGTTATAGAAATTGCTTATATTCATGCCGAAGTCAGTGGACGTCTATGTCCTTGAGGCTAAAATAGGAAGCGGGCAGTTCGGAGACGTTTTCAGAGGGTACAGCAAAGTCGATGGTCAAGATGTGGCCATCAAGACCATTCGTCGTGACAAGATTAAAGGTACACCCATCCTTAGAAAGGAAAGTTCACAGAATTACTCTAAAACGAAATTCAAGTTTTGCGAAGCTGTAAGAACAACAACATCATTCGGTTGATCGACATCAAAAAGACTCTTAACAATATTTACTTAGTACTATAGTACTGCAACTAAGGAGATCTTCTGGCTGTCCTCAAGCAACGTAAAAAGATCCCACAGGAAGAAGCCCTATAGTATTTTGTCCAAATTTTGCATGCTTTCCAAACCTTAGTCAAGGCGAAGTGTATGCATAGGGACTTCAAATTAGCCAATGTTCTCAAACATGACGGAGTAATCAAAATAGGAGACTTTGGGTTTGCCAAACTGTTAGGTTCTGAGGATTAGACTGCTGAGACCATTCTGGGCTCACCTCTAAATATGGCTCCGGAAATATTGGATCATCAGCCTTACAATAGCAAGGCTGATATCTGGTCCATAGGCGTTGCTTTCTATGAAATGATATTCGGAAAGTAGTTCATTCTTTATTCAGAGTACCCTATACTGCCACCAATATTATCGACCTCTTGAAAAAGATTAAAAAAGAACCCTTATCTTTTCCGCTTAAGGTGCACCCTCAAATCGAAGATGTCCTCAGGAAAATGCTAGTCGTCAACCCTGCCTAGCGGATATAATGGTTAGATCTCTTCAAACATCCTGTCACACGTCTGCTTGAGGACAATTTATAGCATTCACTTAAATTAAGCATGCTTTGTAAGAAAGAATAGCTACCCCTCAACCTTTCAAAATTCTACATAAAAACCAACAAGGTTGTCGAAAATGTCCACGATATTTGCGCCAAGAAAGATCTGAACCATTATGTGAGAGAAGCCATTCATAATCAACAGCAAACACCTTATCAAGGCTCATACATTAGAAGAGTTGCATAGAGAAACAATAAATAGAACCTCCAGGATTTCAAGCAACCTCCGACAACCCAGAAGTAAATCAAGGATGAGGAACCTGATTCACATGCAGAAGTTAAAGCTTTAGAAGCCGCAAGATTATAAAAAATTAAAAATACTTGCTCCTTGATTTTACACGAGAGGAATACATACGCCTTCCTGGGACACATTGCTGAAGATCTCATCGAAACTCACTACAACTCATACTACCAATGTCTTGCTTTTCTTTTAGTTAAGAAGGCAGTTGTTCGGCTTAGCAATCTTCTTTACTCTCTCAAGAAGCACGAGCTCAAGGGAGTATCAGATTGGAACGAACTATAGAAAACTTCATAGTATAGGTAACTTTGTTAATTTGTCTGCTCTGAAGAGGATATATTCAATCGTTTATACGAGAGACTTTCTCTCAAAGTTCTAGAGGAGGGAACCTTAGCCAATTTTTAGGAAGACCTCATGATTTCAGGAAAGTTCACGATGGAAGAAACAAACCGAAGAATTTTCTAAAAAGTGCTCAGATAGTATCTCAAGCGACTGTTGGGTGATTGCCAACAGCTTCCCAAAACAAAAGGGGTTCAGATTCTCAAATTACTCGATACTCTGAGGATTGATACTAAATTTTCACAAGGAGATTTTGATTTTACCGGATACTATCAGCAGTTTCAGGAGACGGATGAGTAAGTTATCACATTAAACGCGATGGCCAAAGCCTAACAACTTTTGAGTAGTGTGCTCTGATCGGAAGTGCTCTAGGTTGATATTACCTCATTTCTCACAATTAAATCTATTATTTTATGATTATTGAGATTACAGGGACTTTAAGATCATTGACATTTGGTACACCTGCTGCATTTAGGATTCTTCTTCTTAATTTCTTTCAATATATCCTCCAATTTGAAGTCAGGATTTTTAACGGTCTTGGCACTAGGCATGACACCATTTCTCATGGCTTCATTAATGATTTGAATCGAGTTAAGGGCTCCCATGGCAGCTGCTCCGAGTACCTTGTCATCCTCTTTGCGAATATAGTAAGCAACGAATTTCATTTATTCGAGATTTCCGACTATATGGAGATCATCCCAGCCTCGAGTGACTCCAGTAAAGACAAGAGAATTGTTGAATTGTCTGGTCCAGAAGAAGGGAATGTTATCAACTGGGCTCTTTTTACCGTTCATGTTTAGAGCAGCGATTGAGCCTTGATATATGGCTTCATTGTAGTGTTCAATACGAGCCGGGACTCCGTTATACCAGTATGGATATGAAGCAATATCTCCAGCAGCATAAACATCCTTTTGACTGGTTTCAAGGAAAACATCAGTTTTCAAGCCTCCTTAGCTGCGCTCAAGATCTTTAGCGAACTCAAGGACAGGCTCTACTCCAGTAGCAACAATCAAAACATCTGTCGGAACACTACTGTCTTCTAGGACCACTCCGCTGACTTTACCTTCTCCTTCGACCTTCTTGACTCGAGCGTTTGTGATAACTTTAACACCATTTTTCTATGAAAGTTTCTGAAGAACTTTGCCGATTTTATCTCCCAGGACATGCTTGAGAGGGGTACTTTGTCCCTCGAGAACTGTCACGTTCAGATCTTTGAGAGAAGCTCTGACTGAAGAAGCGATTTCCATCCCGATAAATCCTCCACCAATGATGGTTACATTATGGACTCCTGGTGCCTTAAGAGCTTCAGTGATATTTTGAAAATCTTTTTTAGTTCGAAGGGTGTGATAAGAGACTTGGTTGAGTCCTTCAATAGGAGGGATTTTATTCCTCATACCTGAGGCAATCAACAGCTTGTCATAAGATAAGGGGTCTTTACCTTCAATTTCGACCCTCTTAGAAGCATAGTCAATATTGGTGACATTTGATTATCCAACAACAACAATGCCATTGTTTTCCAGAGCTTGAGAGTTTCTTATTGCTCCTGGAGCATTGTTGAGATTTTTGCTCAGCATTGTTCTATCATAAGGAAGCTCAGCTTCTCTTGTTACCAAGTAAATGTAGCCTTTGTATCCTGATCTTCTCAGTGTTTCAGCGGCAGATAGAGCAGCTGAACCAGCTCCAATGATGACCATCTTCTTGTCTTGTTCGATGTTGTCCTTGCCAAGCTATGGGTAATCGGGATGGGATGACCAGGCGTTTTTTGGAATTTGGACTCTGATTGTTCCATCGACTCTTTCAACCTTGAAGGTACGGATGCCATTGAAGACGGGTCCTTGCTCCTCCTGTCCAGTCTTGATTGAGAAAGCAGCATTATGAAGAGGGCAAACTAACTTGTCACCCACAAGAAGTCCCTTGGCTAGATTGAACCCAAAGTGAGCACATTTGCTTTGAGTGGCATAAATCTCTCCTTGATAATTGATGACAAGAATGGTGTCCTAAGGCTTAGGGCCAACCAGTAGTTATCTGACTTCACCTTCAGTGAGGTTATCTTCGGTTTAGAGTACTTGTAGCTACTCGTTGAAGACACGGGTTGTGGCGAACCAGGCAGAGAGGGAAAGGCCCAGAGTAGCTAGTCCTACTTTGAGAGGACGAGGGTTGGATTGGAAAAGAGTGGAAGTGTTGACTCTCGCCATGGATCTCATAAACAGTTGACCGAACTGTCTCATCGATATATCTTATTATTAACTTAACCCTCATTATCCTTCTAACTAATACTAACATGAACAGAATCTTTTAATTTTGAATTATTTGACATCACTTGTAAACTGTTATCGTATCATAAGTCATCATTCTTGTTTTTGTCGTTTCCGGCAGTTGGAGCAGGAGGCAAGTTGAACGATTGATCAGCCTCAGTCACCCTGGGAGTTAGTCGCATGGACATGTCTTGCTTTTTGCTCATTGTTGAGGAGTGGTATCTTTTTCTTTGCTGTTGACCTACTAACTGAGTAATCAGATCTATTTCTTGACGGACAGATAAAATATTAGCCTGGGTCTATTGAATTATTTTGTCTTGTTTGCCTATGCTGTTAACTAAGTGGTCCAGTTCTCGTAATTTCATGAGGTAATTTCGTTTGTAGACAGGTTCATACTTACCTATGGCCTCTCGTTGTTTTTTTAGTTCCTAATAACGTTCCAAATGAATTTATTCTTGAATGTGGTTCTAGCCGTGAGAAAATTGTTAGACTCTCAGATCAATGGCTTTCTGTAATTCTGCATTTTTTTCCCTAAACCTCTCAATTTTATCCTATACTGTCTTCAAGTGATCCTGATACTTCCGGTGTCCTTTGAGTACGCGCCCCAATCTCTGCTATTCAACTGCTACTTTGTCAAGTATCGAGTTGCTACTTACCAGGTCTCTTCCTTGCATTTTTTCATGCCTTCGAAGGTCTTTGCTTTCACGTTTCACTTGTTTGATTTTGGACTGCAGTTGTTGTCCTTAGTTTGTCAGATCTTATAACAGCCCTGATCTGACTGTAAGATATTTGATGCGTTCCTCAAGCCTAGAAAGCTCATGATTGTATGTGTTTAATCTTGTTTCGTTAGCTTTTTTTTCATCCTAGAGTAACAAAAGGGTCCCCTCCTGATCTTTGCTTGCAACTATTTTTTCGGCTTTGGCCAAGGAGGCATATGCCTTCTTCTCCATCTGATGCAATACTTCCTCATTGAGTTATTTGAGACAAGCTCTCAATTTTTCATACTCCTTCCAGATCTGCATCTCGGTAAGTTCTGAGTAGTTAGCTAACTTAGTCATATGTTCGTAGCGTTGACCATAAGTCATTTGAGGATTGGAGATTGTAGGCAATGATCCTCTGGAGGCTCCTCGCATCTTTATTATTATTGCAACTATTACGCCAGTTACTCACAATAGCAAAAAAACAGTACAATCAAACTATGCAGGAGCCGGAGACCAGGCAGCCGAGAGCATGGTAAAAATCTATTAGTTTACTGTCTGATTTCTAGAGGTAGACCTTATTATGCATATCTGCTACTGAACCTTCCAAACGCCCAAGCTGCCAATACCTATTTTGCTGGATCCTGCAAGATCGACTTGCTCTTTCGCCTCCTTGCCCAGATAAGCTTTCATATTATTTAGCCAAGTCACTGGAATTTGTGATAAGACTGGGTCTGAAGCTACAGACTAATCGCTGATAATACTCGACATCGATGGCTTGCTGGATGTTGCTGTCAGCTTGCTTAATTTGATCCTTTAACACTTCAATATCCTTATGGACTCGCTTCTCTAAAAGAATCTACAGCTCCGAAAGCATTTATTCCACCTAAAATTATAGTATGGTCTCGCTGAAATCTTCCATTTTTTTATCGGTTTTTGGCAACTCTCCATTCTTTAGGGTCTCCATCAATATATCCCTGTATCTGAAAAGCTTCTCTTTCATTTTTCTGTCCAAATATCTGAGGACAGTCTCTCTAGATATCTCGATGCCTGCACTGCCAACCATGATCCACACTTCGTTAACTTTGGCAGCGATTTTGCTTGCTTCTTGAGATGTTTTGGTGAGTCGGAAATGAGTCTTGGGTCGTATGGTGGAGTATGTCAATTGTTTTTGTCTAGTTTTGGTGGTACGAACTGTGAAATTTCTTCTGTTCATTTGAGTATATTCAGAATGTTATAAAAATAGAGTGATACTTATTGCCAGGAAAATGAGTGGCCAATAAAACTGAATTTTCTCCAAGGAAGAGCAAATATGGGTTATTTACTCTAAAATGTATAATAAATGGGCAGTGAAGATAGCAAAGTTGAGGAAAGGGTACATTCTGATGAATACCTCTAAAATATTTTGAAATAGCACCTCACCCCCTAGAAGAGACTGCAGCTTTCACATCAAGCCAATATTTGGTAGCTAGCTCACTATCTTTCTCTACACTACCAAGATTTCCATATCTCCTAAATTCATCTGGGTAAAAAGTGCCTTCAAGGTAGATCACAACATGGTGGCAGGAGAAGTTGTTCAATAAATTTGTAAAATAAATTACGAAAAAGCTCCATAGCCACTCAGAGTGCTTGCTCTAAGTATGATTCAAGTTAAGAGATCATAACGACATTAGGTGCGATAACTTGAAGTATTTCCGGACTGCTCATTTAAACACCCTGCGCATGCTCTACTTAGGTACTCTTTTTTTTATTAGCTAGGTACTGTTTGTGACATTCAGATCATAATCTAATAGCCATCGATGGTTGCTACTATATCAGCAAGACCCGCCTGGGGCAGCTACAAACCTTGGACCTTTCTCATAATCATATCAATTAGGATGCAGCTGGACATCTGGCGAATGCTGTGCTTCCTGGTCTAATTACCCTCATAATAAGTTTAAAGGGATAAATATAGGTTACAACCCTTTGTCGTACACTGGATTGACACAGTTAGCAAGTGCTGAATGGCCATCTTTGGCTTTTTTGCAGGCGACTAATTTAGATTTTGAGCCCACCAAAGAAATGGAGAAGTTGAAGTTTAGAACAGACATCAAAATGTTTCGAATCTAATTGCAATGAAATGACTCTTCTAGTATTGATGGTAGCTTATCCAAACAGTCACAAGTCTATCCACTCTTATTAAAAATATCAATAGCAATCGGTTTATCTCATCTACAGTCGCCCTGATCTCTACGGTTTATCTTTTTCGTCCAAACCTCCCTTATTTTTGGGCCAAGAAGTGCTTCTTCTCTGCCTGAGCTCCTGCTGAGCTGTGTCCCTTGGCTTGAATCTGGTTGTTATCGTCAAAATGCATTCGTCTTCCTTTCTATCGATGTGAATATCATTGAGAGCATATTTTAGCAATCGTATTTCTTCTCTTTCGGCCTCGAAGAAAGGGATTGGGCTCTCCCGAGGGCCTTAACACTCGTTCTAATTTTATTAATCGAGTTTGTGAGATTTGATGAAGATCATCAGTCGATTTTCGAGCTACTATATGTGATTTTTTAGTCGAAAGTTTTATTTCTGCAGCTATCTGTATAAGGCTTCATATTTGAACCCTTTATTGGAAGAATAGCGTCTTTTCATGTTTCCACTCATAGCCGAGAACTCTTTTTCAGTCTGGCTCCATTGCTCCTCGTTCATCAAATTCTAAATAAGCAATGTTAATACTTTGCTCTTGTCTTTCCAGAACTGCAGTTCTTGCTATCTGAATATCCTTTCTTAGTTGGTGGCCAGGAGCTCTCGATTCAACGCATTAAATTGCTACTGCATCAACAATTTCGATTCTGTGGGCTGCAATAGCTGTTTGTTCTTGTCGAGTTACTGTTATAATCGCAGGTCGAGAGCATTGAGGTCAAGGTTCAATTTAAGGTTCTACATTGAATAAAGTGTACTTATTGCTTGAGGGCGTTTTTGTGGTGGATCAGGTCGATGTTGTTGAGCATGGCTTGGTTGTTGACAGAGGTAAGGCGGGTGATGATCTGCATGAGCAGGTTGAAATGCGGGTCAGTCTTGGAATTGTACACTGACAACAATTTAAGGATATCCCTGTTGAGATCAAAGGCATTTTTTAGATCTGTTATTTCGTTCTTCAGCTGAAAATTTTACTCCCTGAGATAGTGCTCCTCCATCATTATGTTCATATTATAAGCCTCAGTTATATAAATACAACACAAGCAAGAGAGAAGGCAGGCAATCTTAGAAGGTATGATACCATGAAACAACATCAAACAGTAAGTATCAAGAAGATGTGGTTAATTCGAGTAAATCTCGGTCGAATTGAATGAAAAAGATTTGGCCTTCCGACATTAATAGGATCAGCTCACAGAGACCTATCCACCTGATTTATTTTACTCCATGCTTCAACTTTCTCATTTAGCATAAACATTCCTTCTCGCTGCTGTACCTTACCTCTTACCATTGCTAACCCTCCTCACCTTGCATATCTTTCACCATATAGCCCTCGCTCTATCTTCTTAGGTTTTTCCTTCTGCTGTGGTAGTCAATATTTATCCAGCTGATGCTGAAGATATGCTCTTTCTAGAAATACTCGGCGATCATTAGATAAGAAAATAGACTGTTTTTGTGATCGATTTAGAATTAATATTGGGCGTAATGGGTCCAATATGGATTGATCTCCGGCCATTGTTAAAGCTAGGCAACTAGAGCCCAGTTCAGCCTACGACTTCTTATGCGATATACGCAGTCTTTATGTTGATTCTTGAGGCCTATTCGATGACTGCCAATTAGATACTCCCGACATATAGATAGCTAATACTTTATAGGGTGCCTTGGCATTTTTTAAAAGTACTAAAACTAAGCCGAACTGTTGCTCATATGTAGTGACTATCTGAACTCATCGCTGACAACAATTCGATCTCGCATCAGCACTCCACCTGCTGTCTGCCACACTTTTGCCTAATTTTAGAGTAGCCTGGTCAATTAGCGACCTTTAAGGATCATTCTATTTGCAGGCGATGAAAAATTTGGCAGCTTTATCTGAGGTTAATTGTTGGCATAGCGTAGAGACATGCTTCCTTTTGGAAGGTCGATCATCGCTAGGGTGAGATTGCATAGAGGTAGATAGAGCTGGAGGCCCACCAAATTGGCGCCAACCTGTTCGAAAGGTAATCTATGGATGATGGTTGTTTGAGGCAGACATCGTTTGTCATCCACATTTATAACCTCTAATGTCTTCGGAGAGATGAGAATCAAAAATCGACCGTTTGTTCCTTTTTGAGACATAAAAATTTAGTTGACCTTTTGTGGCTCAGTGGAGGGTTTGATGATAGCCAAAGGTGGAACATCTTATTTCCATGAGTATTAACCACTAACTTGACTCCCTTTCCTGAATTATCCCAATGCATACTTGCATACTTAAGCCCACTTGAGTATGAGCATAACCTATAAGATAAACAGCTGACCATCAGCCCATAAACATAGCCATTCTCCATGTGGGTCACTCACTAGCATTTATACTCGGAGTCGTCTGCCGTCAATATTAGATATTCGTCTCGCCAACATCTCTCCTTTGATGGTATAATAACCTCTATTGCATTATTCATTCTATTATGAACCGACCGCCCGCCCTTGTCTGCTATATCTGTGGACGATAGTACGAATGAATCTAGCAAGGTTCGGCACTAAAAGTTTGGCATTCCATCTTAAAGCTTGTGAAAAGAAGTGGGAAAATTAGGAAAATCTCAAACCTCCCAAAGATAGAAGACCATGTCCTCGACCTCCTCAGGCTCTAGGATCACTACTAGAGAAGGGACAGATAACCAAACAGGATATGCAGAATTACAATATCAAATCCTATGACTCATATGTGGAGGAAGCCTTAGTCGAATGCTAATACTGTGGTCGTCGTTTCAACCCGAAGTCCCTAATTCCTCATCAAAAAGCTTGTAAAACAAATCCCATGATCAGAAAGCCCATTCAAAACAAAGGCCCTCTTGGCAAATATGAATAGTCAAATATGTAGTCTAAGGGCTCCTATCCTTCCAAGCTGTAAAAGGAGGCTTTTGATGCTCCAAAGAATGGAAACTTGACTGCCTGCAGGCGTTGTGGAAGAACTTTCGCTTCTGACCGTGTTTCAAAACACTAACGGGTTTGCAAGGCAGACCCAGTATAGAAGAAACCTCCTCCCAAAGCATAATAGAAGGTGAAAATTGTCAGGAACAAACCCAATTTTGGCATGTAGAAGAAAGCCAAGTGGAAAATACAACATGAGGAACTCCAAAACGCTATGAAGGTAATGCGGCAAATGAGAGCTATCTAAGCAAAAGGAGGCAAAATATCGGACCTTCCACCTCCTCCGCCTTCCAACTACGACCATTATGTTGAGTGCAGACATTGTGGCAGGAAATATGCAGCGGACGTAGCCGAGCGTCATATTCCTAAATGTGCCAACATCATCAATAAACCAGGAGGCATTAAACCATCAAGAATCCAGGAAAAGTATATCAGTGGAACAGGAGCAGGTAAGCCAGTCACTAATAGCTATGTCCAGCCTAAAAGTACTAACACTTATGTCCAACCGAAGAGCTCGAATAATTTTGGCCAATCTAGTTCATATGGCTATGGGCAGCCTCAAAGTGTGAATAGCAAGCCTAATTTTGGCACAAAGTCAAACCTTTCAGGAGTGAAGGTGGAGACCAGTCCTTTTGGAAGTAGTAAAATAGGTGCTAAGAAGGAATCTAGTACTACCGGAATGAGCAGTGGAATCGGTGGCACTAGCATGAAGCCAAACTTCAAGAGCAACTCTCGCAGCACAGCCAACAAATATTGGTGATTATCCTCTTTCATCATTTCTTTACTTGTATCATTTCATTGCCGATAACAATAATTATATGCATGATGAGCCAGGACCGCCCCAGGCCTCAAACTTCCTCCCAACGCAGAACCATATCCCTTGATCTGGAGTAGAGTTAATATGATCCTAAATCGTACCGCTTTTTGATGTTTCTAATTGCCGAGAACATTCACAACTTGGCTCGCAGACATCGGGATGTTTTAGGCTAACTTTAGGGACCACCTCGCATCAAATTATGCAAATAAGAGCAGCAAACTATGAGTGTCCAGATAGACAAAATCTACAGTAAGATGGCAGATAAAGTGACCAGGGAAACCATAAACCGTAATAGCAATATCCGTCTCTCATTCCAACAGTATCTGAACTAGTATGAAAACACTCATGGATTAATGTAATCAACAAGTCCCCAGTAAGGCAAAGATTCGAGTTCGATCAGAAAACATAGCTCAAAGTGTTTACATAGACCACTATCATCTAGACCTGGTAGTTTGTTGACTATGGTTGATCAGGCTTTTTGGGGGACTGAGCGTAAAATGGATCATGTTGCCAAGATGAGAACAATCGTGCCAAATTACTGCAATGCAAAGAACCCCTAACAATTATCGATGATTTCATACAGCAAGCAGTGGGAGGCAACCCGCACCAGAAGCTATCAGAAAGAAGTCCGAAAAGATAAAGAGAAGAAAGGAGAAAGATATCAACCAAGTATATCATCTGACAACTTCCTCTTCACAAGTGGAGAAATCATGATATGTGATGGCCGTGCTAGGAAGGATCAAAATGAGAAGTATTAAATGTCAACAACAAGCATGACGATGCGCCGTGAGGGATCAGGGCATCGGCGAGTGCTGACGATGAAGATGTCCCATAAAAAATCTATCGATGAGATAGAGCTGATGCAGATTTAGAGTCGGCTAAACAGGGTCAATATGGGGATGGGAGTAAGTGCGGTGCAATAGCAGGGCTATAGGCCCAGAAGCAAATGCAGATTGAACATTTTTGGATGAGGATAGTTTCAATGATTGATTACTTCTTCTTTAATTGATGGGTGAATCTATGCTTTAGCTGACATTGGGTAAAATATGACCTTTTTGACTGTTTTGTATCCTTTTGTCATGATAATTAAATTGAATGTCTATTGATAAGAGTAAATAATTGTTTGCGTATTGAGATGGATCAACAATAGAATCAATATCCACTTTTTTTCATTACATCTTGAACCCTACCTGCAACTTCTCCTTGTCCAGCCGACAATTTGTTTTGTACCATTTGTGGAATGTTTCCCTTTAGGTCCGCATCTGATAAGTATG
>Ga0100378_1001514_pt1 | contig 24296 bp, 21 predicted proteins | sample CryGeymeta201502_FD_81535 | JGI IMG/M metagenome (GOLD analysis project Ga0100378, IMG submission 81535) | Groundwater microbial communities from Crystal Geyser aquifers in Utah, USA - Crystal Geyser metaG 2015-02 | ecosystem: Environmental > Aquatic > Deep subsurface > Groundwater | place: USA... | reverse complement strand
TTTGCCACTATCTACCCTAGATCTTTGGGGACCTCCAACACCTAGCCTTCCTACAGTTGGGTTTGCTAAAATTGCTGAACCAACTGAATCACCTTTTATTATTAAGTCAGCACAGGTTTGTCTTTTGTGAATAGCTGATCGAAATTTGATTACTCGGCTGCTTTTTCAGATTTTTCAGGAAGTTGAAGAGCAAGTGGCAGATCTGACTGCCTTTCTTTGATAAGCTGAGAGAATGTGGAGGCTCTCAAATCAGGGTTTACATGTTGTGCAATTTTCTAAACCAAATCGTTTGGGAGAGCCTCAAAATAAGGGGCAATTGCATGATCTTGTTCTTTAGACATCTAAGCGTCTACCCTGATGGCGTATCCTGTTGGGACTGGTTCAGGTTAGAGGACAATACATGCTTTTTATTGCTCAGGTCTCATTTATTCAACTGACTCTTCTTTTGAGTCTATCACAAAAGCCTATCTTATTTTCATTTTCCTTCTCGAGCGAAACTGACTAGCTGTTAACATAGGAGGAGGTTAGCTTTAGTCTGAATGAAGATCGATGTATTCTGGAAGTGAAACTTTACTGGTGTTTATAGGATTTAATTTGGTCTATAGAGAAGGCATGATAAATTTGGACAAAGTAAGTACATTTTGATTGCTGGGCTCAGGAATATCCTCGGTTTCTGGTTTCATGGCATGGTTCTCGAGATATTATCTGACAGCTTCGACATATTCTGCAATATGTTCCTATGCTATCATATCTTCATATTTTTTCAGCAATTCTACCGAATCTAAGGTTTTTTGGTTGTTTTCCATTATTTTATTCGTGCTTCTTTTTGCCTAGATTTGTCTTCATTCGCATAGAAGTGAACATATGCCTGATTCCTCCCTATGTTTAAAAATAATCAAAATAGATCAGCATTTATTCCATCTTTGAAGTCACTTACTTTGATAAGACTCCTTATAATGATATGAATAGATAAGAGCTCATCTTAGTTGTCTCCAGGAGTAATATTGATGCCTCCACTCTTGAACCTCTACAGCTGATTATTCCCACTATGCAAATGTCCGCTCCGTTTTCGCTTTATACCTCCAGTGGCCAGCTCATAGTCGGAAATGACCTCTATGACTCTTTGGCAGCAGCTCTTGAAAAAGATGAGGAATGCTCGATATCTCAAACCCTCAAGGATATTCTCGAGAATCGGAAAAGACAGAAAAATATTAATTTTCGAGTGTGCCTTCTTGGAGGATCAAAGGTCAACTGGGATACAGTCCTTGAGTATAAGAGACATAATATTCTGATCGATACAGCGGGAACTACTTAGGCTTTGAGTCAGGTATCTCATACAACAGGAGGTACCTCAAAGAAAATCAATAAGTCAAACCTCGTCAGGACCTTTCTGACAGATTTCAGCAAATCGACTAACATCCGCAAATATTTTTTCCTCCAGAAAGATAGCAAAGTGGAATTCCATATGTAAGCATAATGTTGCCGATCAAGCCTACCGTCTACCTTTTTTGTCTGTTCTGTCTGCATGAACATTTATTGCAGTAATCACATCAAATAGATTCCAGATTGTTTAAAATGCAGAAAATATTTTGACAAAGAAATTACTAATCGTGAACCCGACATAGAAATCGCATTACTCATATAGAATTAGAAGGGAGGGAAAAAGGGGGCTGATGAAAGAGTCGATCTTAATTGATTCTGAATATGCAATGAATTTAATGAATGACGAATCAAATGCTTTCATAGTATATGTTGAGCATCTCAAGGACAGAATTTTCCTTGATACCTTGTTGTCCGAGTAGGTCCTCTAGTTTAGCGATGAAGGCGTTGTTCTGGGCTAACTTGGACACAAAGACCTGGCGATATTGGGTGGCACAGTCATACAAAAGGCGGACACCTTAGTTGGGATTACTGTTGAGAGTTTCAAACCCGACCTCAATTTTGGAGTTTTAAAGCTCGTTGGTCCACTTCATCCAAATCATAATATTGATGAAAACTTTTAGTTTGTGCTTGACGACTGTGCTCAATACAAATTATTTTAGCCTAGCTGAGGGATTGACCAGCTGAGGGTGTTGATTGCTTCTCAACAGTATAAACAAATTCCCTAGGAATCGAAGTTGATAGATCTGATTTTCGATTTAGAAGCTAACAAATTTCATGGCTTTGGTCATAGTCACAGGTTCATGTACTTTAGTTACGTTAAGTTTAAGCAACAAAGCCTCAACATCCACTTTTTCTGAATTTAAATATTCTAACAGATATTGGGCCAGTTTCACTTTGGGACTTAAAATTGTTCTGATCCTTTCCTCTGATTGTTCATAATTAGGTTCAAAGAAGTAGTTAAGGACCAAGAAAAGAATTGATTGACTAGGTTTGTTGATAGCTTCCAACAGATGCTTGAACAGATTATGCAAATAGTCTCGATCTCTTTCGAGTTTGACATTGAACTCAATTATTCTGATGAGGTTGAAAGAAAAACCTAAGTAAAATATAGCATTTTGTTTGTTTATAAGGTCATTATGCTTAAAAAGAGCAATCAGCATCTCGAAACTAAATTGGTAGTAGATGAATTGTATGGTTTGATCGGGTTTGAGAAGGTGGCCTTTGAGGAGGGTGCTAATCTTCTTGATGTTTTTTGACAATTCTTAGGATATTTAGGATGCTATCTGAGGTTCACTGCTGCTGATTTGAATCGACTCTGGCATTTAACGAGCTTACTCCTCTTCCATCATTTCCCTCTCTGATTCATCCTCAATTTCAAGCTATTCCTAGTCAGATTCAATATTTTATTGCTGACAGGCGCTGGCTTTACGACTTGCGTGATCGGCTTCTCCTTCCTGTGGAGGAACTTAGAATATGTTGACTGCTGATTTCAATGCAAAAGGTTATCTTTTGGAAAGATACAGTCGATCGAGATATTGTTCAGGACTAACAAAAATTTCCCTGTAAAGTTCCTTCTTGGTTGCACAAAAGACTTCTTCAAGGAGGTCAAGAACATATCTTTAGGAAAAGGTCTATTATTGCTAATTAACCATCTTATTTCCATTTTCATTCTTCAAAGTCTGGTAGTACTCACAAATCAATGCAACAAAACTCGCACATAAGTTGATCAGTTGAGACAGTTCTTGTTGCTCATGAGGCTCTCCTGAATGTTTGAGAGAATGGAGTGAATTTTTGTAGAATACCGTCAACTCGTAGATTAGAGTCGGTGTGAGGTGCAAGATGAGATATAGATTGCTGATTCTCTTGAAGATTAGTCCGTAGAGCATGTTGATCAATTTTTAGAAGGAGCTTAGGGTACGACTAGAATTCCATAAAGAATATCTTCTTTCAAAGGAGTAAAAGTCAAGAATAGTTCTGAACTAAAAAGGATGTCCCACGCTGCTTCCGTTGGGGAGTAACAGTTGACACAACTGCTTAATATACTTCCAACAGCTCATCTCTAAAAATTGTCTTCTTTCGCACTGAGGTAACAGCCCATTTCTCGCAAACTATAGCATCTATTCGATTTATTCTCTCTTTACTCCTTTGTTTGTTGACACTCGAAGCAATTCTAGTTTCATCAAAAGGACAAGTTATTTGTGGGAGTAATGATAATTGGTTTTGAGCTTTTCGAGGTCTGATAGATCAGTCGGTGGAAGACATGTTTTTTCAGGGTTCTACAAATAGTGAACCAGATTCTTTTATTCATAGAGGTAATAAATTGTGACAATTCGGTGCAGCTGAGTATAGGCTGATCGGTAGACTGATTATTGGTTGAAGTCAACTCCAAAAATCTTGATATTCCTGTTGGCAAAAATACAGTTGTTGACTTTGTATGGTAGTATGAACTCATCATCCTCGACAAAACATTGCAAAGATTCTTTCAGGCTCAAACTGATCTGAACTTCCCTACTTTTATCAGCTCTGAAAATTCTCTCCTATCCCCAAACTTTGACACTCAATTATCCTGATTCAGGAGCTTCCAATGCTATACTGAAGCCAGTGATAAAATACTTGTGAGGGTTGTTAGCTTTGATATTAACTTTGAAAGGATGCTCCACTGAAATGTTGTAAGCATTCGTAATATCTTTTGTGTCACGATAAGTATCGTATTTTTTGGGCTCGCATGATCTGACCAGATACATTAGCTTGTGTAACTTTATCACCTTGTTGACTGACATCACAGATTCATCGGTCAGAGGAAGTCGACTTTCTTCTCGCTGATGGAGAAGTTCAGCCGAGACTGAATATGGAGAGAGCCAGACTGTTCCTAATTACTCGACTGCCACCAAAGAATAGCTGTTATCTCCCAACTCCAAAACTTCAAAATGTTCAACAGTTTCTTCCTCTGATAGTAAAAGAATATCCAAGTCGTTTGTGAGTCCACTAACTCTGAGTACAGCTAAGGCTCCTCCTTTCTTCTTATTATCGTTTGGTTGGTTAGTTCGGGTGAGAATGCAAGCTATGGAAGATACATTTTCGTTGGAGTGAATGACTTTAGGGTTGATCATTGTGAACTGCCCTTTTAATTTGCTTTAGCTGTTTTTGAGCAACTGTTCAATATCATAGGTCTGGAGCAAGGGAACTTGTCCATTTTTTTGCTAATTCTTGAGGAGATACAACTTTCCAGCTGAGCTAGACACAAACAATTTTTTGTTGAAAAGCACCATTGATTGCAAAGATGACATACCTTGCACTTCAATTTTTTTGTCTGAAATGTTCACAGTTCTCATTTCTCTGAAGTCAAATTCTGCCCGATAAATACTTCCTTCTGTATCAAGAATTAAACATGAGATATTATGACCTTAGAGCTGCACTTCAAAATCTCGAATGGTCTTGTCAATCTGAATTTTGAGTCTACTTCCCGTACGAATTCTCAAATCATCGGCCACATTTCCAAGTCTAATACTGCTTCCATAGCTGAGAGCAAAGACATTGCTTCTTTGTCTAGCTACCCATTGAAATTTACTAATCATCTCTGCACATTTGATATCGCTTTCCATAAACCTTTGAACTTTTCCTTAGTTGTTGAGGACAAAAAAGCCGAGTTGAGCTACACCAATCACTGCCAAGATATTATGTTTTCCAAAAATTAATTGGAAAGGTTCAAATGCTAGATTGGAGTTGTTGATGGAGTTAGTAATGTAAGTCCTTTCTTGCTCATAGTCATTCATCGCTTTGTTGTTCTGTCTTCTTTGCAGCTTCATGCCCATCACCGTCACTGACAGGAGCAAAATTCCATTGGTGTTTGAAGGAAAAGCCAAGAATTTCTTATTTGAAGTCAATAGGTTTCTTTTGCCTATATTTGCAGCATTTACTCCTCTCATAAGACCTCCATAGTCGTTTCTGTTAGTCTTGAAGTAATTAGAATTTTTGAAGAAGTTGTATCTGTCTTTGACAATGTCAGCCCTCGATTTGCCTTGCTATCCCTCGACTTCTGCGTTCATTTGCAGTTCTCTCATGAGGATGTGGCGAAGAGGCCTGGCATCAATAGGAGAGCTATACGGATGAGAGACCTGATCAGGCGGTGTAAATTATGGGCTGAACATGAAATTTGATTTGAATCCTTTATCCAAATTACAGATGGATCTTGACGATTCGCTTATGATTTACGATTGATTTTCCTCTGCCCCAAGTTTTTCCTAAATTAGGTCATCTTTAAATCTCGCATATGGATCCCTGTCTCTAGATCTGGAGTGTTCTCTTCTTTCGACTCTTTCCCTCAAGAGCTAGCGATCTTTTTATCTTTCCCTCTGATCCTGTAATCTGTACTCCATCAGCTCTCTGAATCTGATATGTTCACTGTATTACATTTATTCTTCGAGACCCAAGTCAAAGTTCATGGCAAACATTTCCTCGTCTTTTCTTGATCGAGATTGGCCTGAAAAAATGTTTGATCTAGGCTCAGGTAGAGCCGGTACCTTTTTTGGATTGGAATCATGGACACAAGACCCATCCTTACCTGTGTAATTTAGATCATGGTGTTTGTGCAGGAATGAAGAGCAAACTTGGCAAACAGATATTGAACATGTGTTGCAGGTGAAGAAATGCTGGTCGTGAGAAATTGGTAGCTTGTAGCCTAACAGGCAGTTTTTGAGTTCTTCAATGGGTTCATGGTCTCGATCCTTCATGCCATTTTGTCCTCCTTGCATCACCAGCAGTAAAGTAAGTAGAAGTTGCTCTTCAAGATGTGGGCTTTCAGCTTTGCTTTCATAGTGAATATTGAGTAGCTCTGCTAAAATATCGAAATGCTTTGTGAGCACTTCGATCCTGAGAGTCAACTAGAGGTCGAAAAATATTTGCTTCCAGATGCTGCAATAGCTAAGAACTCTGGTCCTCCACTTGTCTTGCTAGCCTTATTGAGGATGGAATATAGTCACTCTTTCAAGCCAATTTTCCAGCAAGTTGTTAAAGTTAAAAATATCTTGACGGGGTAACTTGCCAATAATGTGGAAAAGTTCATCAAAGGAATCCAGGTTTGTGGGGTCTCCAAATATTGTTGGGAATGCTTTGTTTTTGCGGAAGTGCTCAAAGAGCAGAGGAAGCTCGAGGATAGGATTAAGATCATCATATCGCAAAATACCCATATCGATACTTTTCTTCTTCTTTGATTTTCTTTTCTCCTTGTCTTTCTTGCTGGGTTGAGAGTCAACTAGCTTAGCCAGAAAAGTAAGAGCTTCAGGATAGACTGTCCTCAATAAGTCAGGCATAAACTCTAAAAAGTCAATAAACTCTTCAGTATTTTGCTGGAATATTCCAAAAACTCTCTCAAAGAAACCAAAAGTAGCTGTGAGGCGGGAAAAGACATATCTGAGTACTTCGGGATCTTTGACGTCTGCCTCGAAATAGGCATGAACGAGTTTGACAGCAAAAAGATGCTCGGCATCGTTGGATAAAAGAGGCTGAACTTCCCTGATTCGTTCGTTGAGAAGGCCTTTATCTTTTCTAATGAGCTTTCTTAGCATTCTTCTGCTCTCCATCATGATCTTTTTTTCCAGCCAGAGATCACTCTCAACATCATTAGTTGTTTCTTCCTTATAAAAATATCCTGAAAAATCATTGTCTAACACTCTATTGTATCCTTGTTTCCCTGATAAAAGTTCATTGACAGTGGAACTGAAATTTCCCAAAGAATTTTTAGTATGGATGTTGTATCGAGATAGGCACCAGAGATATAGACTCATAGGAGATGTTTCCTTCTAGTTGATTAGTTGTCCAACTCTCTTGCCAAAATTATATTCAAGGTTAGAATACAAACATGCCAGATGAGTGAGAGCATGTTAGTTAGGATCTTCCACAAAGGTAACCTCCATCCTGTTGTTGAGGCCCATCAGCACTGCTGCTAATAGAAGTTTATCTTTGTTGACCTGATCGCTACTGACAGCTTTCAGAATGTCATCTATTGGCTGAGTGAATAAATTTTGTAAGTATTTAATTCTTTTGCTCATTTCCATATTCTCACCACAAAGACCTAGTAACTCTACTTTGATGGGAAGACATGATTCATTCACTTTATTTTCAGTTAGTAACTTTGTCAGTTTATTTTTATTCTCAAAGGATAATTTATCGGACCTGGCTTGACCCAAAGGGATGGAGTCAAGCAAAGGAGTTCCATTGATGGTGTTGAGATTCAGAATGCATCCTAATTTGGAATATATGCTAACTTTATCGCTATTGCACAAGGAAAGATAGAAAATTCTTATTACAAAAGAAGTTCTACTGGCATTCAGGTTAACTCCCCTTTCTTCCCACATCTCTAGTATGCTAGCAATCAGCTTTTCATTGTAGTTGTGAGCAACAGCAAACAAAACCAGGACCAATTGTTTTTGAGTCATTTCTGGCTCAAAAAGCAACTTAATGTATGAAAGCGAGAGAGGTTGTTCGCAATGCACAAATAGATAGGGAGCTATCATGTTGCCAACAGTGCTCGAAAGGAAAGCTTCAGCAACAGGCATTATATTTTTTTTGTACTTCTCCCTTAGTAACTCCAATAGGATCTCTTCAGTTTTAGTACCCTTCAGCTCTAATTTGAACAACTCTTCTAGATTGAACCCCAAATCGAAGAGTCTAAACAATGCTGTTCCGATCCCTCCCACTCCCAAAATTTGCTCGTCGATCGACTGAAGAATGAGACCCAGTTCCTGTTGAATAAGGGTCTTGTCATTAAGGAAAGTAGTTATGAAAAGAATTGTTTTTGGTGTTTCCAGGTTGTTGACAATTTTTAGGTGATGACTGAAAAGAGTCATAACTTCGGTTCTTTTGTTACTCCCAGCAAAAAGTTGACGATAAAAGTTATGAAGGTCCAGGTTGTTGAGAATGTGATCCTTGAGTGAAAAGGAATCAGTCAGATGATAGTTGGAAGGTTCGATGTATCCTTTAACTTCATCTTATCCAGTCAGTTGAATTTGGCTGAGGTACTCACTTTCCTTGACCATCACTTCAAATTATTCAGCAGAGGGAAGCACCACATATCCAAGTTTGCTGTCGTTCAACAAGAACGTCATACTATTTATGGCATCATCATAAAAGCCTTTCTTTACTGTATTTTCCATCATCCTGCAACTCCATTCAGCTATCGACATGATGACCTCTTCATCTGCATCAAATCTACATTTACCTTCTTCCTATTCGAAATTCCTGTCATTGCTAAGCATTGCCAGCAGGGAAGCATGAATGACCTGGCATGCTGTGGCATCTTCAGGGAAGGGAGAATTGACCCGGTAGAGGAATGCGTTGAACCTACTCAGCCTGATAGAGTTCATTCTTTTGCACTTTGATACCGAGTTGTTTTTGAACAGTTTGGCAAGAAAGATCTAAATAGAAGGAGAGGTACTGCTAGGCTGTTGTCTTTTTCATCCTCCATTTATCCTTTGGAAAAAGCATTCAGGAGCGCAAAGGCGACGGTGTCGTAGTCGGCTTGGTTTTCTGGTTACATGATACAATTAAAATGGTACACTCTCTCTAAACTATAAGTCACCTATATTGATACAATAATCAATGAATGGGCAATCATGTTGCTACAGCCCTTGCATCAGATCTATTATGTTGAGAGGGTTCATAATTAATATTAATGAACGGATTACGTTTGGGCTTGTCCGCTGATGTGCTTCCTTACAGCACCCCTTAGGTTCTAGCTGCTGACGAACGCCTCAACAGATTCATCTTGGGAACTGCCGCCCTTGCAGGCCAGGGACTCATCGTGGGTGGCTGCTTGTCTTTGTTCTTCCTGCGAAAGACTCCTGTGATCTTCTATGGTTTAGGTTTCGGAGTTGGCACTTCAGTATTTAGGGAGTTGATCAAGTGATTAGATATTGCTTTAATGTGCTTTAATGTGAGATTCACCCTGATAACCTTGATTAACCATAATAATAGCATAAATCATGAGCAAAAAAAAGGAGGAATCTGAGACGCAGCTCAAGATAGTCCTCGTGGGAGACTCAGGAGTCGGAAAGTCAAACATTATCTCTAGATTTACCAAAAACTAGTTCAACCTCGAAAGCAAAACCACCATCGGTGTCTAGTTTGCTACCAAGGTCATCGAAGTCGATGGAAAACCCGTTAAAGTACAGATTTGGGATACTGCTGGTCAGGAGAGATATCGTTCTATGGCTAGTGCATACTACCGAGGTGCAGTTGGCTCTCTGTTAGTCTACGACATCACCCGAGCTTCTTCCTTTGAGAATCTGTAAAAATGGCTGAAAGAGCTCAAAAACTATGGCAATGAGGATATGGTATGCCTGATGGTAGGCAACAAAAGCGATCTGAAGCAATACCGTTCCCTAAAATGTAGCCATTTTGTGATTAAGACGAGCATGGCGAAGAGTATGCAAGCAAAAACGACATGATGTTCATGTAGACCAGCGCAATGGAGGGCCACAACATTGACAAAGCCTTCTCAGTCATGATTACAGGTATTTTCAGCCTTACTCAGAAATCGTCAAAAGACAGAAAATAAATGAATCTAAAAATAAAAGTCCAACGAGAAGGGAGGTTTTACACATGACAAAATTGCAGAAGGAGGGCGATAGGGACAAGAAAAAATGTTGTAATTGATTATAGTTTGTACTGTTTAGCTAGTAGGGATCAGGCATGTGGTAAGATACATAAAGAGAGCATCATTCACCCACTTGTCTCTCAATCTCCTCTAGCTGTTCTCGAATGTTCCTCAAAAAATTTTGGAAATTTTACTTCTCTGTGTTTAGCTGCTCCAGTTGACTCTTGATGCGGGTATTTTCGCTCTTATGATGCGCCAAGTGTCGCTTCCTTATTTACTACATTCTTACAGCTACTCGTGAATACGCTCTAGTTCGGTTGTCAGAGTGCGTCGAATATCAGAGTTTTTGGCATCGAATGCTTTTTCGAATGAATCCTTAGCTTGTCGAAGAGCCTAAGTCTACCTCTTGTAGGTTTTGATATTGCTGGTGAGATTGCTGAGTTATTTCTTAGTAAATTTGGTGCTACCTCGACGGTTGAGAGTCTATTCTTGAGGGACATGATTATTGATGAAGTTATAAATATATTTGGATCATATCGATAATCATAAATTGAAGTAGTCTTCCTCACGTTCTATGTTTATGCTTGTCATCGAATAGTATTGTAATGGTTGACCTTGCCATGATTCTTCGTTACAGAATAAACTTTCGTCCTCCATCTATAAAGGTTCCAAAGCCCACCGTTGCCTCGAATCTCTGGACATCACATCCTCTTCACACATTTAGTCTAAGGATATTGAACCTTACTCAACGATATCGGGTTCCTGGAACCACACCTTCTTGTCTCGAGGGCCTACCTTCAGTTCTTGCTATTTAGCTGCCTTCTGCATGGTCTCCAGATTTCTGGTGAAACCTGATGACCTTCTCGGGTTGTTAATGTTGAAGTTTATGTGTATTTTCTCGAGTTGAGCAGGAGTGAGATACTCCAGGTTTGAGACCTACCTCAGCAATTAAGGTGGGAGGTGGTGAGAGGGGGCATTGAGGAAAGGATTGGGAACTTTGTGATGTCGATATTAGTTGCTGTCACGTTGGTTGGAGCGAGCTGATGTTCTTTGTTGCGGTGAATTGTTGCCGATTAAGGGTGAACTTTTCCAGTTGTCAGTCATAGTGCTCAAATGGAAAATATTCTTTTTATGAAAATTATACATTTCCACACATATTATTGATTCACTGAAGTCCACTGCTTCATAATTCTACTTCTCAAAGCCGTCAAAACCAAAGTCTAAACAGAGTATAAAAGTATACACTAGATATAGTATCAATTCTATCACATTATTCTTCGATATATTGTCGGGGAGACCATTCCTCTATGTCTAAACTGGCCAGCTTGAGGCTCGATATTCTTCATGATATGGTTTCGGGCAGGTAAAGGAGATTGCTCTTTTCTGAGTTGGATCTTCGAGAAGACTTTTTCTCTGTGAGTCTAATTTTCTTTTTCCTTTTTGAGATGCGATTCACGATGTTCTCTATGACTCACTATTCGGTCCCTTGTAGCCTTTTACTCAGACACGAATTTTTTCATTTAGAAAGCCGCATGTTGTGGACTGATCGCCATTTCGATTTTCTTTGCTGATTTTCCAGATTTCCCTTCTGGCAATTTTTGTTGGATCAGTTTGAGTACTCTTGGGCATCTGATTGTACTTAAAAGGTTGACAGTACCCTCTTCAGAGCTATGCATGTATTGAAACACTGCATTTCCCAACAATTAAACAGCTGATGGTCTGTCTTTGAAAGACACACATAAACAGGCTTTGATGACCTCGCTTAATCTTGCTGAATAACAATGAGGGATAGGATCGATATGTCCTTGATTGATCTTTTTGCTGAGACTAGGAAAATCTTTAGCTAAGAATGGAGGCCTCAATGCGGCACATTCATATATCAGACATCCTAAAGACCAAATGTCGCACTTTGAGTCATAAAGTACCCCGTTCCATATTTCAGGACTAGTGTAGTAAGGTGTTCCAGCTTGAGTTGAGGCAAAACCTCCTTCCGCGACTTTAGATATATTCAGATCGCCTAATTTTGCCACTCCATCCACGAAAAATACGTTCCCTGGTTTGATGTCCCTGTGAATAATTTTGCTCTTGTGCAAAGTATTGAGGGCTTTCAGCAAATCATATGCTACCTGCCATATAAAGTTTTCATTAAATCGCTGACCCTTCTCTTTTTTCCTTTTGATGAGTCCCTGAGTAAAGATATATATACTGCCAGATCCCCTCCGTCAGCATATTCCATGACGATGCATAAAGTCTGCTGGTTGTTCTCGAAAAAGGCATCATGGTAACTGATGACGTTAGGAGATTCAATGGAAGCCAACAATCTTATTTAGTTGAGTGCCCCATTTCTTTCCTTTTAGTTGAGTCCAGCCATTTTTATCATTTTGATGGCTAAAGGTATCTCAGGTTACCGCTTGTTCCTTGCCTTGACAACCCTTCCAAAACTGCCACTTCCCAGTTCCATTAAGAGCTCGTATTTATCCATCGTGGAAAAAGAAGAAAATATACTAATACTAGTTATTGATATCTAGTGATTTATAAGATAAGGAATATTTGTAGCTGTGGAATCGAGTATTTAACAGTCATCAATATATAAATCTTATTCATCATATGAAAACTCAGACTCATCTGTTGCTGGTTGAGTGGCGAAATGGAATATGCTAATGTGGTGCATCCATCGAATTTGATCTGTGGATGCTAGTTGGTTGGTCCTTGACTTTTACTAATGACCTTAGCACATCGAAAGAAGCCTTGCTCATCAATGCTGGCATCTACCTTTCATAGTCGACATCTGAATAGGATAATATTTACTTCTAATTCGAGGTAGGTCGTCCATTATTTCGTTGGCCATCTCCCCGTACTTCCTGATCTGCTCTGAGTATTAGTTGGGTATGGATGTCGCTTTTTCTGAATGAAGAAGAGTCTTCTTCAGTTCAGAAAGCCATACTCCTAACTTGTGCTGTCCCATTTCATTATTGATCTTGAAGAAGAGAGTGTGAGGATTACTGTAAAACGAAAACTTTGTGTGCATGGCGACTATCGGTTCTGTTAACTTAGCGAATCTATCGAATTTATCTTTATAGTTCCGGTAGTATATCTCGAGCTATGCGTAGAGCTTGTTCTTCTGGAGGGTAAGTTCTTACTGGAAGCGATAAATGATGTTATTGAGCTCTTCTTCGACTTGAAATTTGATCGTGTTGATATGATTCTCAATAGAGTTGAAGTGTTGCTCTTTCTACTCCTGCCACTTCAGAAGTCCCTCGACTCCCTTTACACCAAGCATTTCTCGATGAATCCTACTTACTTCTTTTTTCTCTTTATCCACTCTTCCACACAGTTCCTCCATTCCCCTTGTCAGATCCATGATGTTTAGCTCATGGCCATAGTGTCGTTACTTATGTCGATAGCTGCTTTTACATTCTTCACAGAAGAGTGGCCAGCCTTAGCACTTGGAGTCAAGGCAGATATAAACAAGAGGACATTTGCGATGTTAGGGACAGTAGAGTGGTAGTCTGGAGATTAGTGAGTGTTCAAACATTATTTAAATTCACAGTATATATAATAACTGAGCTAATGTTGAGGAAAAAGCAATACAAATAAGAATAGCAGTATAGCCAGTACCACTCTCTTCTCGTCCCCAGACCGAATGGCAGACGAGTCACTGTCTATTTCAAAAGATACCAACCTCCCCAAATGACGCCAGAATCTCTTTACCAGCTCATCAACAGTCGCGGTAAACCACCCAGCATTCCTTCTGAATATCCTATAGACCGCACCCTCGAAATGTTATCTTTCGATGGAGACCTGGAATTCATGAGAGGGGTGTCACGTAAACTGGGTAGAGTGAGAAAGTTCATCAGCGGAGAAAGCAAATATCAAGGAAAATAAGTCCATTTCTGCATAGTTGTATTCAAATTTTAGTATGACCTTGTGAAATGTTTTGTTGATGAGTACCTTCAAAATATTGTCAATCAACTCGCACAAGGAATCAGAGTCTCCGAAGAGGAGCACTAACAACAAAGAAGAGAACTGATTGCCGAGCATATAGGAGAAGAACTAGAGGAGGCTGAGAAGTTAGCAAAATTGCATGAAGAAGGTTTCAACCCAATCACCAACAAGTTCGGATAATTCAAGGTAGACAAATAGGCTAACTTGAAAAGTAACTATAATATTATTCAGTGGTGTAAGAACTCCCCCAAACCAAGCGCAAGAAAAAACAGCTGGAGAAAAGACAAAAAGAGAGACAGGCTCAAGAAGTCTCGGGATAAGAGGAGTGATTTATTATTGTTGTGTTTTGAGGATATTAATTTAAGTGGTTTGTTGAAAATGGAAGATGATGAGTACTCACTTTCTCCCCAGCAGGAACCTCAGCCAAGCCAAGCCTCTGGCAAGTCCATGAAGGCTATCTATTAGAAACTCCAGGGACAGCAGGAGCAAAAGTCCAGGAAGATCAAAAAATAATAAAAAAGCAAGACAAAGTCCAAATCTGAAGAAAAACTCAAGCCGAAGTCCAAGAAAAGGGAATAGGTTGAATAAACTAAGTAAGAGAAAACAAAAGGGGATCCTTCATGCGTACATACTGCTTAATTTAGAAATATGTCAATAACAAGGAACTTGAAGCCAACCTCAAGCAGAATGCTTTAGCAGGAGTTTTGAGCATTTTCAACATGATCAAAAAGACTCAGAATGAAAGAAAAGCCGAATGAATACATCAATTGTGATTTTCTGTCGAATTCTATTTTTATAAACGATGAACAATCTCTTAGAAAGAATTCAAGAGCTACATATTGGAAATGCTCATATGAAGAGAGATAACAATAACACTCTCAACAGAATCAGAGCAAAGCAATTGAAAAAATAACTTCTAAAGAGATAACTATTTCTACTCAAGCAAAAACTTGCCATCGAAACCCAAAAGAATATCTAAAAATATCATTAAACTCACTATGAAAGTATAAGATAAGCAAAAACTGTAAGAAAAGGTCATTTTAATGCTTAGAAGGAAATGCAGAGCCTGTCAGCATAGTTCGATAAAATTCTTTTGTAAAGCAAATAATATAGGGGAGAAGCCAGGCGTCAGGCAAGGGAAAATCTCAATATTATAGCCGCAAAAATGCGAGATCTTCGCAGAAATCTTTATACATAATGATTTTAAGATGATATATGATCAATCACTGTCTGAGTAACTCGGTCACCTGCCCCACCACATCTTTGTTAATTTCAGGGTATTAATTTTGGTATATTTTCAAATCACTGAGAAGATTTTGTTTGTATTGAGTGAGATCGTTACGATTTCTGGAATTGAGGAAGATGATTCTGTACATTTAGAAAAGTTTTTGGATGTATAGAACGATGATGTCCTGATGACCTTTGGTGTTGTATGGGTCGATCTTGCTGAGATATTTCATCACACCTTCAAAATTTTTACGATATTTTGCAAATTCCTTTTCTTCTGTTTCAAGTCTTTCTTTATTTCTATGTTAAACGCATTCTCTCAATTCTCTTAGTTTCTTCAGGAAATATAAAATGATTTTATCTTCTGGGTTCATGTTGTTTAAGAGATACACCTCAACATCCTCCACAAGTCTCTTGCTTTATCTTAGTTTGTCTTCAGTTGGGTGACCGATAAAATGCTGTTGGGGAGAGAAAGTTTGCAGTTAGAGCGAATTATAGTGGAAGATGATAAGTTGAACCAGCAAATGTTCCTGTAGCTCCTAGAGCTTGACCTCTCCACATCTTTCTGATAGTTTGAGATATTAATCCTCGTTTTTCAGAGGAATGCTGTTCAGAATGGATGTTAGGAGATATCTACTTGCTTTATTGTTTTATTGAGATAGAGCACCTAAATCGATCACTTTGAGATCTCCAATCGATACGATCAAACTTAAGCAGTGCTCATTGATAAGCTCCTTGTATGGAAAATTCTCTTTTTCTCTTACAAGGTTACCCAAAGCTGAACTTAGATAACAAATGTAAGTGTTGAATTCCTCCAAATATTGTGCATCTTTGAGGTAGTTGAGATAATTAACAACTTGTTCAACACATCTGTTAATAATTTCCTCTCCCTCATGCTATTTGCTTTGGAGATAGACTACCGAAGGGTTGGAGAGTAAAAGGATAAACAGGTGGATCAGCTCAACCCAAATGCTATTCTATCTGATGACTTGCTGGAGCTCGTCATAGAACCTAAAAATAAACTGGTATTTGCCCAAAGCCATCAGTCCAATAATCAAGCTAATGATTCCCTAATCATTGAGATTTTCTGTTACTTTACTTTTGGCTAGTCTGAAGTATTGATTGACTGCTTTATTGAACTCTTTTTCCCTGTTTTTCTCTGATAGACGACCTCCTGATAGACCTAAGGTCATCAAGAGAAGCCAAGGCTCATCAAGACAGTGAGTGGCAGTGTCACATTCTTAAAAAATGGACTAAAAGGTGCTGGTAGCAATCAGTTTGAGAATGCGTTCATAGATGGACATGTGGGATGAAATCACAATATCTGAAAAATAAGGCTCCCCTTTCTTGAAGTATTCTAACTCCTATAAAACAATTTATATGTTTTCAGCAACTACCTTATCTTGTCCTTGAATTTCCTCCAAAAATCTACTTTTTTGACCGCTTCTCAGTAAAAAAAACATTTCTCTCCAACTTCCGGGATCTTCTTCAATATATTATTCACCTTGCTTGTAATTTCCAATCACCTTAGATTTGTTTCTGTCAAATTTTTCTTTGAATAATTTTTCAAGAGCTTCAAGAGAAACAACTGCTAGATAATTTTTGGGACTGATTGTTGTACTTGTGTCCAAATTGAAATTGAGAGCCATTGCTATCTGACAGCATATCAGAGGAATCCACTTTTTCGGCTCCCGGAAGTTGTGCTCGAAAACAGTATAAAGTCTTTAATGCAAAGAATTAATAGTTCCTTACTTCACAAGATCTCCATATTATTGTATGACTTCCACAAGTTCTTATTTATTTGTGTTAGAAAAAGATTAAGACTGAGGCTGCTCAATCAATCTTCCAGATATTTTTTTGAAGTTATCCCTAGTGATCTTCTTCAAGGGGTTCACTCTATTGTTTCCAGAAGGATGGTTCATAGATACCAAAATGGCGCGATAGGCAATGTTCTCCTCACACTGGAATGAAAAGTCGTCCAAAGGAAGATCTTTCAGGGAAGGTTCAAGTGGGTTGTCTTTTAATTCCTTTTGCTCCTCTATCGACTCAAGGATGGCAAGCTTTCTTTGTTGTTCATGGACAGTGATGACTTGCTGTTGCAATTCTGTTAGATTGACTCCTTTTTCTTTTATCCAATGCTAAGTTGTGGTCTTTAATTGAGCTTTATTCCCGTAAGTTAGATTAGCCTGCTTAATTCGGTTAGATAGCCCTCTGAGATTGTTGATGACTGGTTTCTGCCCTTGGGAGTCAAAGGTGCTTCCAATTGATTTGAGCAATTTGACCGATAGACTGTTTGATTGGGTCTCGAGCTGATTTGCTTGTCCCGCTAGCCACATTTGTTGCAATATGAGAATATTATGATATTAGCTGAGTTCAAATGAGTGAGCAATAATATTGATAATTAGCAGTTGCAAATTGATAAGTGATGCTACAAATCAAGCAACTATGGCATACCAAGCCAGAAAGATATAGAACAAGAGGATTGGATAAGTGCAGAGGAACTTCTTGGTCTCGCTTACTAAATCTCTCATGACAATCAGACATGATATTGTGCTCCAGATCAACCCAATTAGCACAACAATCAGGTTAACAAAAGAAGGTGTCGATGAAGGCAAACAAGCCACAATGAAGCCAAATATGGCCAAAGGTAGCATACAGTACCCAATCACGCTGATTGACTGGAAAATCGACCTACATTTTGAATGAACGTACCCTTTGTTGCCCAGAAGTCTGCAGTTGACACTGGCTAGGAAAGACCCGATCCAGAATATGAGGAACACATTCACAAAAGAATCGTATATGTACTATGCGTGTGCTTCGATTCCAATGGCGATAGTAAAAATAAAGCAGATGAGTAGTGGACCCCATAAATCCCAATCCTTTAGTTTTAGGATGGCTTGATCTCGATCTCCCGGAATCATCAGAAGAGTATACTTGATCTTAGAGCCCACACTGAAGACCTATTTTTTCTGAGTAGATTCCAAGTTACAAGAGTATCGAGAGAATCCTATTCAAAGCTGTCTTCGTTGTTTCCGTAGTTGTCTGCCATTTTTAAATTATAATCAAATCATCCGAACATGAAGCCATATCAAATCAGTCAGTTAGATATTTAAGGTCGTCATCCCCATCTTTGTCATTAGTTTCCACCTTCTTGACCACTTGTCTTTCTTGAGGAGGAGATCTTTTCATGTCTAGTCGTCCCACTGTTCTCATGATCGGCTCTTTCTTGTCATTATTGCGATTCTTCCTTTTCTCCTACTCAAGTTTGTTGAACAAAGCTGTCTCCTCTCGTTTCTGGGTATTCTTGTTCTTCTCAAGCTGAATTCGCTAAATAGGTTGACACATACCAATCTTTTTATTTCGCTTGGGCTTTCGAGGTAGCATTCAACTAATTTCTACCAAAGGCGCTCCATACATATTTCAATAGCCTGAATAAAGAAAAAGATACAGAAAGGACAGTCAACGACTATGAATTTCTGGATTAAAGTTCAGGTAAGTAGAGATTGTCTTTTCCAGTCCCCATTATTTCCTTGAGACCGTCGTACTATTGAGTGATAGTGGCCTTGATATCTTTATTGTCTTTCTAGTCAAGCAGGCTGTTCTGCTCTTTCTTTTTCTTTAAATGCTTTATCTGGTTATCCAAGTCAAATAACTGCTTCTCTAGCTGTTTTTTCTGTTCCTTGTGAGATTCGAAGGCAGACTGAAGCTCATTTTTTTTCTCCTAAGATTTAATCTTCAGTTCTTGGTATTTTTGTTCAGCTATGTGGGAGTTTTGAATGTTGAAAAGATTATTCTACTCCAAGTTATTGAAATATTATATGAGTTAGGAAGGCTCTTTGAAATACATTTCTTCATCGTACATTATCTATTCAATCTCCTCACTTTCTCCACTTTCCTTCAGCTTTGCAAAATATTTCTCAAAATCATCATTTGAAACGACTGAAGAACCTGATTTTTTGGATAATGTGCTCGAAGAGAGTTGATACTATGCTTTTAGTCTGTCTTTGATTTATTTCAGTCTTTTATCTCGTTTGTTGGTCTGATTTTCCACCCAATCGTTAGGAGGCAACTGATTGAGGAAATTTTTATATCTTAAGGCAGAAGAAATTGCTTATTCATTTCTGACTTTAAGGGTACGGAGAGAGTTAACTGTGATTTGTCTTGCTTTGATTTACTGCTCTTTTGCTAGCCTCTTTTGTACTTGCTTCTCAAACTGCTCCTCAATTTTCTTTGTTTCTGCCTTGTACTTTTCATAGTATTGCTCAAAATCTTATTTATCTCTTTCGAGGATCTGGTTGCTTTACTGGAGAGCTTTTGATCTTTCTTATGTTTGACTGGTGAGGTTTTCAATCTACTTTTCAATGATTCCGTGAGTCATCGTCACCAGAAACATTTCCTTCTTCTGCTATAGAATTTAAACAATCGTTTAATTTTTACCGACCAAATCTTTGTTTTTCTTTCGCATTTGGATAATTTCAAGAGCGCTTTCAATCAGTTTTTTTTATTTTTGGTTGAAAGAATTGATAGGAACATACTTATCGTCTATCGCTGTCTGGTAATTATCGAATCTCTTCAGCTTGGAACGACATGATGATGTCTTTTTATCCCAAATTTTAAGATTTTTCTATTACTGTATAGAAACATTGCTACCATGAGGTTTTATTCCTGTTGGAGAAGCAGCTAGTTATCGTTGGGAAGACGCATGCTGCTCTATGGTTTGGAGTTAATTGGAGGCAACTTAATCATACAAGTATTACCTTGAATTCGTTCATGCTCATGATGTTTCTTGCCCTTAAGTTATATTATTATTTAAAGCCAGTCTTGAAGAAAGTCAGATGAAAAATATTATAGAAGGAGGATCACTCATTAAAATCTTTCCTTTTTTACAGAACCTATCTGATCTTTTATAGATCCTGACATGTCTAATTCCTCAATTCCCATACTGCTGCTGAGCCTCATCAGGTAGTCAGTCAAACAGGTGACTCTCACATTTCTAGGACTTTGGAAGAAATTGACTCGGCTAGTCGGAGTTCCAAAGTTACAAGCTGGGGATCTGAAGCTCATTCTGCTCATATCAATTTCAAGTCCGTTATATATTTGTTCTGCTGGCTTTTCAGCCTCTTCATTGATCTCTATGTTAAATTCAGGATCGTTAAACTCAATCTCTTCAGCTGATTCTACAATACTTGCAAGCCCTGATTCCTGTCGGTCCCGAGAAAATGTTGATGAGTCAACCAATGATTCTTCCTGCTTGGAGAGAGGAGCTAATATTTTAATGACAGGGGATAGTTATAGAGAAGGAGGAGGTGAGTTAAATTCTAATTTAGGAGATTTGACCTATCTTCCTCTGGTAGTTCTGACAGTAACCTTAGATTATTTCTTTTAACTTTTGACTTCAGAATCAACATCTATTTAATCTTAGCTATCGGAGTCTTCTTCTTCAGTGTCTTCTCTGTTCATTTCCTGGTAATAGTGTCTGAAAATTTGTTTATCTGTTCTTTGACCTTTTTATTCTTCTCTGACTTTTTCATAAATTTAATTGACTTTTTTTAGTAAGTCAAAGACTTTATCATATTAGTATTTTTCCTCATTGCTGATTTTATCGTTTTTCTTGGGTTTATAATAGGAGAAGGATATAATTTGAACCCTTATCTTTTAACAGATCTCATCCATGTATTCCTTGGACAAACCTTCCCTAGCTAAATAGGTGCAAAGAGTTTAGTCATCATCCTCGTGGAGAGAGCCAAATATTTTTGTCATGGTTGAAGGTTTGATTTATCTCATCAAGCTTGTGCTATTTTTGGAGCCCAAGAGCTTACCCATTCTTCTGAGATTTCGGCGAATCATCGAATAAAAATAATTCTTTATGCTATTGTCAGACCTACATAGATTAAGATGTACCTTCCAGGCATTTTATCAGAGATTATCGTCCATTTGCTTCCGTACTCTTTATGGAGGACAAGAAGCAATTCTTAGTCGTTTTTAGTCCATCCTTTCTTCTATATAGAGGGGTCCAGGTGATTGTACCATCTGCCATAGGGGATCTTTTACCTCTAACGGCACTGCTTGCCAGTTCTTTTTTTGAAGCTGAACTAAGAGGAAAGTCTTTTGGCGATCAAAGCCCAGTTCTTAGGTTAGTAGTCGGCAGCTATTTTCCTGAAAACATCGTCTTACTAATATTGATCCAGCTATACTCTTTGGGTCCATACGCGTCGGGAACTCATAATGTAAATAAAATCAATATACACTTTCTAAAAAATGAAACAATGAATACTTGACTCCTCCCGACACTTTCCGATGCTTCACAAAGTCCCCTTACCTTCTCTAAACATTATATCGTATCTTTGTAATATGTTTTTGTATATTGTCAGATCGAAGTTAGTTGTTTGTTCGGCAGTATGATATATTTAATGTTATATAATAGAAGTTTTAACTTAATCAAACCTATTTAAATATGCATAAGAGTTCAAGCACAAAAACTCCTTCCACTAAGCCGAAAGCGCTCTCTATGAAAAGAAGCGAAAGTGAATCAAAAAAAGCATAATAAAATATCCCATAGGGCATGTCTGATGTTTATCCTGTTAGCGACAAAAGCTAAAATGTTAGGGTGAGTGTTCGAATTAGACCCATGAACGAGTCTGAGAAAAGTAGAAACGATTCAGCTTGTCTAAATGCAAATGATGAAAACACTTTGATAATCACCCAAAAGTAATTAAAGGTCTATGTAGAGGCTCACAAAAAAGCTACCAATTTAATCACGTACTTTCTCCCAACTAAAATCAAAGATAATGCTACAACAGATGCAACGTCTCCGAACTTATTGATTCAGCTATTGAAGGCTACAGTGCAACAGTCTTTGCCTATGGACAAACTGGCTCAGGGAAGACATACACCATGGCAGGAAAAGAATAAATTTTTGCGAGAGAAGTATACAAGCAAGATGAAAGAGAGGGGATCATACCCAGAGCCATCCAGTAGCTCTGGAAAAAAATAAGATAGAAAAAGAGCAACTACTTAGTCAAGGCAAGCTTCACAGAAATATACAACGAACAAATTAAAGACTTGTTGAACCCTCAGTCTGGAGTACTTCACTGCCGATGGAATCCATCTAATGGCTTTTTTGTTGAGGACTTAATCGTGGTTGACTGTAGCAATGTTGATGACATGATATCTGTGCTGCTGGAGGGTATGAAGAACAGAAAAAGTGGATCACATGAAATGAACAAAGACTCTAGCAGAAGTCACTCCATCATGACGATGTACATAATCAGTGAATTGAAGCAAGGGTCACAGAATATAAAAAGATATGGAAAAATGAGCTTTGTAGATTTAGCCGGAAGCGAGAGGTTAAAAGAATCTAAATCACAAGGATAAATGATAAAAGAAACAGGGAATATTAATAAGTCTCTTTTCACTCTTGGTAAAGTCATCAAAGGGCTGACAGATAAGAAAAGTAAAACACCCTATATTCCTTACCGAGATTCTAAGCTGACCATGTTGCTGATGGACTCACTTGGGTATGTTGTGATTTATGTAGAGGAAACTCAAAGGCCTTGATGATAGCATGCGCTAGTCCCTCAGTGGTCTACTACGATGAAACATTGTCGACTCTCAACTATGCAGCCAGAACGATGAATATAAGAAACAAACCGTTAATTCAGATGGATCAAAAAGACCAGGCTATTCAATAAATTCAATCTGAAATTGATGAGCTCAAAAGATAAAATATATATCTGAGAGAACAATATCAAAGATTGAACAAAGGGTTACCTATCAAAATCCCTTAGCTGTCAAAGCAGGATATGATTAAGACTTCAAAATTTGACATGAGCTATAGCGGCCAACTTCCTCCTATCGACAAAGAAATGTATTCAGCTAAAGGTTAAAGTCACATCAAAAGAAGAGACATGGGCAAAAGTTCAACTGACAATGTCATATCTGAGTACCAGTTGAAATTTTAGCAGATTAAGAAAGAAAATTAAACGATGAGGCGTCAAAAATAATAATCAGAGGATTCTTACTCCAAAATGATGGAAACCAACAACACCATTCAAAGCAAACTAGAAAATCTTGAACAAATATTTTTGAACAAAAAGAAAGAAAACCCGAATGACAATGAAATTGTCACAAGCAGTCTCTTGACCGAAAATACTGAGCTCAAAAAAAAATTAAGAGAAATCGAGAAGGAAAAAAGAGAAGTCAGCCACTAACAATCAAATAAGATAATCAACGATACTGGCTTCATCAGAAACTAAAATGACCAACTTCAGAAATAAATTTAACGTATGCAAGGCAGAGAAAGAGAGCTCTTAGAATAGCTTCAGAGGAGGAAGGGATGATTTGTAATATTGTATGCATAGAGATCATCAGTATAAATTCTTTTAGATGAGGAAGCGACGAAGAGCGAATATCTGATATACTCCGCAAAGCACGATGATGGATACTTCTATAATGCTCAGAACAATGATCCTCTTTTACTTGTGAACATTACGTGTAACAATCTCGTCCTCCAAATTTCTCTCCTTATACTGATGCTTCTTGATCAAAGCGCTGACCTGTTTCATCTCCCCAGCTATGTGATATATAGTCTTGAGATTTTACTCGGAAGCAAGTTCTGCTGGAACTTCCACTTGCCCTATCAGACTTTCAAAGTCCTCGTTAGCAGTGAAACCAACATAGATGGGTTTAACCTTCTGAGAATACCTGGCATAAGTGAAGGAAACGCAAAGCTGATAAGGAATATCTATGATTCTGGTGATTTGTACTGCTCTGTAGTTAATAAGAGTATCGATAGGTGATGTTGTCTCCCATCTCAACAAAATTCTCTTCCTCGGAGGTCAGCAACTGAGAAAGTCTGATACTGAACTGTTATTGAGGTTGTTTATCAGGTATCGCTGGTAACTTGAGTTCTACATTGATAGGCTGACTATTACTATGTGTACATCGAAACTGCTGATCAGTACTGTACAGGCTTAGAGGTTGTTCTCGGATGAAAGTTCAAGTTCAATGGCTTTTGTAGCTATGAGAAGTATTATAAAAGGTAGGAGAACCTTCATTGATGATGATTTGAATGTTTATAAATATAGAGTATGATTCACATTTTTTTGCTAAAGATCATGCTTGCTGGATTTTGTCTTTTGTATTCTTC
>Ga0100378_1001512_pt1 | contig 24307 bp, 22 predicted proteins | sample CryGeymeta201502_FD_81535 | JGI IMG/M metagenome (GOLD analysis project Ga0100378, IMG submission 81535) | Groundwater microbial communities from Crystal Geyser aquifers in Utah, USA - Crystal Geyser metaG 2015-02 | ecosystem: Environmental > Aquatic > Deep subsurface > Groundwater | place: USA... | reverse complement strand
TTGATGCTTTACCTCATAATAATAATTTAATTTTTATTAATGTAAAAAAGAAACGAAAGCAATGAAGAATATAAAAATAGCAATGTTATCAACTAATGGAAATAGTATATCATTTAGCCATAGCTTATGTGATTGGGAATATTGATATGACAATTGTAATTACTCTGTTTTTTACAGATGTATAAGTTGTAAAAGATTTAAAACTAAATATAGTCTATGTGAAAAAGAAATAAAATATAGAATGAATGCTAATTCAGATATACATTTAGGTAAATATGAGTTAAAACATATGCATGATTGTAAAACTCATATCTATGTTGTTGAATCAATCATATGTAGTATAATTAAATAAACTAATTAAACATTTAAGAATAGGAATATAGTTAATTTATTTACTAAATATTTTTAATAGTTATAGTATTAAAAATATACTTGGAGATCGAAATAATACTCATTTCTGAGTTTTTTCTTGTTTTTTTAATATAAAGTGCTTTTATCAGCTACATATTTAAATGAGTATTATATTAATTTAAATTAACTGTATATAGTTATAATTTTAGTAACTTTTTCAATACTTTGAATATTTGCTTCCATTAAGTTTAATTCTTCTTATAAATTTTTAAATTTTAATTTGATTGTGTTAATTGTTCTATAAAAGAAATTAATTTAGGAGTTAAATATTTAAAATTAAATATAAATATTAATTAATAAATTAAAATTTTCTCTAATTTTTAATTATTATAATAACTTTGATATAAACTATTAATAAAAATGTAATATAATATATAATAGACATGATGAAAGAAACCAAAAACCAAAAAAATAACCAAGAACTAAATATTCTAGAGGAATTTTTCAACGATGAAGACTTATTTCCTTTTACTAAAATTGTAACTTACGAAACTAGAGGTAGTCATATTATTACAAAGATTATATTATCAATATTATTTATATACTAATTTTTTTATTTTAGATGCAGAAGTGTTAAATGGTGATATGGAAGACAAAGTTGTTGATGAAAGCTGTATAATCTACGAAAATAAAATATCTTCGAATATAAGAAAAACCAATAATTATGGACCTAAAGTAGAAATAACAGTAAAATGTAAGTCGTGCTTGGACAATCAAGAATTTACTCATGATGTTTATTTAGCTTATAGTATCAGAGACTTTTTTGAAAATATTGCTTCAGATAGACTTAAAACTAAAAAATTTAAAATAGAGAACTATATTATTGAAGTAAAAGGGAAAATTTTAAAGAAATACAGGACTTTTGGTGAAGAAGAAATAACAAATGGTAGTATTATAATGATAAGTGAGAAGAAATATGATTTAAAACTGTATCCGAAATTATTAAAAATTGTTTTTTCTGATGGCAGTAATGAAACAAAAGCTATAGAAATGGGTTATAACTTTAACACCACGTTCGAAAACTTAAAATCCCAAATTCAATATCAATTCTCTACTGAAAGAAATAACGAGGTCGTCCCTTACTTTACAAATGAGGATGGTTCAGAATTATACGAATTCGGGGAAGTAGTCTCAGATTATAACTTTAAAGACAAAGTGGTTATAAAATATCATGATAAATTTAACAAAGATGATCTTGTTTACAAATTTCGATTAATTTATGAAAATTATCTTACACATAATATGACTGTTATACAGATTATCTCAATTAAACAATTAAAACATATTATTTCGAGATTGTATAAGGTAGATCTAGACGACTTTGAAATATTAATAAATGATCGATTTGTAACAAAAGCAGAAGAGAATAAACGATTAAATGAGTATAATTTACAAGCAAATGATGTATATGAACTTATGATTTTTAAAACTATTGGGAAAGTAAATTTTCTTTATGAAGTATTAAGATTTAATCAAGATTTAAGAGAGAAACAAATTGATTTTACTGTCGATGATTTAATTGAAAATAGCAAAAAGTTTTTTAGTGAGGAAATAATGCAAGCAAAAAACATAGCTGAATACCTCGAAACATTAAAAGAAAAATATCATACAAAATACGCATCATACTTGGAACTTCCATTAGGAATCGCAGTTCAACTATATACATCTAACTTAATGTATCTAGGAATAAATCGTCAATTAAAACAAGGCAAATATAAAGAGTGCTTAACATACTTATCTTATTTTCAATTGGCCTTTCTAAAGTTACCATTATATATAGGAAGAGCATACAGAGGTGTACGTAATAAAAATTATGCTAACCATAAAAAAGGAGAAAATATATTATGGATGAATATCTCTTCTTTATCATTAGATTATAATGTTGCATTAAAATTTAGTAAAGAAAAAGAAACTCAGATCCCTCAAGTAATGTATATTATAGATGTCTTGTCTGCAAGATATTTAGACTTATTGTCTGTATCTGATGAAAAGGAAGTTACATTGTTTCCTTATTCTATATTAGAAGTTACTGACATAAAGATCGATAAAAATACTGGAATGATTACTTATTTTCTTACTGAGGTTCCTACTCCTAAGTCTCCGAAAATTTTATGTTGGGTTGATGATAATCCTATTAATAATATTAAGTATTTGGAATATTTAGAAATGCATGGAGTGTCAACTGTTTGTTTGAAGTCAAATGCTAAAGTTGAAGATTTTTTTAATCATCATTCATGGCTGTTGAGTAGGAGAAATAAGTCGACTTTTAAAATTATTACTGATATGAAAAGGAAAGAAAATAATGTAGATAAACCAAAAGCAGGAATTGATACAATCAAACTTATAAAAGAACACAAGTATAATTCTCAAATTTTAGTTTTTACAACGAACAAAGAGAGAGCAAACGAAATTTGCCTACAAGAACAGCTAGATACAAACATATTCAGATGCGAGGATAAAAATTCTGGAATAATTGATTACTTAAACCAAGGAAACTTCATCTATTCCACACTTGATGAGTTCAAAGAATGGTTAGTCATAGGTGAAAAATGGGATGACTTACGAAAACTCAACTCTTATGGATCTGGAAGTGCAAGATCAGATAGCAAGCTTGACAAAGGAAAAGGATCATGTTATATCTATTAGTATAACTAACTATAACTATTATTATATAAATATATTAACTAAACAGTCTAAATAATAACTTCTAATTATCTAACTATGAAACTTATATATTCTTATACATAATTTAATATTAAGTAATAATAAGACAATTAAAACTAATAATATATATCAAATTATATTTAAAATATATTATATTAATATAAATGCCGAAGAATCCAGGAAAAGGAGGAAATAAAAGAAAGAAGGGAAAGAAAATACTCGATTTTGAACGAGAACTTGTATTTAAAACTGAAATGCAAGAGTATGGTCAAATTCTTAGACTTCTTGGTGATTCTAGATTAGAAGTTCAATGTATAGATGGTGTTAAGAGAGCTGGTCATATTCGCGGGAAGATTAAGAAGAAAATTTGGATGACTACAGGAGATGTAGTCTTAGTAGCATTACGAGAACATGAAAAAGAAAAATGTGATGTTATAATTAAATATACCGAAGACGAAGTAAGAAAACTTAAATCCTTAAAAGAAATCCCCGATAATATTAAAGTACCAGAACCAGAGCAAAACGGAGTATCAAACGATATGCCTGATGAAGGTTTCTTTGGTTACGAAAAGGACGTAGTAGAAGATAAGAAAAAGACAAAAAAAGATGAATTAGATTTTTACGACGATGATGAATCAGATGATGACTGGCTTAACAATCGTATGAATAACATACGAGGTAACAAAAAAATTGAAGAAGACGATGAAGAGGAAGAAGAGGAAGACGAGGAAAAAGATAAAGAAGACGAGGAAGATGAGGAAGACGATGAAACTGAAGAAGAAGCTAAAGAGCGAGAACGATTAAGAAAATTAGAAATAGACAAGAAAAAAGAAGAAGAACGAGAAGCAGCTGAGAAATTAAAAAAAGAAAAAGAAGAGAAAAAAGAAAGAGAAGCCAAAGATAAAGAAGCATTAAGAGAAATTGAGAAGAATAAAAAACAAAAGGATAACAAGCCACAAAAACAAAAGAATCAAAAAGATGATAAGAAAGATAAAATTAATATAGATGATATTTGAATAGTTTTTATATATAATAAGATTATATGAGTTTAATATTCCTTTAATTGTTTCGTAAAATAAGTATATAAATATTGTAATTTTAATATAATCCATAATATATATTTTAAGAAAATTTAAAGGTATAATTATTACTTATTATATAAATTATATAAATGAAAATTAATTAATTGTATAATAAATTAAATAAATGAAGTTTTACACTTTTGTTTTAATAATATTATCCTTATCGTTACTCACAAACTCATTGAGAATGAAACAACCAAACTATGTTAATAAAGCAGTATATTAAATATTTTATTTTAGCCTACTGCCAAAGAACTAGGTCAAGAATATATAGTACAAAATACAGCTAAATATTTACATGAAAATAATATGGTAAAATCAGATCTCGACTTAGTAAATAAAATAAATAACGCTTTATAGCATCCAGGAGAATATAAAATATTAGGACCATGGACTAAGGAAAACGACCCAAATATGAAAACATCAGTAAGAGATGCTAGATACCCAGAGGCTTATTATCCATATTACAATGCTGATTTACATAGAGCTGATCCTATTAAACCAAGAGATTTTCAAATCCCCATGCAAAGATATACTAATAATATTTATCAATTAGATCAAAAGCCATACTATGGACCACCAGAAAATTATAGAACATTCTTTGTTCCTGAAGTTTCTTCAAACAGGGTAAGATTAAGTTTATATAAATAATTATATTATGAATATTATGATTGTATTTTGCTTATTATTTGTTTAATTTATTTAAATCAATTGTAGACTCCAATTAAAATTGCTGATCTTACTGATTCAATTCCATCTAATACTAAAATTCAAGAATTACAAAAGGAATTAGATAAATTAAAGAAATATGTGGAAGGACCAAAGTTTTTATATGACCAAACTTCAAAAGTATATGCAATGGACGCTGGTGCATACTATGACCCAACACTTGAAGATAAAAATGCAAGAATGAAATATTTACAAGAAAGAATTGACGCCTTAACTGAACAAATGAAACTAAATTTTAAACCATTGAAAATTGAAACAAGACCAGTTACTATCGCAGTACAAAACTTCCAAAATAAAAATAAAGAAGAAACTAATGGATTTATAGCTAGAAGTTATTATTACCCAGTAGGTGATTCACCAAAATCTGTTGTTGATGCCCCAAAAGGAGTATATAGCCCAAAAGAAGCCGAAAGAAAAGCTCCAGTTCAAGCTAAACAAGTTAAACCAGTTGAATTACCAGGATTAAAGAATATCCCTGCTAAAGAAGTATCAAGAGATCAATTAGTCCAACAAAAAGAAGCAACAGCAACAAATGATGCTAACGATGTTGCTAAAAGAGTAACTTCTAATACTGAATTAAAAGGTTATAAAACAGTAGCAACTAATGCTCCAAAAGTAGCAGCAGTAAAATCATTCCCAAGTGCATATGCTACAGTTGCCAAAAGAGAAGAACCAGTAAATATGATTCCTCAAAAATCAAATCTTAAAACTGTTAAACCCGAAGAAGTAAAAAGAATAGAGCCAGTGAAAGCAAAAGTTGAAGAGAAAAAGGTAGAGAAAAAGGATGAAGAGAAAAAGGTTGAGAAAGTCGAACCTGTAAAAGCTAAGGTTGAAGCTAAAGTTGAAGTTAAGAAAGCTGAACCAGTTAAAGCTAAAGTCGAAGAAAAAGTTGAGAAAGTAGAATCAGTAAAAGCTAAGGTTGAAGCTAAAAAAGTTGAACCAGTCAAAGCTAAAAGAGCTGAAGACCCAATGTTTGCTGAAGCATTAGCTGGACTTGCTAGCATTCCTATTAAACACAGAAAAAATGAAGAAACAAAAAAAGTAGAAGAACCCAAGGCAAAAGTTGAAGAACCAAAAAAGAAGGAAGTCGCTAATAAAGTAGTATCTAAAAGTAAAGATATTGAACCAGTTTTAGCTGATAACCCAAACAAAAATAAAAAAGAGGCAAAAAAAGTTGAAAACGTAGAAGCTAAATCAGAAGCTAAAACTGAAGTAAAAGCTGAAACTAAAGCTGAAGAAACAAAGGCTGCTCCTCAAAAATTTCACACTCAAGGTTTTAGATATGAAACAATTAAAATAGTTCAAAAATAAATCAATCTTAATCTTGATTAGTAAATAATATGAATTACTAAAGCTTAATTTATCTTAATTGTTTTGATAATATATTAATATATAATTATATAAGTTATTAGTTAACTGATATTATGAATAATTTTATTGTTATTAGTTAATATTTATTAGTTATATTAAAGTAATCTTTTTATATATTTAGTATTAGAACTATTTTTATTTATTAAGTGAGATTTAATAAATTAATAATTTTAATAGTTTAGTAAGAAAGCTATGAGCTATAATTTATATTTATATATCAACAATTATATTAATTTGATACAGCTTGTTAGTTTAAGTCTTTGATTAATATTAAGTTTTTGATTTATGCATTTTTTATTATCAGTGCTGTTAATCCCAATATCCAATATCATCTGTAAATGGATATACAGGTTCAAGATTTTTTCTTGTTATATATAAAACTTTAAATGTATCACCCATATGTTGTTTAGCTATAAGTTTTTCGTATTGGATATCCAAAGTAACTAAATCTTTTGGTTTAGCAATACTTTTTAAATAATCAAGTCTGAATAATAAATATATTAATGGTTATGATAAATAAAGTAATAATAAATAAATCATTATCATAAATAAAAATAATTACCTTGATTTAATACCCATTAATTCTAAAAATACACCTTGTTCTAATACACCTCTGCATTGAAGATCTCTAAAATTCTTAACTACATGTTTTAACATTTGAAAATTAACATACGCGCTTAAATCGCATTCTCCGGAATATTTTAAAATATTCTCGTCTTTATATTGCTTTTGATTTAATATTCCCCTTAAAGAATTTGGAAAAGCATTTTCTTCTCCGTAATCAATAATTAAAGATGCTGATTGCTTTCTTGAACTCAATAAATGTGAGATAAATACAATATATCTCATTGCTACATAACGTTATTTAATAATTTTATTTTAATATTTTGTTGTAAAGAAAAGTAATGAAATAATGTTATATAAATTACATTGTGGTGATATTTCATATGAGTCTCCTTCTTGTAAGTCAATATCATTAAATGTTTCCGGTTTTAGTATTTTAATTACATTATTGCTATTTATATCAGAGTAAGTATATTCTAGTTTAATTTTATCGCTTTCTTTCTTTAAAATAATATTATGATTATTGTGAGTATTGGATTCATCTTCTGTTTTAATTATGTTCTTATCAAATCTGCCTAATTTGTTGAGTTTTGAATTATTAAAATTATTAATTATTGCATCAAGTTTTGTATTTTGTTGTTTAGATTTATTATTTTGTGATTTAGATTTAGAAGGAAAATATGTTATATTTTCTTCTTTTTCTTTAATTATCTCATTTGCACCATCTCTGTCCGTGTCTCTATCTGTTCTATTATCAATAATATTATATTTATTAACAGGTGACGACAAATTTTCATTAGACAATAATAAAATTGGTTTTTGTTCTTTCTCCATATCTTCTTTATTTTGTATATCTTCCTTATTATGTCTAGTTTCTTTATGATTTTGATAATCGGACGTAGTGACTAATTTTTCTCTCCACCCTCCGTTCTTAAAGGCAAAAGTATGAATTGGAAAAGCATCAAACAACTCATTATTTAGAAGGATTAAAGGACTAACATATATTAAAATATAGTCTTACTTAGAATTCGAAGTTTTAAATATATTAAACGATTTCTCAGGGGTTAATGGCTTCATTAACTGATCTATATCAACATTACTATTTTCATTATTAATGATATCCTTAAATGGAGCAACTATTTTAACAAAAGATTCAAAGTCTTCATACCAATAGAGTTTAATATTTTCATTGTTAGTTGAAGTAAACAAATCAATTTTTTTATCCTAAAACATAAACATATTAAATAACATTATAACACTAACCTCATCATATTTATATTGCAAAAATATTCTATCGCTATTCAAACTTTTTATTATTACTTCTTGTTGTATCTTTCTCAATGTTTTTGATTTCTCAATCATATAAACACTAACTCCGTCTATTGTATTAAATTTCTTTAATGATCTTAGTACATCTGACATTAATAATCCTCTTCCACCTCCTATTTCTATTAAATCATAAGTATTAGGAAATCCAAAACTTTCTAAAACTTTATATACCCATATTCCTAAAGATTCACCAAAGAGTTGACTAATCTCTGGTGCTGTGCTGAAGTCCCCTTTGTCTCCGAATATATGTTCCTTTGTCGTATAATAACCGTAATCCTGGTCGTATAAGCAAATATTCATATATTCAGCAATAGATATTGGTCCTGTTGTATTTATTTTATCCATTAGTATTGTTTTAATCTTTTCAGCATTGTTTTTTGTGTTCTTTAACTCAGGGAGGCTTTTTAATTTATCTAAATTATTAAGATCAATATTGTTTCTTATTAAACTTGTTGAAATTTTAGTTGTAGTTGTTTTAGTTGTTGAAAAGTTGAAAAAGGAATTTTTATGTAGAGTATTATGGTTATTGTAGTTAAATTTAAAATTATGAAAAAGCTTATTAATTTTATTTTTCATTTTTGAGTTTTTGAATAAATAAATTAAAATCAATTAATCAGATAGAATATTAAATATACATAAATACAATACTATTTGAATTAAAATATACATTAGTAATATTTTGTATTATCTTAATTATATTTACTTTGTTATACAAAAAAAAGAATAGAATTAAATTAAGTATAATGATTTTTTAATATGTATTTACTTTATTAATTTTTATTAATAATATTTTATTGGATAATGTCTAACTCGACAAATGTAACATCTTCATCTAGTTATAAAAGTGGAACTGGAAACAAGACACAAAATGTGTCTCAGTTATTCAAGCCTAAACTTGTAAATTCGAGCCTTAAAACAAGTTCTAAAAATAATCTAGCTCAAGTAACTACAAAATTGGAAAACACTACAAACACAACTACAAATAGTTCAAACCTAGTTAATATAGCTAACCTTGTAAAATTTTATAAACTTGATTAATTATACTTAATATTATAGAATCACAGCAGTTCAAACCAGGTCACAAAGCCAAAAATCAACACAAGTAATACTATCAATAATTCGAGCAATAAGAAACTTCCTTCACAAAGTCAGTTTTCTCAAGCTGCAACTCATAAGAAAAATTCTTTATCAATAAATCAAAGTATTAAAGAGGTTAAACTAAGTGTAAGTATTTCAGAAGATGCTAGCTCTAAGCCTCATACGAATAGTTCTTTCAGTAACAACTCAAACAAAAATAATAAGCAAATAAATTTTAATGTAAATCAAAGTCAAAGTGTAAGTCAAAATCAAAGTTTAAGCCAAAATCAAAGCCAAACCAAAACAGGTACAATAAACTCTACAAGAAATAAGCATACTCATGATGAGGTCCAATTACAATCAGCAACAAGGAAGATTACAAGCTCCCCTAGTTATGAGGCTGATATTTCGTTTGACCCATATTCTTCTAGTACTAATATGACTACAACAAACACCTCATCAAATAATTTAATCAAACATACAACACCGAATTCATTTCAATGCTCTTCTCCTAATACAAATACAATTATCAACACAAATGCAACAAATGCAAATAATGAAGTTATGGATCTAATCACAATTAGTAATCAAAGCAATCATACTCCGTCTACAATAAGTACAAAGACATCATCTCCTTTTATAAGACATAGAGATTCTAACCATGAAAATATGACCAATCATAATAGTAATAGTCAAAGTCATAATATTCATAATAAAATTCCATCACCTTTTTCACAACCGAAGGAAAACAACCATGAAGTATTAATAAGCAGTAGACTAGAAAAACTTGATAAAAGCAATATTTTTGATATTGAAAAGCAGAAAACGTTTGTTATGCAATTTGTTCAAAACTCCTTACAAGCTCTTGATAAAATAAAATTTAATTGTGATCAATCAAATATAATAAATAATAAAGTTCCTATACAGATTAAGAATTTAGATGGAGGAATTAATAAAAAGCATACAAAAGTTGCCATAGATTATCATAAAATTAATAAAAATGAAATTATTAATGATCTTAGAAATAGTTCTGATAACCGAATTAAAAATTATTCCGGACTCTTCAAAGTAATCAAAAGCACTTTCCAAGAAATAAAAACACTTGTTCTTCACAATAACAATGATTCCTTCTCTACAAAAAAGGAGATTAATTACGCTAATCAAACAGAAGAAGAATTTATTAAAGAACAAAGCCTTATCGAAAGAGCTAAAGACAAGAAGAGATCTCCTAAGTCTAGTATATCTCCGTTTTCAAATAAAAAAGACAGTATGAAAGACTTTAAAGACAATATGGATAAAATTAATCTTGATGAATTCGAAGCAGAAGATGATAAAGAGAATATAATAATGAAAAAGAGAACTTTAGAATTAAATAAATTAAATATGACTGCAATAAATGAAAGTGATGAAAGAATGATAAATGATTCTTGTGACTTTTCTGAAACGTCTATTCAAGAAAATCCTCATTATAATCAGTTTAGATCAAGTTTAAGGTCTAGTATGGATAAAAGAAACACAAATGAAAAGGATAGATCCTCATTTGCGACTCCTTTTAAAAAAACTAGTAACAATAACACATATGTAGAATTTGAACCCACAATCAATAATAATATCAATAACAATATTAACGAAATCAAAAAAACACCACAAAAAAGAATTTCTGAACAAGAGTTAGTAATAGCGGCCATGCACTTTAACAACAAGTAATAATAATAATTAATAATATAACAATACTTAATTAACTTAATTAATTTTATATCTAACATCATATAACATTATTTAGGCAAAACAGCCTTCTAAACACACCAAATAGTATCAATTCAACTTTCTTAAAAGACAACGAAAAAGACAAAATAAGAGATAGCGGTGGTGAGGTAAAAAAACATAGAAACGGAACTAATATAATTAAAGAGATGCCAATTAAAGGAGGAATAAACACAGTAAAAACAATGAATTCAATAAATTCAAATACTAACTATACGAAACAAAGTGCCTTTTCTCCTGAAACAAATGTAATACAATTATATAACTATTATTAAATAAATTACTCATATAATATTTAAATATTTTAATATTTTTTAGATTAAAAAAACATATGACAAACCAAAAATTAGTAAACAAAGTACTTACTGGAATCCCAGTAATGCTAATAATTATGTATATAATCAAAATAATATAATTAATAACAATAATAACAAATTGAATAATTCAAACAATAATACGAAGAAGGAAAATGTGATTTCTGATAATAATAAAGCAACGACAAAAACAGAATATAACAAAATAATAGAACAAAAAGATTATAAAATTTCAACCAGTAAGAATAAACAAAATGAAAATCCAAAGAGTGCTGGTGGCAATTGTATTGTTTTTTAAACTATTATTTATTTTTCCGATAAGTGAATTATATATTTAATATAATCATTATATTATAACAATAAGTTAATTATAATCTATTATAAATAATATATTTCTTAATTAATAAGTAAAAAAGTAAAAACTAATATAGCAATAATATTATTTTATTAATTAATGTTGAAATTTGTGTATAAAAATTTATTACATATGTTTTTTCTTTTTTTGTCCTGAGTTTGGAGCATTATGTCTACTGCTGTTATTTGATGATTGTTCTATAGGTTCAATTTTTGCTTCTTCTTCTTCTGCACCACATGATGATGAGCAGAAGTTTGTTGTGGTCATTAATAATGCACACATTAATCCAATATTAAGTAATAAATCCATATTGATTGCATAAGGATAATGAATTTTATTTTCAGGTAAAAAGGGATTCATAAACAATAGAATTTTTAAAACAACTACCAAAACAGAACCCCAAGCACCTATTTTAAATCCTAAGAGTCCTAGTAATGCGAAAAAGGCAGTTTTTCCTAAATATATTTGATAAAATAGTTCTGGTTTATTGCTTAATAATTCTTCGTGGTATGGTAAAGAAAGAAGTGAAAAGTCAGTTCCTTTTTTAACCCATCTTTCTAATGAATAATATTTATCTTTAAGTTCATTAGCGTTTTTAGTTTGGTTGGTAATTCCGTGATAAATGCCGAAAAATATAACTTGATAAACTAAAAGTCTAGCGAAGAAACTGCAAAATCCCATTAAAATATATAATTAATTATTTTACATAATTATATAATAAGTAATAATATAATTATAAAAACACGTATAAATTAAAATATTATTATGTTATTAGGTAATAATATTTTTCTTAAATTGGGGATTGGGGATTGGGGATTGGGGATTGGGCCCAATCCCCAATCCCCAATCCCCAATCCCCAATTAATTAAATAAATAATTAAATGTATAAGATAATAATAAATACTCAAATAATAATAAAAATAGATATATTATTTATTATTCTTATCTCATAATTAACAACATAACTAGCTGTATTTCTTAAATATATTATCTATCCTCTTTTCAAATGAAGCTTTTAATTCATCAACTTTTGAAGCAAAAGGAGAAAATTTCGTCAATGAATTTTTACCGAATGAAGAAAAACCATTTGACAAACCATTAAAACCTCCACTACTATTATGGATCATAATCGATCTCATTCCATCATTATAAGACGGCTCATACGATTCTCTAAATTCACGATGTCCTCCACCATGTTGACTCCCTGGCTGCACAGCTGACTGACGGCCATACTGTCCACTGCGCTGTTCAATTCCCAATAATAAATAATTATCTCTATAATCTTTAATATTTGTATTTAATAGGTTGAGTTTGCCTTGAATAACCTCACTTTTATCTCCAACATGATATCTATCATTCTTAATAAATTCTAATAATTCAGTATATGTTTCAAGCATACTTTTAAATATTCTTTTTTTAATATTAAGTTTTCTTTCTTTAGTTTTAATTGTTTCTGATAATTCTTCTAATACTTCAATATGTTTAATAAAAGAGGATCTTAAATTATTTTCAGATAATCTATTTAGATTGTTTATATTATAGTTTGTATATTCACTTTTTTCTTTTTGAACTGCAGTTTTTAGATTATCATAGATGACCTAAATAAAATAGATTTTTGATTTAAATTTATTATAGATTACTTTATCATTTTCAATATCAGATGCTAGTAATTCTAAATTTGATCTTTCTTCATGCATAAATTCATCGATATAAAATAAAGTATTTTTATTTGTTTGTAGTAAAGAGTCAATTTCAACTTTCATTGTTTTTAAATCGATAATCTTATCTATAAGTAATGATTTTTCTTTTTCTTCTATTATAATACTATTCATATTTATATTCATATTGTTATCTAAATTAGTTTTGCTGTTATTATATGTTAAATTATTCATGTTATTATTCAGCTGAAGTTGATCTTTTGAAGCACTTAATAAAAGAGTTGATTTAGAAGGTTTAAGAAAGTTTTCGCTATTGAAGTTATTAGAATTACTCGCTTTTAAATACATACTCTCATTTAATTGCTAATAATTAATAATTTACTATACTATATCTTTTGAAGCATTCATAGACATTTGCTGCATTTTTCTAAACTCATCTAAGAATGGATACAATAATTTTGAAGCTTCCATTTGTTGTTTTGATCTATATTCTTGATATAGCTTTTCAAATTTAAATAAAAGTTTATTAAAGAATTCATGATTTTTTCTTTCAATATTTATATTTGATGATTTATTTGGCTGACTTTTCATAGTCTCGAAATCACCAAAATCGCTTGTTTCAGGTATAGATAGTAATTCATTATTAAACTTATTAAAAGAGAAGTTTTTTAGTGATCTAATTAGTTCTAATCCAACAACGGAGACATATTCGAAAAGGAAAATGTTATTTTTATAATTTGATTCATTATTATCGTATTTACCATTGAATTTTTGGAATTTAAACAACTAAAGTTATATGATGGTTATGAAAATATTATATAAATAAAGTAGATAACTTTAAGGTTTAATACATTATAATAAATTTTATGTATAATAATATAGAATTAATATTGTTTTAATATTTTTGTATAACATACCTTTATATCTACTTGCTTAAAAATAAAGTCTTCAGCATTTGAATCAGAAATATTATTTCTGCTTCTAGGATTTGAAATACATTCAGCCATTATTGTCTTAGTGATATCATCAATTTCGTTTAGAATTTGATTCTTAAGTGTTTCGTAGTTCTATATTATATAAAATAAAATGGTTATATTTACCTTCATAAATTCTTCATTATAGCTATCTAAACTACTAATATTTTTATTACTATTAAGGTTTCGCGTACTACTTTCGTTACGTAATTTTGAAATGTCTAACATATATTCCTCTTCCAAAATTTTAATCTCTCTATTAAACATTTGGATTTTCTCTTTCTTCTCTATTTCTAACTCTTCTCTTAATTGATTTATACTATTCTTAACATATTTCTTCTCGAACTCTAATGGAAGTTGTTTATGTTTTAAGTTAAATTCTTCTTCTAATGCTAATTCATAATCTTTAATAAGTTTTTTGCATGAAGACTCTAATGCAGATCCTTGTAGTTTAGAGTTAGATTTGTATACTTTATTCATTTTCTCTATGTCTTTATCAAATTTATCCGCTTCGGCTTTACTATACTCAGCTTCAAGAATATCGTATTTATTCTCTAAGTTTTTCAAATCGATTTCATATTTATCCTTAGTCAAATTCATAAAGCTCTTTAATTCTTTACCTTCAATTAGTTCATTATCCTTTGCTTCTCCGTCTAGGTAAGGCTTTCCGTCGCGACTCCTAGCTGAGTCTTCTGTTTTTCTTTTGGCTTCTGCGTCCGCTGTTGATATTTCCTTTTTTAAATCATCACACTTCTTAATCAATTTATTAGTTTCTTCAGTTATATCTTTATCATGTTTTGTTAACTTTATTTTTTCTTCCTGTACTTTTTCAATTATTTGAATCATTTCATTATTTTTGTCAATTTCAAAGTTAGATATATCATTATTGTAATTATTGTCTAGTTCATCAGCTTTTTGTTTGTACATATCTTCATATGTTTCCTGTAATCGACCTTTAATTTTATTTTTATTTTGTTTGTATTTATTCTCGTCCTGATCAAATTGTTGTTTTAAAAAGCTTTCGAAGTTCTTTAATTGCTGAAGTTTTTCATTCTGATAATTTTGCTTTTTAATTGCTAACTCCTTAATTCGTTCAGTTTTGTAAGAATCGTCTGATTTTACAATTACAATATTATCGTTGTAAAGATTAGTATTTTTTATTGCTTTGTTAAATTGCTTTTCGTCGATTTTCATTACTTGAGGTTTGTTATAGTTGTTGTTATTATTGTTAGCTTCATTATTATCGTTTTCTTTTTCTTTCTCCACTAAGATAATATCATCAGTGCTTAATCTTTCATCATACTTATTAATATTAGTGTTTTTTTCTTTATTTTCTTTGCTTTCTTTACTATCTCTATAAACACTTTTTTCTCTTATTTCTTTGATACTACTATCTTCTTTTGAGTCCTTTTCTTTATTCTTTAATTTTTCGTTATTCTGCTTATTTTTCTTATATTTACGGATATCTAAGACATTAGTAATAATATCGGGAGAATCATTATTAAACGAATTGTCTTTCGATAAGTTTGATGGTCTATTTTCTTCATCGTCTTGATTTTTTATCTTATCTACTTTATCATCATCTTGAAAGGATATAACTTCTACATGTTGTTTATTCCTACTTTCGGATTTAGATTCATCTATAAAAAGTATAAAAACATTAAAAACCTTAAAAAATTAATGTATTACTTATATGGTATTGCCCAAGCATCTTATTTTGATTAATCTCATTTTCTTTCTCTATCAACGCTTTTTCTTTATCCTTATCCTTCTCTTGCTCCTTCTTCTTTCCTTTACTTTTCTTAGGCTTATCTTCTGATACTTTATTTTCGTTTGTATTTGTATTCGAATTAAGTATTTGTTCCTCTTTAGACTTTCTTAAATCATTTCCATCTGTTTTACCTTTTAACGGTGGGAGTGATTTTGGTATAGGCTGCTTTGGGGCTTGTTGTTGTTTCTTATTTTTTCCTTTTTGAAGTTGTTGTCTTTGACGCTCTCTCTGAATAATCTCTACATTCTCGTTATACTTCTCAATGACTAATTCATCAATTGGAGAAACATCCATTAATGTATTGTCATCTAGATTAATATATAAAACTTCGTCTCTCCCTTTAATTCCTACTCTTTTATAGTTATTAGGAAGAGGTGTTGTTAAACCGGTATAGGCCAAAGGAAGAAGTTCCTCATAATTTTCTATGTCAAAGCCGAGGTATTCAGCGTAACGAATTACCTCTATAGATATTTAATATTTAATATTAAATTATTATATTATTATATTATTATATTATTATATAATGCTTACCTTCATCACTTGGCTGGTAATTTGGATCTAACACTTCGTCAAATACTTCTAAGTCGTTTGGATCAACTGTAAATTCTTCAGATTGGTCATCGCTACTCATTTATTTTATTTAATATTTAATTAAGTTATATTATATTTTAATTTATAATGTATTAAATTAATAAAAAATAATTAATAAATTATATATTATCATGAGTCAAGATGATAGTGATGATAGTTATTATAAAAATGATGATTTTTCTGATGATAACCAAAATGAAGACAATGTAAGTGAAACTAACGAAGAAAAACAGATTAAAGATGAATTAGAAAATATGGAACTTTCAAAAGTGTTACAAATTCAATCAAAATTTAATATGAAAGAAAAATATAAGAATACATCAATAGATCCCAAAAAAAGATCATCTACAAATAATAAAAATAAAAGCAATGATAATGAGGAAGTTTATAAAGACAACAACGCTCCTAAAGAATTCAGCGCAAAAGTAAAACCTAAACGAAAGAAAAAAGATTTTAAAAAAGCAATAAAAAGAGATCCAAGATTTGATGATTTATCTGGTAAACTTAACACAGAAAGATACGAAAATAATTACGGATTTGTAAAAGACATGGCAGTCGATTACATTGATAAGGTAAATTTATTAAAGAAAAAACGAAAACATAAAATTGATGACACAGAATACGAACTTATAAAAAAGCAAGACAATTTCGTAAAAGGATGGATTAAGAAAAAGGAATATAACGAAAACAAAAGTTCAATAAAGAAAGAGATTAATAAAGAAAATGATGAAAGAGAATCGAAGGGAGAGAAAAAAATATTCTTAAAGAAAAAAATGTTGAATGAATTGTTACATACTTCTCAAAGTGAAAAAAGGAAGAAAGAGGATTATAAAAAGTTTATAAAAAAAGAAAAGCATAAAGAAATGAAGAAGATTAGAAGAGATGAAAAGTTAATTAAAAGATGAAGACAACTAAAATTATAGAAATATTAAACAAATCAACTTATTCAATAAAAATATTAAATTAATTATCTATAATTATTTATAAGTTCCTATTAGTTAATATTAATACTTTATTATTACTTTATTAATACTTTATTAATATTTTACTAATACTTTATTAATATTTGAGTAATACTCTATTAAGACTTTATTAATTTAAATTTAAAATAATTAAAATAATTAATACAAATTTATAAATAAACTCATCCATAAACAACGGTGCATTATTATATAACTTATTATTTATAACATAATAACTAAAAATTTAATGGAAGAAATTGGTAAGAGAAAATTACAAAACTCATTCGATCAATGCGATTTCATGACAAAAGGCGCTGAAGGATGCAGAAAAAACTCAATTTACAAATTAAAACTCGATAAAAAGGTTTTTCTGCTATGCAAACCTTGTATTGAAAATTGTCAACATCATCCTGAATACGATGAAGGAAATTTAGTAGAGGATATGGGAGATGAATTTGTCTGTGAGTGTGCGCTTGAAGATCATAATCTTAAATTTAAAAAAGGAGACAATGAGATAGAAGGTTATGAAATTAAAGCTGTAGCTAATAATACACCATGTCCGTTTTCAGACACATTAATAAAGATCAGCAGCGATTCATTTTTTAGAACATCAGACAATCAGAACCTTTGCTTATTTTGCTATTTTGACTTTTCTGAACAAAATCAAACCAGCGAGTTTAATAAAAAAAAAGTAGCCTCAGCTGTTTTTTCAGACGACAAATCATGTTCTTGTAACAGTGTTGGCTGCGACCATTCATTAGGTTCAACAATAATCAAATTCAAAACATGCTTTCGGTATGTAATCTCCCCTTTAGAAGACGAAAAATTCTTAGGAATGTTCTTTAAAGCTTCTGAATTGATATTTTTCTTTTATAACTACCCTATATTCGGCAGGTTTTTCGATTCATATTTCAAAGAGGTAATTAATGCATCTTATACAAAACAATATCCTATTGAATATCTTGATTTCGAACAGAAAAACGAAGAATTTAAAGTTTTTAAAGACGAAGAAGCTATTTGGACTTATATAAATGATTTCTTCATTATTAATACAAATATAAATATATTGATTTGGGACAGACCAGAAATAAACCTAAGTGAGTCTTTATTCGCTAATACTATTAATTTGAATACTTTACTCGAACTTTTAGACTCAAAAGTAAAAAGGAGTGAGTTTACATTTTTTGCTCAACTGGCTGCTTTGAATATCTTCTTCAATACATTTTTATTTCCTAACGTAAAAAAACATACGTCGATTTACTTTTCTAATGATCTAAACCTTAGTCCGCTTCATAGGTTGATGTTTTTTAACACAGATCACGAATTTTTAAAAAGCATAAGTGAAAAAAACGGAAGAACAAATTTTTTTAATTTGATCAAGAAAACTATTAGTATTGTTACCCAGATCCACGAAGATAGAGATTTATCAATATTAACAAGAATAAAGGATATTAAGCATCTTGTATTAGTACTTATTAAGTATCTGTCGATTTTTGGATATTTTACTTTAACAAAAGATTCTTTAATTTACGAATATGCTTGTGTTATAAATGATCTTGCAAAAATAATATACTTTTTGATGAATAATTCCAAAACAGCCCCAATTGGAATTGAACCTAATTCTTTGATTTATGTTTACAACTACCTAAAAGACGAAAAAAAGTTTGACCAAGAAGAAAAATACGACACCTATTTACCAATTAATGTTATACGACTACGATTTGAAAAGTTAATTAAAGTTCTAATGATAAAACAAAATGATCTAATGTTTAAAAAGGCCTTTCTCGACCATGATGATATTGGTGCTTTTAATCTTGAAACATTAAACTTTACATTTGAGAATCATCTAACATCAAGAAAACTTTTCGGTGGACTATTAGAAATGGGATACCAAAAAAATGATGGCTCTGGCGATGAAAGAGGACATATGGAAGATCTAGAAAGACCTCAAGACTTTAAGTATATTAACTCTATTAACGATGCTGAAATAAGTCAAATATTATTTCACGAAGATGACTGCTATATCAGCGGTCTCAAAGCATTATGCCAATGTTATGTTGTAGAAAAAATGCCACCGAATATTATGAAAGATATTATGCTTGAACGAGACAGCAATTATTTTATTCCAAAAAATCTTAAAAATATTTTTGGTCATTTTGACATTGATACTAAAGATTACTTTAGACTAAGAATAACTAATCAGGATTATTGTAATCAAATCGGCTCCAATTGTAAAGAAGCAATATTGATTTTACTGCCGTTACTTAATCTTGAAATAAATCCAGTTACTTCTGAATTATCACAGGTTCCTAAAACCAATTTCGAAAAGAACTTTGAACTACAGTTTATTTTCGCAAAGAATAAATACCTAGAAAGTCTAATGAGATTAATAGAGATTTTAACAAAAGTTCGACTAAAGGTAATATTATATTTATATAAACTATTTATATATAATATTTATTTATTGTTTTAAAGAGCTTTGAAAATCTATCAAATGGAGATATGAAGGAAGAAGAATTTCACGGTTTAGATCATAACTTAACGTTAAAAGTAATTAAATAAATATAGAAATATATAATAATTTATAATAATTTATTAGATCAAAGAAGACATTAATAATTACTCACAGCCTGAAGTTATCTTACTTTTACTTAAATGTCTTGAGATTCTTACATATAAAAATCCTTTCTTAAGTGTTCCAATCTTCCAAGAAGGATTTTTATTAACTCTTAGTTCAGAACCATATCTATCACAAAAAGCTATATTTTTAAAGAAAAAGTTAAATGATTTAGATGTTAACTGCTATCGCGCTAATCTTGTTTACTTTTTGAATTTCTTGTTAAATCCAAAAAATAAATTGATAAAGGTATGTGACACAAATCTTATTTTATCGTTGATAAAGCATGTACTTAAAATGAACAACAACAAAATTTTCAGCAACTTGTCTGATATTCTCAAAAAACTAATTGACAAACTAATAAATCATTTTAAATCTGATGACAATCCGGTAATTAGAAAGTATGTTTATCCAGACGATGATGTTATCGTTAAAAATCCGATTCCTAGAAAGTTCGGAAACTTCTACTTTTTAGGCTTTGAAAATTCAGGAAATCATGACAATGATGAAAACCTTGCTTATGAAGAATCTTTATTTAAAAACTTCCAAAAAATACTGTATTATGTTAATAATTCGATATTCTTTAATAAGTATATAATGAAAAGCGAAGAAGGAAGTGAAGAGTATTTTTCCTTATTCTCATTAAATCTACCACCGAAGATTTCTAACCTACTAACAAGAAATATGTTCCATTATTGCTTTAGGTATCCAAGAAGATTTTTTGAACATGGAACAAATTGTTTTAAGAAATATATTGCTGAACCTTTATTTTGGGTAGATGATATAAGTCAAAAAGAAGAACAACAAAACGATACTCATCATACAGCTGAAAATGAAGCCCGTCTTAAGTTCATTACTGAAGGTGAAGAGGAAGAAGAAGATGATGGCATAAACTTAGATCAAAGATTAAAAGAAGAAGAATTGATTGTTAAGGACGAAACTGAAGAACAAAGAAACCCAAGTGATAAGCTAGAAAGTGAACCTAATCAACCGGAGACTGTGAATAATCTACTAATTGATTTAAAAGAGAGATTCTCGTTAAAATATACAAATAAGTACTCAAATATAAGTTCAATTATGAAACATTTAATAATGACTCAAGTTAATATATTTAATAATTTAACTACTAAAAATATTAATGATGTTCAGTTTAGAGAAAGTTTCTATATGAGGTTCTTCTACAATTCAGTTGTATATCCTTCAATGATTTATATTTATAAAACTATTCTAGTAACAAAAAATCTTTCGATAATGCAAAAATATGAAGTTTATGAAATTATCTTAAACCTTCTAAACAGTTTTTCAGTTTTTCTTATTGAAATTACAAATCCTGAAATATTTAATCTTGAAAAAATATTTGAAATTAATAAAAAGAGAAAATTCTTCACATTTGAAGGAGAGACATCAAATCACATGATAGAACAGAGCAATAAAATAAATAAAATCGTTAAGAATATGGAAGAGAATAATGACCCTATGAAAATTAGAGATAATATAAAGGTCCTCGAGGAAAACTTTGGATATTTCAGAATTCTCGAAGATAAAGTTGTTATAAATACTAAGAATATCTTTACAGATTTTGTTGATATATATGAAATAAAAAAGCAAAATTATTCAAATAATGTAATAAAAGCTCTTTTAAGCTTAAATGATGTAAAAGCTGCTAGTTATAAACAAAATACTTATTTCATGTTTATTAAAAATATCTTAATGAAAAAGTATGTAGATGAAAACGGAGTTAAAATTGAAAGTGAAAAAGGCAAAGATGAAAAGATTAATTTCAGAAGAGGCTCAGATGAATCTATGAATGATAACGCCAACCAGAATAATGAATTCCGTAGAGATAAACCAAAACGAAACACTGTAGGTATGTCAAAAAAAGATATGGTTCAACTCGAATTGGAATCTCCTTACATCCCAACAGAGCAAGACGAATTAAATAAATTAGACATGAATAATGTTGATTCAATGAGTCATTTAAGATTTGTACTGATAAATATGACGAAAATAATATTAATCGATCCAGTAACTTTTCAACTAAACATACTAAGAGATGATACAGTAGATTTATGTCGAAACCTTATCGGTGGTAAGATGATACCTAAAGTAAGAAAATTCTTCCCGACACATATATTAAAAGACTTCTTTTTATGGGATCAACCAAATTCATATACAGGCCCATATGGAACATTATTAGATATTGTAGAATTTTTAAGAGTTTTATGTGAAGGTCACAATCAAGCTTTTCAAGTTTTTATGGAAACTATTGATATGTTCGATGATGATGGTAGTTCAGTAAAGTTGAATGACTTCTTATTTAAAATTAATATGGATATAATAGAATTATTAGAACATTACTTGGATCGACAAGATACAATAGGTTTTATGGAAAAACGACCACAGGTTGATTTCTTTTATAAGCTTTATAGCAATATAACAAACTTCTTTATTGAAATTATACAAGGAAGCTTTAGTTATGTATATTTAACGACTTTTATTCCTATTCCAAATTCAGCTTTTTATGATTATCACATAAGACATATGCTTTTATTAGAAAACTTACCAAGAAGTATAAAGTATTCAGCATATGTTTCTTGCTTTTTAAAATTAGTTGATAATATCTTACAAGAAAAAGTGACAACGAGTAATGATACTATTAAGAAGATCTTAGATGTAATGAACTCAAAACAAAAAGAAAAGGGAGACGGTGAGGGGGAATTCAGTAAAGTAGATGCCTTTCCACATTTGTATATCGTAAGAAGCTTAAATTACTTTAATCTATATCAAAATGCTAAATTTTGTATTCATAAGGTTTATTGCAAAATAAAAGATATTCCGATTTCATCAATTAAGACAGTCCCTCATCTTGAGTTACTCGAATTGTTTAAGACAAATGATGATTTTTGTAATGATATATTATTTAGCATTGCGACAAGTATATTTATGATTTTGAAAAACCTTTCAATGAAGAATATTTATGATAGAAAAAAGGCTTATTCATTTGTAAAGGGATTACAGGATAATCCAGACGAAGAGTATTTATTTTTTTCAACAATTATTCGTACTGTAGAACTTAACTATACAGTTCCAGAAAATCTTGGAAGCATCCGAACACTTAGAGAAAAGATTATAAAACAAGATCCAGACGAAAAAGATTTATTCGAAAATATCCTTTTCTTCAAACGTACAAAATGTGACTTCTTTGCAGTTGAAATTTTCTTAATTGATCCACTTAGTTTAAAACTTGAAGAAAATGATATCGATATAGTTGTCAAGACAACCGATGTTACTAATTTACATGAAAAACAAGTTCATTTATTAAATAAAATACCTAGAATTATCGAAGTTATAAATACAAGAAAAGATATTGATTCTTGGAATCCTCTTATAAGAGTAATTGCCACACTGAACTACACTCAAGATAAAATGGTAACGTTAGTATCTAATTGGGTTTCTGTATGTTTTATGTTAATTGTAAACATTACATTAATGCTTACACTAAGACAAGAAGATTATATGAGCGGTGGTGATTATGAAAGTATGGTTTTTGCTTTCAATGCAATACATTTAACTGGAAACTTCTTATTGATAATGAATTTATTATTGATAGATGGATTTTATGAAATAAGAATTGATAAAGCAGAAGCATTAACCTCAAAGTTCCCAATTTATTACAACTTTGTTATATGTATTATTGCAACATTAGATCCGCAATTATACTTTTTGTTCTCTTTTGGGTTGTTTTCTATGGTTCCTTTAATCGATGTAATGAGGATAGTTACTGTTGCTTTATATAATAGAACAATTCAGTTTTTATCTGCTGGAGCATTTCTCCTTTTCTTTATTATAATCTTTGCCGCATTTGGTTTTTTCTTTTTAAGAGAGGATATGGTATCAGCTGATGGAAGTATAGTCTATTGTGTTACTTATTTCTCATGTTTTATTGAAACATTTACTTATGGACTAAGAGATTTAGGAGTGCAAGATCAACCTTATATACTAAGTTACTATAATGAATTTTACTGGAAAAGATTCATCTTTGATTGGTTATTCTTCTTTTTCACTCTATTTATA